>Ga0114948_10000173_pt1 | contig 22340 bp, 21 predicted proteins | sample CR04metaG_FD_83877 | JGI IMG/M metagenome (GOLD analysis project Ga0114948, IMG submission 83877) | Deep subsurface microbial communities from Mariana Trench to uncover new lineages of life (NeLLi) - CR04 metaG | ecosystem: Environmental > Aquatic > Marine > Ocean trench > Sediment | place...
ATCTCCCAAATAAATGAACACCAGGGTTTTGTTGTTCAAGTCTCCGTGCAATTCCAATTGTTGTCGGATGTCACGGCCTTGCTTGCTTATGAATCCAACCTCTTGTTGCGGGGAATCGGCAATGGGTTTGATATGGCATTGCGGCAGGATGTGAAGGGTGGCGGCCGCGTATTCCTCCTTGAGTGTAGCCAGAAGCTCCGCCTGGTCTTCGGCGCCGGGAAATCCCGCGTAAATGTCGTGCCAGGTGAAATTGGCAATCAGCAGGGACGGCACGCCAAAAAGTTTAGCGGCTTGCAAAGGCAGGCTTGGCACATCTGAAACCACAAGGTCGATGGCGTGGTTTGCCAGCCATTGAACTTCTGAGGACAATCGGTCCTGCCGGGTCTGGTAGAAATTTTGGAGGTTCGCCAACGCCTTGCCGGGGTTGATCGTGATGAAGTTATCCTGAGCGCAACCGGCGTCAACTTGCTGTTTGACGATAGGGAAGGTAGGGGGCCAGCCTTTAAAGGCTTCGCTGGACAAATCCGTTTTGAGGGTGACCTGATATAAGCCCACCAATTGTTCGAGGACCGCCGCAGACCGGGCGGCATGACCGTAGCCATGGGAGCTGATATAATAGGCGATCCGTTTGATAGCCGATTCCGTAAATAAAAGGTGGTGATTGACTCCAGTGTGCTGTTAATGTCACCGGGATTTTGGAGCCTGTCAGGAATCTTTATGGGGCGTGTATTTGAACTGACAAAACGTTCCCAATTTCGCGAAGGTGTTGGTCAGTTTGAGGTTCACATAATCCTTGCGCGCTTCCGCTGGAACCTGGCAATAGGTGCAGGCGGTTTGAATGAAATCTGGCCGGCCGAAGCGAATGTAGAACTGGGAAAACCAGCACTTCTTCAACTTGAAATTCCATTCTTTTTCTCCGGCCTTTTTGGTTTCCAAAAGGAAATATTCCCAAGTGTAAAACTCATCCACTCTGGACTGATTTTTTTCTACAAAGGTTTTGAATGGGTTTTCGGTGGCTTTTTCTTCAGCCACCTGTTTTTCAATTTCTGGTGACAGCCAGTTCGTTATTGCGCGGGAGATGGGCTCCCGGGCTCTAATGGTGTTTAAATTGTAGTCATCCAAAACGACGTGACAGGTGTATATAAACAGGGCCAGGGTGGTGTAATATTCCTCCAGCGAATCAAGAGAATCGGCTTTTTCGTATTCCCATAGCTCGTCAAAACGAGATCGGATTTTTTCAATATCCACATCCAATCCTTCAATCTTCAGATGGGCCAGAATGGGATCAATCCGCTCACAGGCTCTGGTGGAGGATTCTGTAGCCGCATTTTTATCGTCTTCCATGACTATCCTTTGACAAGAAAATCTCTCAGTTTCCAGACCGCGAAAACTGCATTAATAATAAATCAGCCCGGCAGGCGCGGGACACAAGGGACTTGTAACGCCTCAAAAATAGCACACACTCGTCCTTTAGATCAAGCCCGATGGCAAGACATGAGTTTCCGGAGTCTGCGGGTGGGGGCTCCTTTGAGTGGAGCCGGGGCCAAAATTTGTATACAATGACTCATTATCCACTCCATCAAAAGGTTTTATGCAAGCGGAGGTTTTTGACGTTGTAATTGTGGGGGCCGGCGTCATTGGGCATAGCATCGCCTACAAATTGAAGCGCAGCGACCCCGGCTTAAAAATCGCCGTGCTGGGGGACCCGATGAACTCCCTCATGGCTTCCCGTGCCGCCGCGGGGATGCTGGCGCCTTTTTGCGAATGTCAAAAAGGCGACCGATTTTTCCGGTTTTGCCGGGAATCTCTTGAAAAATACCCGGCTTTTGTTCAGGAATTGTCCACCCTCAGCGGTGTCCCGATTCATCTATCCACAGCGGGCTCGGTGATGCCCGCCAAATCGGTGGGGGATCAATGGCAGGCACGTCTTGAGTTTTTCCACCAGGAAAATATCCGCCACGAAATCTGGTCAGTTGAAAAAGTCCGGGAAAAATTACCAGATTTTGCGGATGATTGCGGTGAAGTGATCTGGGTGGCGGAGGGACAGGTCAACAACCGGCAACTGCACGACGCCTTGGTGGCCGCATCTTCAAAACTGGGGATTCGTATTTTCCCCTCCAACGCCACGGGGTTCCGGCACGACCCATCCAGTATCCAGGCGGTGGTCACCGATGCAGGTCTGGTGGCAGGTTCGAAATTTGTCCTGGCCGCAGGCAGTTGGTCCCTGCCCCTGGGTGAAGGATTAGGATTGTCCCTCCCACTCAAACCGATAAAAGGCCAAATGTGCCGGGTTCAGGTGGCGGAGGGCCGGCTCGACTACACGATTCATGGCATCATGACCTACGTGGCTCCCTGGGGAGAAGGCAACGGCTTGATTCTGGGATCGACCATGGAAGATACTGGATTCAATCCGGTGGTGGAAGAGGATGTGATTCAAGGGTTGATCGACCGTGCCGCGGAAATCCTGCCCTTTCTGAAAGAGGCTCCGCTGGTGGAATCCTGGACCGGACTGCGCCCCGCGGCAGAGGACCTGATGCCGATCATGGGAGCCAGCGCCAGGTATGAGAATTTATTTTATTCAACGGGCCACTACCGAAACGGAATACTGCAAACTCCGAATCAGGCGGACTACCTGGCCGGCGCGATTTTAGGCGGGCTTAGGGAGAGCATCCCTGAATTTGATCCGGCAAGGTACGATCTTTAAATCAATCAAATATTCTCATGAACCTTTTTAAAACCGACGAAGATTTAATCCGAGACTTTCACAACGTCTGGCACCCCTGTACCCAGATGAAGGATCACGAAACCCGTCCGCCTTTGCTCATCGAACGCGCCGCGGGTGTTCACTTGTTTGATGCCGACGGCAACCGATACCTGGATGTGATTGCTTCCTGGTGGGTGAATATTTTGGGACACAATCACCCGCGCATCAATCAAGCCATTAAAAACCAGATGGAAAAATTTTCCCATGTGATGTTTGCCGGGATGACTCATAAGCCGGCCATCGACTTGGCTGAAACTCTGGTGAATTCGTCATCTCCCAACCTGACCAAGGTTTTTTTCTCCGACAACGGTTCCACTGCGGTGGAGGTGGCGCTCAAGCAAAGCCTGCAATACTGGGTGCAAACCGGCAATCCCGAAAAAAAGCAATTCGTTTATTTAAAGGACGGCTACCACGGTGAAACTCTGGGCGCTCTTTCCGTCTGCGGGTCGGATCTGTTTCGTGACAAATTCGAGCCGGTATTGATGCAAAACCGCGAAGTCGTGGGGCCCGATTGTTTTCGATGTCCCTACGGGCTGACTCCGGACAGTTGCCAGGCCGAATGTTTTGAACCGATGCAAAAGACTTTGGAGCAAAATCATGCAACGGTGGCGGCGGTCATCATCGAACCTTTGGTTCAGGGCGCGGCGGGAATGAAAATGTATCCACCCATTTACCTGAAGAAGCTGGAAGAAGCCTGCAACGCTTGCGATGTCCACACCATTTATGACGAGGTAGCGGTGGGGTTTGGCCGAACCGGTGCGCTGTTTGTCTCGGAGCATCATGGATTGCAACCGACCTTTTTGTGTTTGTCGAAAGGCATCACTTCCGGAGTTCTGCCGCTGGCGGCGACCTTGACCGAGGAGAAAATTTACGCCGCTTTTTATGATGAGTTCGCTTCGATGAAAATGTTCATTCACAGCCACAGTTATTCCGCCAATGCGCTGGCATGTGCCGCCGCCAATGAAACTTTGGCGCTCCTTCAGGAAGAGGGTTTCATGGCGGGCCTCCAGCCGAAGATGGACGCCCTTAAAGAAGGCGGGCGCCAATTGGAGACGTTGCCCTGGTGCGGGGAGTTTCGGCAGACCGGCATGATTGCCGCTGTCGAGTTGGTGAAAGATCGGGATCGCAAGGAGTCTTTTCCGTGGCAACAGCGGGTGGGTCATCAAATTTTTCTCGAAGGATTGAAGCGCGGAGTTTACATGCGGCCCCTGGGCAATGTGGTATATTTCATACCGCCCCTGGTCATCGAAACGAATGAAATCCAAACGATGATCGACACGGCCTACGAATGCATCGACAAAGTATTGGGTGGGAAATAAAATGTATCAAGTCACTATAAAAACTATTTTTTCGGCGGCCCATCAGTTGCGGGGGTATGACGGGCAGTATGAAAACCTGCATGGCCACAATTGGACGGCGGTCGTCATTGCCGAATCCGAGGAGTTGGATGCCATGGGTGTGGGCATTGATTTTGTGAACCTCAAGAAGCAAACGGAAGAGGTGTTGTCGGCTTTGGATTATCACAACATCAACGAGGTGGCTCCTTTCGACCAACAAAATCCTTCCGCTGAAAATATTGCCCGTTGGTTGTTTGAGAAGTTGAGCGCTCTGCTCAACACGAAATCTGTAAAAATCAAACGAGTGGAGATAAGCGAAACGCCGGAGTGTGGTGCCGCTTATTTTGAATGAGGCGGGGAGCATGAAGAGAGCACCAACCATGCAGGTGATAATTCCCAATTTAATCACCGCTCGTTTCAAATTATTGGGAATATCTTAAGAGAATTTATAATCATTGGCCAGCCAGAAGGCCGGTGCAGTCGATGCTCTGTTCGAGGACCTGCAACAATTCGGGAGTGAACGAATCGGTGGCGAGACCTTCTATGAAAGGAACTCCGCCCAGCAGGCGCGTTCCAGACAATTCTTTCAGAAGTGCGGGTTGTTCGGTTTCCACCGCATCCAAATCTCCGGTTTGATTGAAAATGATTCCTCGAACTTCCAGGTTTTTTTGCTTCAGATGATCCAAAGCCAGCAAGCTGTGGTTGAGCGTGCCCAGCTGGTAGCGGCAGACCAGGACCACCGGCAGTCCGATATCGCGAATCAGATCCACCACGAGGTAATCTTTATGGATGGGCACCAACAGGCCGCCAATTCCCTCGACCAGCATCCAGGGATGGCGGTTCGCCAGGGTTTGGTAGGCGGACAGTATTTTATCAATATCGATTGCCTGGTTGGCAATCATGGCCGCCTGATAGGGCGACGCCGCGGGCTTCAGCCGAACCGGGCACACATCGGTCAGATCGTCTTCGATGGCGGCGGATTCCATGAGAAATTTGGCGTCGGAATTGGCCGGTGAACTGCATTTCGCATCGACCCCGGTTTCCAAAGGTTTCATGACGCCCACGTCCAAACCCCGGTTTCTGAGCAGGGCCAGAAGGCAAGCCGTGACGACGGTTTTGCCGACCCCGGTATCCGTGCCTGTGATGAAAAATCCTGCCATGGTCTCCGCCATTTAAAAAGTTCATTGTAGAGAACTGCCGGGTTTCAAGACAACTTAATTTTCATGGGCTCTCATAAGGTCTGCGGGTGGGGTTTTGAGTCGCCCCGATATCTGGTATAATTGTGCCACTGTTTTTACGAGGTCTTGAATTATGGGTTCCAAAAAGTTGAAAATTATCTGCCCTTGTTGTGAAGCGTCGTTGCATATCGACCAGAAAACCGGAGATGTGTTGTGGAAAGAGGAGAAAAAAAAGGAACTCTCCTCGCTGTCGGACATGGTGAAAGGCCTGAACGCCCAACGCCGCGAGGCGGAAGCTTTGTTCAACAGGCGAAGCGAGCTTGAAAAGGACCGATCACGGCTTTTGGATGAAAAATTCAAGGAAGCTCAAAAGCACATCGACAAATCAGACACCAAACCCATCCGGGATTTTGACTTGGATTGATTACCATTCCACGGTCATCCCGCTGGACATCCACCTGTCTGAAAACTTTTGATCGGGATGGATCACAAATCCACGGTCATCCCATCGTAAGCTAATTCTACATTTTCCGGAAGCTCGGCGCTGACCTTTTCATGGTCGAAATTATGATTGATGTGGGTGAGAATCGCCTGCTTCGGCTTTAGATCGGCAATGGCCGCCAGAGCCTGGTCCAGGCAAAAGTGCGTGGGATGAGGTTTAAAACCCAGGGCGTTCAGTATCAACAGATCCAGATCCAACAGTTTTTTTCGAGACGCGTCCGGGATGCCACTGCAATCGGTAATGTACGCGGAGTCGTTGAGCCGGTATCCCAGAATTGTCAAGTTGCCATGGCGGATGTCCACCGGGGTGATTTTGATTTTCCCCAAAGTGAAAGGCTCTGAATTCACCGTCACCATCTCTATTTGGGGAATGCCTCCTCCCTGGGGTTGGGAACCGTTAAAGATATAACTGAAATTTTTCTTGATAGCGGACAGGGTCATTTCATTCCCATAACAGGGCGTGACAGTTTTGTTGAAAAAATTGAAGCATCGCAACTCGTCAATGCCGTGCACATGGTCGGCGTGGTGATGGGAGTAAAGGACGCTGTCGATGTGGGTGATCCGGTGCCGCAGGCACTGCTGGCGCAGGTCGGTGGAAGTGTCTATCAAAATTTGATATCCCTCGTTTTCAACCATAATGGAGGAACGCAGACGGTTGTTCCTGGGATCGTCAGACTGGCAGACGGCGCACTCGCAACACAATGTGGGAACTCCTGTCGAGGTGCCGGTGCCTAAAAATAGTATTCTCATGATTTCAACTTAATGTTGCATCTGGCAGGGGTCGCCGTTGGAATTGCAGGGGACCGTTTCGAACTGAATGGTCGAATGCGTGATATTAAATTTTTCTTCCAGCAGATTTTTCATATCCGCAAGAATATTTTCCGCCTGGTTCATCCTCTGGTCGTTCACCAAAGCGTGGGTGCTGAGCGCGTAAATATTGGAGCAAATGCACCAGATGTGGAGTTCATGGATATCGTTGACCTCCGGCAGGGCCACCAGCTCTTTTTCGACTTCAGCAAGGGAAATTCCCTTGGGGACGCCCTCCAGCAGGATATGAAGGGAATCCCGGATAATTTTTCCAGCACCCCAGACCAGCACCGCCGCCACCAGAGCGGCGATTATCGAGTCCAGAACGTACCACTGGGTGGCCCACATGACCCCGGCGCCGATGATCACGGCCACCGAGGCCAGACAATCGCCCAACACGTGGTAAAAGGCGCTTTTGATATTCAAATCGTGCCGGTGGGTGTGGAGAGCCGCGTCTTTTAAAAAGTAGATCACGCCTAAATTAGCGGTCAATCCGATGGTGGCAATCCCCATCACCATGAGGCTATGCACCGCTTGTGGATTTTGAAACCGCCCCCAGGCTTCCCATAGAATCCCTAACGCCATGCCCAACAACAGCATGCTGTTGGTCAGGGCCGCAAATATTTCGATTCGATGATAGCCGTAAGTCCGGGTACGAGTGGAGGGCTGGGAGGAGATTTTGAGAGCCAGCCAACTCAAAGACAACGCAAAAACATCGGTTAGCATGTGGGCCGCATCGCTCAAAAGGGCCAAACTGTTACTCAGGATACCCCCAACAGCTTCAACGCAAAGAACTATAAACGTTAAAATGATCGCCCACTGTAATTTTTTTTGGATAGAGATCGCAGTCATTTATTATGCATCTTTAAGGGTGAACCACCATCTAATCAGTTTACGATAGGTTACGGTCCCGCCCAAATTATTTAACGGTTTATGTGGAATTATCCGGAAAACAAAGAGTCTTTGGCCGGTTCCGGGACGCCAGCCGCCTGCGACGGTGGATTTGCTTGATAAAATTGAATTTTGGAAGCAAGGAACTTGGAACCCATCGAATTTTTGTGATAGATTAGGTAACTTCATTGGTCACATTATTATAGATAGGAGTTAAATATGCCCACACTTGTTGCGAAACCTGCTCCCGACTTCGAAGCGGATGCTGTCATGCCGGACGGGACATTTAAAAAAATAAAGCTTTCTGATTATAAGGGGAAGTATGTCATCCTTTTCTTTTATCCTCTGGATTTTACCTTTGTTTGCCCCACGGAGATCATTGCCTTCAGCAACCAGATCGCAGATTTTGAAAGCCGGAATACCGAAGTGCTTGGGGTGTCCGTCGACAGCCAGTTTTCCCACCTGGCCTGGAGAAATACCGATCGCAAAAGCGGCGGTCTGGGTGAAATCAAATATCCCCTGGTGGCCGACTTGAACAAGGATATCAGCCGCGCCTATGATGTTCTGGCAGACGGTGGGATCGCTTTTCGCGGGCTGTTTTTGATCGATAAGGACGGCATCGTTCAGCATCAGTTGGTCAATAATTTACCTTTGGGGCGGAACATTGATGAAGCCATCCGCATGGTGGATTCCCTTCAGCATCATGAAGAGAATGGCGAAGTCTGCCCCGCCAACTGGAGAAAAGGCGACGAGGCCATGAAGCCCGGCCCGAAGGAATCTCAAAGTTATTTTCAAAAACACAACTGATCGAACGGACTCCCTGCCGGGGAGCCCAATCTAAAGGGAGGCGGGCCTGTTCGGGTCCGCCTTTTTTGCGCTTATGATCGTACTCACAAATGATGACGGCTACAATGCACCGGGAATTCGGGCCTTGTGGGAGAAACTCTCGCAGGATGCGGAGGTGATCATGGTGGCTCCTGAAACCGAGCAAAGTGCGGTGGGCCACGCCATCACGCTTTCCAACCCTCTGAAAGTGCGAAAGATTGTTGAGGCCGGGCAGTTTATGGGTTATGCGGTGAGCGGGACGCCCGCGGATTGCGTGAAAATCGCGGTCACCGTTTTATTGGAGGAAGCCCCGGAGCTGGTGGTGTCGGGCATCAACCAGGGCGGCAACCTGGGCACCTGTGCCATCTACTCTGGCACCGTATCCGCCGCCACCGAAGCCGCTATCATGGGCGTTCCCGCAATCGCCGTTTCTCTGGATTCTTTCGACTCGCAGGATTTTTCGGTCGCCGCGTCGTTCGTCAGCAAATTTTATCCGATGGTGATCCAGCACGGTTTGCCGGAAGGGGTTTCCTTGAATATCAATGTGCCGGCAGTGAGTCGGGAGAAAATCAAGGGTGCGGTGATCACCCGTCAGGGTAAATCAAGGGTCATTGAAACATTTGATAAAAGGGTGGACCCTCGCAACAACACTTATTACTGGCTGGCGGGCGAAATGAAATTCAATGAGGTGGAGCAGGGGACGGACTGCGAGATGGTGGCGGAAAATTATATCTCCATCACTCCCATCCATTTCGATCTGACCCACTTCCAGGCGATTGCCACCCTCCGCGAATGGAATATCGAGTTTTAAAGAGGGGTCCGCTTACCGGGATGGGGTGTGGCAAAAAAAAGCGGGTTCACCGGCAACCCGGCGAACCCGCTGGCAATGACAAATACTATTTTGCGGTAGCGGCGGCGGCTTCGTCCCGCATGGCTTCCTTACGGCTCAGCTTGACCTTGCCGTTGCGGTCCACATCGATCACCTTCACCACGATTTCGTCACCCTCCTGAATTTCGTCGGTCACCTTGTTGATCCGGCGATCACAAATCTGCGAAATGTGAACCAGACCATCGGTGCCCGGAAAAATTTCCACGAAGGCGCCAAAATCCATGATCTTCTTGACCTTGCCGAGGTATTTCTTGCCGACTTCGACATCCTGCACGAGGTTTTGGATCATCTCGATGGCCATATCTGAGGCCGCGCTATCGTTGGAAGCGATCAATACGCTGCCATCGTCGTTGATGTCAATGCTGACCCCGGTCTTGTCGATGATGCCGCGGATGACTTTCCCGCCCGCTCCAATGACATCCCTGATCTTGTCGACCGGCACCTTGATGGTGATGATGCGCGGTGCATACTTGGACATTTCGGGCCGCGGCTGTGCCAGCGCTTTCGACATTTCCCCGAGAATATGCAACCGGCCTTCGCGGGCCTGTTCCAGGGCGGTAGCCATCAGTTCCTTGCTCAGCCCGGCGATTTTGATGTCCATCTGCAGGGCGGTGATCCCGTTGCGGGTGCCGGCCACTTTGAAGTCCATGTCTCCCAGGTGATCTTCCGAGCCGAGAATATCCGACAAAATGGCGACCTTGTCGCCATCCTTGATCAAGCCCATGGCGATTCCGGCCACCGCTTCTTTGATCGGCACGCCTGCGTCCATCAAGGACAAAGTGCCGCCGCAAACCGAAGCCATGGAGGAGGAGCCGTTGGACTCCAGGATTTCCGATACGATGCGAATCGTATAAGGAAAACTTTCCCGGGACGGCAACATTGGAAGCAAAGCTCTTTCGGCCAGCATGCCGTGGCCGATCTCGCGGCGTCCGGGACCGGAGAGAAACTTGACTTCGCCGGTGCAGAAGGCGGGGAAGTTGTAATGCAACATGAAATTCTTGGTGCCTTTGAATTCCAGTGTGTCCATCCGCTGTTCGTCGGAAGCGGTGCCCAGCGTGACGCTGACCAACGCTTGAGTTTCCCCGCGCGTGAAAATGGAGGAACCGTGAACCCGCGGTAAGTATCCGACCTGACAGGTGATGGGGCGGATGTCTTTCAAACCCCGGCCGTCCACGCGCGATTGCTTTTCCAAAATCATGTTGCGCACCACCGCTTTCTCGGCGTCATGAAAGATATCTTTGAGCTCGCCTTTCAAGTCGTCGTCGGCTTCCGGATTGAAAGCTTCCATCATGCCTTCTTGCACTTTGTCGATAGCCGCCTGGCGTTCCGCCTTTTTAGCAATCTCCATAGCGGCTTCGATACCAGGACGCACTGAATCGGTGGCCTTGGTGTGCAGTTCCTGATTGATTTCTTTGGTGGCTACCGAAATTTTTTCTTTGCCCAGCTTATTCTTCAGCTCGATTTGAGCCGCCACGAGTTTCTTGATGTGCTGATGGCCGTATTCCAGAGCGTTCATCATGACATCTTCACTCAGTTCGTTGGCGCCGGCTTCGACCATAACGATGCCATCGGCTGTGCCTGCCATGATCAGGTTCATGTCACTGTTTTTGGTTTCTTCATAGGTGGGGTTGACGACGAACGCGCCATCGACTCTGGCCACCCGCACTCCGGCGACTGGGTTGTCGAAGGGAATGTCCGAGATCAACAAAGCGGTGGATGCCGCCCCGAGGGCGATGATGTCAGAAGGGTTTTCCTGGTCGTGCGAAATGACCAGGCAAACGATCTGTGTTTCGTTCCTGAATTCACTCGGGAACAGCGGCCGCAGGGGCCGGTCTATCAACCGGCAGGTCAGGGTTTCCTGATCTCCGGGCCGGGCTTCTCGTTTCAGATAGCCGCCGGGGATTCGCCCCGCGGCGTAGGTTTTTTCCCGGTAATCTACGGTCAGAGGAAAAAAGTCTATGCCCTCCCTTTGACTTTTAGCCATGGTCGCTGTCACCAGCACCATGGTATCGCCCTGTCGAACCACCACAGAGCCGTTGGCCTGTTTAGCGAGCCATCCCGCTTCAAACGACACGGACTTTCCGTCCAAGTCCACTTCAACTTTTTCTTGCATTAAAAATTCTCCGATCTTGTTTAGCGCCTGATTCCCAGTTCTTTGATTATATTCTGGTATCGTTGGACATCTTCTCTTTTCAAATGGTCCAGTAATTTGCGCCTTCTGTTTACAATGCGAATCAAGCCCCGCCTGGAATGATGATCCTTGCTGTGGGTTTTGAAATGATCCGTTAAATAGTTCAATCGATTTGTCAATAAAGCTATCTGGACTTCCGAAGATCCGGTATCGCCTTCACCTAGTTGGAACTTTTCAATAATGCCAGATTTGCTTTCTTTGGTCAGTGCCATTTTCTCAATCTCCGTTGTATCAATTTGAAATCAGTACTCGTTTTAATTTAAATGCGGCTTGCTCGGGCCGCATGGTGTCAAATGCATTCTGGTCCACCAAAGGCACGACGATGGCCACCAGAGGATTGTTTTCGCTGGTGACTCGAAAATTCATCCCCGGACTGAACCGGTGAGAAGCTTTGCAAACGGAGGACTTGGTCAACGCCACTCCATGCAGGATGGATTCGACTCGATCGGGGTTCACCCTGATTTCCGGCATAAAGGATAAAGCCTGATCCGTTTGCAGGAGCTTTTCGGAAAGGCTTCCATCGGTTTGGGCGTGTTTCAATTCTTCCAAGGTCAGGGATGACTTTAAATCGAAACTCCCGACACGTTCACGGACCAACTTGCTCATATGAGCGCCGCATCCGAGTTTCTGACCCAAGTCATGGCAGAGCGTACGTATGTAGGTTCCCGACGAACAATGGGCCCTGAATGTCACTTCGTTACCGTTCATTCCCAGAAATTCTATGGAATAAATGTGGATAGTGACTGGATCCCTGCTGATAGTAACACCATTTCTGGCCATTTTGTACAGAGGAACGCCATTTTTTTTCTTGGCGGAGAACATGGGTGGAATTTGTCCCTGCTCACCCACAAAGGAACTCAACGCCTCACGCACCTGTGGCTCCGTCACGCCGCTGGCGTCTGCCGTGGCCAGAACTTTTCCGGACTGGTCCTGGGTATCGGTGACCGAGCCCAAGGTGAGTGTGCCCTGGTAAACTTTGGATAGGCCGACCATAAACTGAATGATGCGGGTGGCCCGATCAAGGCAAATAGGCAAAACCCCCTCAGCCAAGGGATCCAGAGTCCCAATATGCCCGGCTTTTTTGACGTTCAGCACTTTTCTGACCGCCTGCACCATGGCAAAGGAAGAAGGACCCACCGGTTTATGGATATTGACAACTTCATTAAGGCTCATGGTGCAACTCACTTAGGATCTTGGTGATTTTTTCGACATGTTCGGCGGACTTATCTATTTTAAATTCCAGTTCCGGAATGTATCTCAAATGGAGACTGCGCCCCAGTTGTCCGCGAATAAACCCTTTGGCGCTGTTCAACCCTGTCAGCGACTCTTCTTTCTGTTTTATGTCCCCCATAATACTGACCATCACCCTGGCGTGTTTGAGGTTGTCGCTCAGTTCGACTCGGGTGAGGGTGACGAAGCCGATGCGGGGGTCCTTCAGCCCATGGATCAGTAATTTGGAGATTTCCTCCAGCAACAACTCCTGAACTCGCAACGATCTTTTGTAACGCATGGTTCACCTGTACCCGGATTTCAAAACATTGTTCCGGGGTTATCCTTTCCAAGGTGAATCAATTCGACTCTGGACTCCGTCATTTCCGCCAAGTGCATATTGTCGATGAAGTCCGTGACCTTTTGCAACAAACCTTCAAGGTATTTGGCATCGGAGCTGACGGCGGCAATCCCCAAATGAATACTTTGCCAAAGATCCTGATCGCCGACCTCAGAAATAGAGACATTGAACTTGTTTTTGACACGATCTTTAATGGATCGCACCACTTTTCTTTTGCCTTTTAACGAGCTATTGCCGTGTAGATAAAATTTGAGTGAACAGCAACCCACTTTCATGGCGATATTCCTGACGGAATTCTTAAGGAGTCACTTCTTCCAAAACAAAGGGTTCCACGATGTCCCCTTGCTTGAGATCCTGAAACTTTTCAAAGGCCAAGCCGCATTCGTAACCGGATGACACTTCCTTGACATCGTCCTTGAACCTTCTCAAGGATTGGATTTTACCTTCATGAACCACCACGCTGTCGCGCACCAGCCGGGCCTTCACGTTGCGCTCGATACTACCCGAAATCACTTGGCATCCGGCAATCATGCCAACTTTGGGAATGGTGAAAACTTCCCGCACCTCGGCGCGACCGGTGATCCTTTCCTTGAATACCGGTTCCAGCAAGCCTTCCATGGCTTTTTTGACATCGTTGATAGCATCATAAATGATGCTGTAAAGCTCGACATCTACTTTTTCCTGAATAGCCATACTGCCGGCCTTTTCAGTGGGTCGAACATTGAATCCGATAATGATAGCGTTGGAGGCACTGGCCAGCAGGACGTCAGACTCGGTGATCCCACCGACCGCATCGTGAATGATTTTCACCCGTACTTTGTCCGTCTCCAGTTTGGAAAAAGCTTCTTGCACGGCTTGAATGGAGCCTTGCACATCGGCTTTGATGATCAGGTTGAGTTCATGAATTTTACCTTCCACGATTTGCTGATGCAGGTCTTCCATGGTGATGCGCGGTTTTTTAGCCAGAGCCGATTCGCGATCTTTCTGAATCCGCGTGGCGCTCAACTGGCGAGCTCGTTTTTCATCTTTAACCACCATGAACCGTGAGCCGGGGATGGGCACTTCTGTCATACCGACCACTTCGACCGGAGTTGATAGAGAAGCGACTTTTATACTTTTACCCAGGTAGTTGGTCAGCGCCCGGACTTTCCCAAAATAATTGCCCACGATGAAGGGGTCGCCGATCTTCAAAGTTCCTTTTTGAATGATGACTGTAGCCACCGGGCCGCGCCCGACATCAAGTTGGGATTCAATCACCACGCCACGCGCCCGAAGCTTAGGGTCCGCCTTCATCTCCATGATTTCAGCCTGGAGAAGCAGTAATTCCAAAAGTTTGTCCACGCCAGCGCCGGTGAGGGCGGAAACCTCAGCAAATATGGTTTGTCCTCCCCATTCCTCCGGCAGAAGATTCATGTCGGCCAGTTGTTTTTTAACTTCTTCCGGTTTGGCATCCGCTTTGTCGATTTTGTTGATCGCCACCACCAGGGGGACACCGGCGGCATTGGCATGGTCGATCGCTTCCTTGGTTTGTGGTTTGATGCCATCATCCGCGGCCACGACCAGAACCACAAAGTCGGTGATTTGGACGCCGCGCGCCCGCATGGCGGTGAACGCTTCATGTCCGGGCGTATCCAGAAAAGTCAGAGTCTTGCCTTGAATATCGACCTGATAGGCGCCAATATGCTGAGTGATCCCGCCTTTTTCACTTCCGGTGACATTGGTTTTACGAATGGCATCCAATAATGAAGTTTTCCCATGGTCCACGTGGCCCATGATCGTTATGATTGGAGGCCGGAGAACCTGGTCCTCAGGACCGCTTTCCTCCTCCTCCTCCTCGTCGAGACCCAACTCCTCTTCCGGCGAAATTAATTTAACTTCATAGCCACGCTTGTCCGCAATTTTCGAGGCGATTTCGAAATCCAGTGTTTGGTTGATGGTCGCCATGATGCCGAAAGACATGAGGTCCAAAATGATGTCATTGGGAGGGCACTTCATTTTCTCAGCGAGGTCACGAACCGGGTTGCTTGAAAAGAGTTCAATCGTCTCAAATTTTTCTTCAACCGCTTCCTCAGCCGATGGTGAGGCGGGTGACACAGGTATGTCCGCTACCGGTTTGGGCTGGGCCGGTGCGGGCTGGGCCGCGGATTTTTTTTCGGCGACAACCTCCTTCCCTTTGGCTTTCTTGGCCTTTTTTACCAGATCTTCCTTTTTGACGATTTTCAGACCCAACTTTCGCCCCGCTTTGGGTTTGTCTGATGGGTCGGTCTTAGGAGCCGCTTTGGCGGTTTTGGCTCTGACGGTCGCCGGTGCTTTGGCTACCGTGGCGGCCTTTTTAGGGGTTGCTTTAGGTTTTTCCGGGCTGACGACTGCCGATTTTTTGGCCTTCGGAATGATTTTGGCTGTCTTGGATTTGCCTACCGGGGCTTTAGTCTTCGCGGCGGACCTAATGATTTTTTTTGTTTGGGTTTTCCCGGTTTTTTGCTTATCTTTGACCGCCGGTTTCTCACTAAATAATTCCCGAATATAATCGGCCATTTCCGCATCGATGGAACTCATATGGTTCTTGACCAGGCAATCCTTCTTCTGCAATTGATCGATGATCTGGTCATTTTGAATGTTCAGTTCCAACGCTAATTTATTGATTCTTATTTTGCCCACGCAGTTCTCCGGATCTCTTTAAAGGTTTGACCCTGAAATGGTTATAAAGAAATTCTTCTTATGCATTTTCAAATTTTTCTATTAATTGTTTAGCCTGATCGACCAGGTTTTTTGCCAGCTCCTCATTGATGCCTTCCATGGCAAACAATTCCTCCGGCCCGGTCACGGAAAGTTCAGCGATGGTCTGGAAACCGTTTTTCTCAAGCAATTTGATCACCTTCGGGTCGATATCGACCAGTTCATCCAATCCCAACTCCTGATCTTCCTCCTCCTCCTGAGGAGCGTCCACCACTTCTTCAGCCGATGCCGCCTCTTCAGATTCAGCGGCAGGAGCATCCGTTCCTTCGGTCGCTTCCTCACCGGCCCCCGGAGTTGGGTCAGTCAAAGTGTCTTCCTGCCCAGCGCTTGATTCTGTCTTTTTGGGTTTCGAAGGCCGCAGAGCAATTTGGGATATCGCGAACTCCAGTATGGCCTCTGCTTTTTTAGGCCCGATGCCAGCGACTTTAATCAAGCCCTCGATCCCGCGATGGACCACTTCGTCAAAGTTGACAATATTATTGGTGAACAGGATGCTGATTATTTTTTCACCGAATCCCTTGGTATTTTTCATGATTCCAAGGAAATCTTCCCCGGAAGAAACACTTCCCAGCAAGTTTTCCGGAGCGCCTACTAAAGACGGGGCTTCGGTCTCATTTTTGATATCGATTTTCCACTTGACCAGTTTGGCCGCCAGCCGCACGTTTTGTCCTTTTTTGCCAATGGCGAGAGACATTTGATCATCGGCCACAATGATGGTCATGTGGTTCTCTTCCTTGTTGGAAAATATTCTGGAAACTTTTGCCGGGCTCAAAGCGTTTCTGATGAACTGCTCGGGGTCTTCAGAGTATTCCACGATATCGATTTTCTCGCCTCGCAGTTCCTGAACGATGGCTTGCACCCGCATGCCGCGCATTCCGACACAGGCGCCTACGGCATCGATGTCGCGATCATTGGAGCGCACAGCGATTTTGGTGCGACCGCTGGGTTCCCTCACAATGCCCATGATTTCCACCATCCCCTCGCTGATTTCCGGCACTTCCAATTCAAACAGGCTTTTGATCAGGCCCACATGGGTGCGCGATAAAATGACCAGTGTGTTTTTGGCCGTCTTGCGAATGTCGAGGACATAGGCCCGAATGCGTTCGCTGCGGTTGAACGTTTCCCTGAAAACCTGTTCCCGGCGGGGCAGGATGCCTTCGGCCTTGCCCAGGTCCACGATGATATCGCCGTGTTCGAACCGTTGCACGAAGCCGTTGATGATGTCGCCTTTTTTATCCTGAAAATCTTTGTAAACGATTTCTATTTCTGCTTCCCGGACTTTTTGCAGGATCACCTGCTTGGCTAGCTGGGCGGCAATGCGGCCCAGATCCCCCAACTCCTGCTGGGCCAGTACCGTTTCCCCCAGTTGCACTTCGGGAACGGACTTTTCCGCCTCCTCAAAGCTGATCTGGGTATTAGAATCCTCGACTTCGGCGACCACGGTTTTTTCGATGAATATTTCCACTTCACCGGTCTCCATGTTGAACTTGCTTTCCAAAGTTTCGAGATGCGGCATTTTTTTGCGCGCCGCGGCTTCGACCGCGCTTTGCACCGCGTCAATCAGGATTTCTTTATCAATCCCTTTTTCGCGGCAAAGCTGTTCAATGATGTGAATGACTTCCATGCTCATAATAATTACAACTCGATTTCCAGTCTGGCTTTAGCAATATTGGTTAACGGAATTTGAACCACTTTCTGCTGGTCTTCCAGGATCAAGGTGTCTTCCTTGCAGTCCTGAATTGTTCCTTTAAACTTTTTCTGATGGTTGATGGGGGAAAAAGCGGTCAGGCGAATACGCCTGCCCTTGTATTTTAAAAAATCCTTCTCTTTTTTTAAAAGACGGTCCAAGCCCGGAGAAGATACTTCCAAAACATAGTGCGACGGAATCAGGCCGTCGATTTCAATCATGTCCTCCACCCGGTGACTGGTCGCCTGACAATCCTGCAGGGTGATGCCGCCGGGTTTGTCGATGAATACTCTTAAGGCCCAGTCTTTGCCTTCTTTCTTATATTCAACATCCACCAATTCCAGCCCTTCCGAATTCAAAGCGGGAGTGATCAAATCCTCCACGGATTGGGCAACAGAACTTTTTCCCATGGTGTCCCCTGGCAAAACTCCAAAACACTAAATTTTTTCTGGCAGTCCGCCGGTCTTCTGAAGCGCTTAGACGATCTTGAATTCAACAGGATGAAACGAAAAAAGCGGGCAATGAGCCCGCTTTTTTGCAGACCTCCTAAGATTTAGGAAAATTCTACAAAAACTACACTCCCGTTGCAAGGAAAAACCACCATCATGCGAACTCTCGAGTCGCTACAACCCTTCTAAAATCTGCGGAACCTTCTCTAAAACAGCTGGAAAATCATGCAGTTCCGAGGCATTGGTTTTTCTTGATTTCACTTCCACCTGGCCTTCTTTCAGGTTTTTAGGCCCGATAATGATCTGCAAGGGCACGCCCCCCAGGTCGGCATCGTTGAACTTGACCCCGAGGCGCTCCGGCCGATCGTCCAGGAGGGTTTCAATACCCATATCCAACAAGGTTTGGTAAGTCTTATCACTGGCAGATCGAGTGGCTTCGTCGGCATAGTTCACCGGAATCACCAGCACCTGAAAGGGGGCGATGGCGGGAGGCCAGATGATTCCCCGCTCGTCATGGTTTTGTTCGATGGCGGCGGCGGCCGTTCTCCCCACCCCGATGCCGTAACAGCCCATAACCATCGGTTTTTCTTTGCCCTCGGCATCCAGATAGTTGGCCTTCATTTCCTCACTGTATTTGGTCCCCAGGATAAAGACATGGCCGACCTCAATGCCGCGCTTGATTTTATAGGTGCCGGCAGGGCATTGCGGGCAGGGGTCGCCTGCGGCCACCCGGAGCAGGTCCCCGAACTTCTCGATTTTCAAATCCCGCGCGGTTTGAACCCCGGTGAAGTGACTGTCAGAGGCATTGGCTCCGGTCACGAAATCATACATTTGGGCCACCTCGTGGTCGGCATACACTTTCATATTGAGTCCAATCGGGCCAATGAAGCCGCAGGGCAGGCTGGTTTGGGAGGTGATCAGCGACTCCGGGGCCGGTTTGAGCCATTCGCAACCGATCAGGTTTTTTATTTTGACCGGATTGATTTGGCGGTCGCCCCGCACCAGCCCCGCGATCAATCCCTGTTCAGTTTCAAAGACCAGGGTTTTAACAATTTTCCGGGACGGGATTTTTAGGAATTCAGCGACTTCTGCCACCGTTTTATGGCCGGGAGTGGGTACTTGTTTCAACTCTTGCAGGGCGTTCGGCGGCGTTACCGGCGCGGGGGTTTTGGCCGCGGCTTTCTCCACATTGGAAGCGTAATCGCAGGCGTCGCAAAACCCGATAGCGTCTTCCCCGGAATCGGCGAGGACCATGAACTCATGGGAGTGACTGCCGCCGATGGAACCGGAGTCGGCTTCCACCATTTTAAAATCCAGGCCACACCGTTTGAAAATGTTGGAATAAGCCTGTTTCATTTTTTCGTAAGTTTCTTCGGTGCTGGCGATATCCGTGTGGAAGCTGTAAGCGTCCTTCATCATGAATTCCCGGCCGCGCATGATGCCGAACCGGGGCCGCACTTCATCCCGGAATTTGGTTTGGATCTGGTAAACGATCAACGGCAACTGCCGGTAGGATTTGATTTCCTTGCGGACGATGTCCGTGATCACTTCCTCGTGCGTGGGGCCGTAGCAGAACTCGCGGTTGTTCCGGTCTTTGAGCCGCAAGAGTTCTTTGCCATAAAAATCCCACCGGCCACTTTCCTGCCAGAGTTCCGCGGGCTGGATGCTGGGCAGAAACACTTCCTGGCCACCGATCCGGTTCATTTCCTCACGGATGATTTGCTCCACCTTTCTAAGGACTCTCACCCCGATGGGGAGAATGGAATAAATGCCCGCCGCTAACTGGCGGATCATGCCGGAGCGCACCATCAGCTTGTGACTGACGACCTCCGCGTCGGCAGGGGATTGTTTGAGCGTTGGAATAAACATTTGGGAGTAACGCATAAGTAGTTTCTTTTTTAGATAGGAATTCCGTCTGGTGTACGGTGGGTTTTGGAATTCAATGTATGGATAATTTCGTGGGATCCTGATACAGGTCGTTGGCGAGCCGGATGTCTTCCGGAAAGTGAATCTCCAGCCAGCCTTTGTGAATTTCGAGGTAATGAACGTTGAATCCCCGGTCGATCATTTCCTGAAGGAGGTCGGTCAACCTGAATTGGGACACATCCTGCGCTTCCTGGATTTTCCCTTCAAAATTTTTGGCGCAATCTTCATAAGTTTCCAGAAAATGTTCGGCGCCGGTTTTGGAGAACTTGGCCAGTCCAATGAATTCGTGTGTGGACAGGGCAGGGTCCAATCTTTTTCCAATTTTGGCCACTGTGTTCTGATGGGCAAAGCTGATATTTCTGCGCAGACGATGTTTTTTGTTCCTGCTGATGACGTAGTCCACGATTTTGCCTGCCACCGGTTCCAAAAATTGAATGGAATTGTCGACCACCAGCACGATATCTTCCTGGCAAGCCAGCAGTTGGGAAAAAATAGGGTTCTCGACCAGTATGTCGGAATAAAGCATGAGGAATCCATTCCGCATCTTGTCTCTGGCTAAAAGAATACTGTGCAGTTCCGAGCCTTCTTTATAGTCCTTATTTTGCAGAAAGGTGAGACCCTCGCCCCGCATTTTTTGGTGGGCAAACCCGGTCACCACGGTGATGTCGTTCAGGTGGTTGACATTGAGGGCCTGGACTTGCCGGGCCAGCAGGGTTTGTCCGGCCACTTCCACCATGGCCTTGGGCAGGTCGCCGATCTTCTTTTGTATGTCTGGAGCTTCGCCGGCGGCGGGAATGATGACGGCTATATTGGTACTCGATTTTTCCTGCTGATCCTTTTTCTTGATGTCCAGAAAACCGACGGACTCAAAAACATCCCGCACCGGGGCGCACAGGGGGTCGGCTTCGAACGATCTTTGATTCGATAAGATTGTTTTGGCGGTTTCCACCATGGCTTTATAAGCGGACCTCAGCAAATGGTTGGCGTAAATGACAATGCTGAACCCGGCTTTGTGGAGCTGATCTTCGACGATAAAGTTGTAAGTGGTGGGAACGCACACCAGCGGCCGGTCGGTTTCGAGTTCGTTCAAGAGGGAACGGTACCGCTTGGCAAATTCCAGAATTTCATTCGACTCTTTGGACCTGGAATGGATCATGATGCCATCGGCACCGGCTTGCAGGTAAATGCGTGCCCGGTTCAATGCGTCGTCCAAACCCACACCGGCGATGAGGCTTTCGAGGCGGGCAATGATCATGAAGTCGGTCGTCATTTGGACTTGCTTGCCACGCTTGATTTTTGCTGCGAAGATTTCGGAGTCCTCCAAAGTCTGGGTCGTCCCGGGTTCGAGGCTGTTGCGCTTGGGGAAAACCTTGTCCTCAATGATCACGGCGGAAACGCCGGCGCGTTCCAATTTGGACACCGTGTACTCAAACGCGCTGGGGTCCCCGCCGGTGTCGCCATCCACAATCATGGGTTTGCCGGTGACGGCCAGAATTTCATTGATGGTGTGCAGACGGGAATCGAAGCTGATCACCTCGATATCGGGATGTCCCTTGGCACCGGAATCGGTGAGACTGCTTTCCCAAATGGCGTCGAATTCGCGGATCAGTATTTTTCCGTTGGCCGTGCCCTCGATGCGGGCTTGATCCGCAACGATTCCGCTCAAGCCATTATGAGCTTCCAGAACGCGCACCAGTTTGCCTTCGGCGAGCAGGGCTTTCAGTTTCCCGCGGCGGTGTTCAGGCAGAGTTTTATTGTGCAGGGTCATCTTGTGTTGTTCCGATTCTGTTCCAGCTGTTCCCGTATCCAGGCGGCGACGTAAATACTTTCAAGATCGAATTTTTCCAGAATTTCCAACAGGGTTTCAATTTGCTGGGACAGCGAAAGATTTTTATCCAGATAAATTCTATCCTGTCCCGCGACGTTGCAATGCCCGCTACGAATGGGGATTTCCTGGTCCGAAAGGTTGCAGGTTTCTATTTCAATAGAAAGCTTTTCCGCGACGGCCTCCAGGTCCTTGCGCCGGGCATGCAATAGAACGTCAACCGTTGTTTCCATCCTCTTTCCTCATGCAACCGATGGAGATCAATTAACTATTCTCATTATATCGTTGTAAAAAGCAAAAATCATAAGGGACAAGATCATGAACAGGCCCACCTGCGATGCCCGTTCGCGGTTTTTTTCACTGACGGGGCGGCCTTTGATCAGCTCGATCAGGAAAAAGAAAATGTGGCCGCCATCCAAAATGGGAATGGGAAGCAAGTTGATCAATCCCAAATTGATGCTCAACAACGCGGTGAGCCGGACCAGTTCACTGAATCCCTGCTGAGCCTGTTGTCCGTATATTTGGAAAATTAAAATGGGGCCGCCCAGAGAATCAGCGGAAACGGACCCGAAAATCATTTTTTTGATGCTCACTGTGATGAGGTATATCAAACGCCCGGTTTCGTGGATGGAACGTTTCAGCGCATCCCACGGACCGTATTTTTCAAGTTCCATTTCGCCGCTCAGGCCAATCCCGAGAACGCCTATTTCTTGTTCCCTGCCGGCTTCATCGGTGACGACTTTCAAGTCGGGAATCAGTTCGAG
>Ga0114948_10000180_pt1 | contig 22183 bp, 22 predicted proteins | sample CR04metaG_FD_83877 | JGI IMG/M metagenome (GOLD analysis project Ga0114948, IMG submission 83877) | Deep subsurface microbial communities from Mariana Trench to uncover new lineages of life (NeLLi) - CR04 metaG | ecosystem: Environmental > Aquatic > Marine > Ocean trench > Sediment | place...
ACAGTAAGCGGGCTAAGCGGTTCGCGTCGCCTGCTGCGATGCACCAGCGCCCGGCGCCGGCCAATCGGGACCGAGGTCCAGCGTTACGCGATACCAGTCCAGTCGCCGCGTCAGAAACATGATGGTGGCGAGGATGATGAACAGCGCCGCGGCACCGATGAGCATGGCGTACTGTTCGGCGCGCAAGGTCACGTACAGGAATGTGTAGAGGCCGGCGAGCAACGCGAGCATGGTCAGAACCCGGGACAGGCTCTTGAGGATGCTCATGCTGTAACCCACCACCAGAGCCGTCGATGCCGCCGCGCTGACTGCATAGGCAACCACGAAGCTCGTGTGCTCGGAAAGCGACAGCAGCAGGAGATAGAAGAGGCAGTTCGCGAACCCTACGAGCAGATACTGAAAGGGGTGCAGGCGCACGTTTCCGAACACCTCGAACATGAAGTAGGCGAGAAAGCTGAGGCCGATAAACAGGATCGCGTACTTGGCGGCGCGCGTGGACTTCTGGTAGGTACTGACAGGCACGAAAAGATTGACGCCGAAGGCGGAATTGGCGATGAGCTTCGCCGGGATTTCCGCGTTACGCCACTCGCCCGGATAACTGCGCCCCAGATGCAGCACCCTCCATTCGGCACTGAAGCCTTTGTCGTCGATGTCGCGCCGCGCGGGCAGATAGGCGCCGACAAAGCTCGGCGACGGCCACGCGGAGGTCAGCAGCACCTCGGTGCGGTCGCCGACGGGTAGAAAGCGCAACTTCTCGGTGCCGCTGAGCTTCAAGCCGAAGCCGAATTGAAATCCCGACGGCCGCCCGCTCTTTCCCAAACCGGGCAGGGGGACGATCACTTGCGGGTCGAAGCCGTGCACTTTCACGCCACCCGGCTCGAAGACGCCGTCGCCGGCGTCGGAGCGAAGGCGCATGGGCTCCTTGATGCCGCGGGCGTCGGCGATGGCCACCGACAGGTAGGCACCGCCCCAGTCCACGTTGTGAGGCTCGATGCCCAGCCTTGCAATGTCGGGAGGCGCGAAGCGGCCGCTGAGCTTCAGATCCGCGGTATAGACCGGTACCTGGTAGATCCCCCGGTAGCGCATCTCGGTATCCAGCTGGCCGCGTACGCTCAATCGCTCGGGCAGAAAGTGCGCCAGGGATTTTCGAACCCGCTTGATGCCCTTGTCGTCGGTGACCATCATCCGGTACGGCAACGTCAGCACCGGTCCGCCGATGGTCTGCTCACGTCCCCAGGCGTTCATGATGTCCTGCTTGGCGGACAGGTAGAGATGGTTCCGCTCGTAGATGATGCTCCTGACCATGCCCATGGGTATGAGGAGGATCAGAACCAGAAAGCCGATGAAAAGCAGCTTGACGGTCACCGACGTACGCAGGCGCTGGAACAATTCGGACATGATCTCACCCGGGCAAACTTCGACTGGTGACAGTGAAAACCGCGCAGATGGCGGCAGGGAGGCGAGAATATTGCGAAAGGAGGCAGGGTGGTGGGGTTTCAGCCACCCCCGGTCCGGAGTTCTCGCCGCTCCGGTTCCAGCTCCGCGATCACCTGGGCCCCGAGCAGAAGGATGATGGCAGCCGTCTCCAGCGTCAGTAGCGCGATGACGACGGTGGCGAGAGAACCGTAAACGACGTTCACCAACGACACGTTGCTGAACCACCAGACCAGGATGTTACGTGCAATTTCCCACAGGATTGCGGTCACCAGCCCGCCAACGGCGGCATGGCGCAGGCGCACATCGACTACGGGCATGAATCGATAAATGCCGGTGAACAGCGCAGCCAAGCCGAGAAAGCTGAACAGAGATAGCATCGCCGTCGACAACTCCGTCGCTGTCAAGTGACTCCCGAACAGCGCCAATTGTGAATCGGACAGCTCCTCCAGCAGCGTTATGAAAACGGCCTGCAGCATCAAGCCGAGTCCCAGCACGAAAATGAACGCATAGGGAATGACCGCAGATATCCACAGCCGGCGCGCGGCCCGTGGGCGGGGAAAGATAACGGCAAATGCATCCTCCAGGGATCGGAAGGCCCAGGAGCTGAAAAACAACAGCACGATGAATCCGACCCAGCCGAGAAGCTCGCGATTTCCGAGGAAGCTTTGCACCTGCCGGGACAGCTCGTCCGTGTGGCTGGGCATCAGCGCGCCCAGCTCGGTGAGCAGCAAATCGGTGAGATGTCGGTCGTCGTAGACGTGGGAAAGAATTACCAGCAGGAGGGCAAACAAGGGTATGAGAGACAGCAAAGTGTTGTATGACACGGCGCTCGCCAGCAGCAGGCCCTTGTTGGCTAGAAAATGGCTGAGGACGCGGCGGGCGAACCGCCACGCGAGGCGTATCGGCCCATGGGCGTGGAAGAGTCGGTCATTTCACTCTCGATCCTGGTGATAGGGAGCGTGTGTCTGATTCAACCGTATAGCATGATATGATGCGTCGAATGTCTTGCCTCGAATAAAGAGTCTTAAGTGAACTCCATGGATCCACTCGCGACGATTCGAAATGCCAGTTGGCTCGACGACCCCGATGGACGGGATGAGGCTGTTTCGGCGCTGGAGTTGGGGCGCGTTCTCTACATTCCGGATCTGGGATTTCCCGTCGAAGAGCAGGAGAGACGGTTTTTCGACGACGACGCGTTGCGCTTGAGCTCTAAGAACATCAGCTACGATCCGTCCACTAACGAAGTCCGGGGACTCGTAAGTACCGGCGGGGTGACCGACGAGGACAGGGTCGCGCTCGGGCGCATGATGGCGCGATACGCGCAATTCTGCCGGGATCTCTGCGCATCGTTGCTGGGCGACTACGCGAAGCGGCTGAACATGGCTCGCACGAGCTTCCGCCCGGTGGAGATCGAAGGGCGCAACGCGCGCACGGTCGGCAGCGACGACACGCTCCTGCACGTGGATTCCTTCTCGTCACGGCCAGTGGCGGGGCGCCGTATCATGCGCGTGTTCACCAATGTCAGCCCGATGGGTAAACCGCGCGTATGGAATGTGGGTGAGCCGTTCGAGGATCTCGCCAGACGCTTCGTCCCGCTGATGCGAAAACCCTTGCCCGGTGAACGGGCGGCGCTGCGACTGCTGTTTGTGACGAAGAGCTACCGGACGCTCTATGATCACTACATGCTGCGCCTGCACGACGACATGAAGGGCGATTCCGAGTACCAACGCACGGTCCCTAAGACACGCGTCGAGTTGGCGGCAGGCGCCACGTGGATGTGTTTCACCGATCAGGTTTCCCACGCGGCGCTGGCCGGCCAGCACGTGCTCGAACAGACTTTCTACCGCGACGTCGAGGATATGGCGAGACCGGAGCGTTCACCGCTCAAAGTACTGGAGTCGCTGATCCAGCGGCCCCTCGTCTGAAGCGGCGACATCAACTATCATCCCTCGGATTCGGCGACCGGCTGGAGTCCATCCAGAAACTCTTCGAGTGATGGCGATATTTCCCGGATCGGCTGGCTTCCCGATTCTTCGAGCACGACGCGCCCGGTTTCGTTGTCCACGCTCAACATGAGCTCATCTTCGTCGGTGCAGGCGATGAAAATCGTCAGCGGCGCGTGGATGCGTTGCTTCGCCATCGCATGACCGATGATATTCTCCGCCAGCCGGTCGAAATCATCGTCGTTCCAGATCTGAATGAGCGACACACCGCCTTCCGCCGCTTCGAACTCCATGGCGCTTCCCCAGTAGCTGCCGTAGAAGATCTTGATGTCCGAGTGAATTTCGACATCGAGCGCACGTTCCAGTCCACTGAAATCGGCGACGGTATCTCGCTCCCGCGGTCTCCAGCGAACCATGCCGTCCGCATCCGGCTCGCCGACCTGGCACTCTGACGGCCAGCCCGGATCGTGCTCCAGGATCGGCAGGGACCCGGACGCGCGTTGGCAATTTTCCAGGTAGCGGCGCAGTAGCCGATCAAGCGCCGCTTTTGCCTCGTTTGACATAGGACCGCAGGCGGGCGCTAGCCAGGTTGCCGCGCCCACGCGGTTTGCAACGACCTGGCGAGATCGATGGCCAGGGTCTTTTGAAGCGCCGTATGTAGCTCCGTGTTCTTTTCCATGAATCTTTTCAACTTCGGTTTCGGCCAGATGACGTAGCAAGTCGACTCCAGGGCGACGATATCCGCCGGTGCCGTTTCCTCTGTGATGTAGCTGATACTGCCGATGAACTGCCCCGGCAAAATCTCGGCCACCGCTTCACCGTGGACTTTCACGCATGCCTTGCCGGAGTAAATGACGATAAGCTCGTCGAGCTTCGATCCGCGATCGATGAAGCATTCGTCGGCGTCAGCCGTCTTCCACGTCGCGAGCCTGAGAATTCTCATCATCTCCCGGGGCGTCATGGTGCGAAAAACAAGCTCACACAACCGCTCTTCTTCCGCGCTCAGCCGAATGGGGCGACGTTCGAGCAGCGATAGCACGATCCAGACTACGTTCAAAATCGTGAAGCCGACGTTCCAGTAAATGGGCGTCATCATCGGCACTGACTGAAAGTAGAAGTACGGCATCAGGCACATGGCGGCGATCACAGTCAGTATACGCAACCATAGAATGTCCCGAACCATGTACGAAAATAGATAGAGGACGTTGGCCGTATTGATTAGGACCTCGAGCGGGAGATTCATGATGATCCTTCCGAGTCGTTGGCGAAACACGGGGAGCGATGAGCGTGCTCGCACCATTCCCGAAAGTAGCCGGGGGGTCAAGCGTCAGCGCTTGCCCCCGATAGTCGTTCATCAACAGCCTGGGGCTTAAAACCCGAGCGGATTGCCTTTCTCGACGCCATACACGACGAGCGGCCGCAAATGGTAGGCATCTACGTTTTCAAGCACGTAACCGCGCTCCGTCTTGTACCATTGATAGCAACGCTGGACGCCGTCGAAAAAATCTATCCAATCATTGCAGTAGGTGTTCTCGCCCTTGATTTCCCAGGTCCCGCTGTCGTCGTCGCCTTGTTGCCCGATGACACCTGATACGGACACCGGGTCTTTGTAGTAGAACGAAAACGACTGAGCACCGACGGCGCCATTCACCGTGTTTCCGACGAGCAGGTTCGTTATATCGGCTCCCGAGAGTGGCGCCCCTTCGGGTTGATCGATCTTGTTTCCTGCGCAACCGCTTAGAACCATCAGAGATAGAATCGCCAACGACCATGCGGCCATGCGTGTGACGTGAATCGGGCTCCTGGTGTTCATCAGGTGTCTCCTTTTTTCCCAGTGATTGACGAATTCAGAGAGGCCATGCCCACAAAATCGTGGGAATCCCGACGGCGATTATAAGCACCTCCAGGGGCAGGCCCATGCGCCAGTAGTCGCCGAAGCGATAGCCCCCGGGCCCCATGATGAGGGTATTGTTCTTGTGCCCGATAGGCGTCAGAAAGGCCGCCGAGGCGGCCACCGCCACTGCCATCAGGAAGGGATCCGGGTTCACGTTCAATCGAGCCGCGATCTCGATGGCGATGGGGGCGGCGATCACGGCGGTTGCGGTGTTGTTCATGACGTCGGACAGGGTCATGGTGATGACCATGAGGAGCACCAGCACGACAACCGCCGAGTATCCCTGTGACAATCCGACGATGCCGCCGGCGATGAGTGACGTGCCGCCGCTCGCCTCCAGGGCGCCGCCGATGGGAATCATGGAGCCGAGCAGCACGATCACCGGCCACTCCACCGATTCGTAGAGCTGGCGCAGCGGCACGATGCCCGACAGAACCATGAACACGGCAACCAGGGCCAGGGCCACCGGCAGGCTCAGCACGCCCAGGCTCGCCAGTACGATCGCCGATGCAAAGGCGCCTACCGCAAGCCACGCCTTGTCCCGTTGAACAAGCTGCAGGCCGCGCTCCGCCAACGGCAGGCAACCCAGCCAGTTGACGAATTCCGGCAGGCGTTCACTGGGACCGAGCAGCAAAAGCACGTCGCCCGCACGAATCTCCAGCTTTCGGACTCGGTCGCGAAACTTCCTGCCCTGGCGCGAGACACCGAGCAGAGTGACGCCGTGACGATAAAGGAGCTTCAGTGACAGTGCCGAGCGGTTCTCGATGCGTGCTCCCTCCGAAACGACGACCTCGACGAGCCCGAGATCGGTGTTCTCGAATGTTCGCTTTTCTTCGCTGGGCCGGTGGTACTCGAGGGCGAGCTTGCCGACCAGCTTCTCGATGGCTTCCGGCCCGGCTTTGATCACGAGGATATCTCCGGGCTCGATGACGGTGCGTCTGGCAAGGCCGGGAAGGCGCGCACCACAGCGTACGAGCCCGACGATGGCGCCGTCTGCTTCCTCCGCCTCCTCGTCCAGCTCTCGGACGCGCTTGCCGATCACGGGGCTGCCCTCCGGGACGTGCACTTCGGCGATGTAGTCCTGCAGGTCGAAGAGTTCCTTGCCTGCATCGTGCTGCGCGCGATCGGCCGGAATGAGCCGCCAGCCGATGAGCATGACGAACAGCACGCCGACGACGGCGCACACACCGCCCACCGGCGCGAAATCAAACATGTGGTAGGGCTCACCCAGTGCCTCGGCCCGGAACGAGGCGATGATGATATTCGGCGGCGTCCCGATGAGGGTCACCATGCCACCCAGAATGGTGGCGAAGGACAGGGGCATGAGCGTCAGCGCGGGGCTGCGCTTGGCGTTCGATGCGGCTTGCAGGTCCACCGGCATCAACAGCGCAAGGGCGCCAACATTGTTCATCACCGCGGACAGAGCGGCGCCGACCCCGGCGAGTATGCCGATGTGAGCGCTCACGCTGCGCGACGAGTCGACCACGTAGCGGGCAACCAGCTCGACTGCACCGGAGTTCGAAAGGCCGCGGCTGACGATCAGCACCAAGGCGATGATGACAGTGGCGGGATGACCGAAGCCAGAGAACGCTTGTTCGCTGGGGACCACGCCGGTTATCAGCGCCACCAGCAGCGCACAGAAGGCGACGATGTCATAGCGCCAGCGGCCCCAGACGAGAAATACGAACACGAAGCCGAGCAAAGTGAAGAGAATGATCTGGTCCTTCGTCATTCTATTCGCCCCCCTCCAAATCCGGGCGTCGTCACAGACTGCGCGCCCCGAAAGTGTCGCATTGGTCCGGATCGCCGCTTTTCAGCCCACGCTTGAACCACCGTACCCGTTGCGCCGAGCTTCCGTGAGTGAAGGTGTCCGGTACGACATACCCCTGCGTCTGTTTCTGTATCCGGTCGTCGCCGATGGCGCTGGCAGCCGTCAGGCCTTCCTCGATATCGCCTTGCTCCAGGATCTGCCGCGTCCGGTCGGCATTGTTCGCCCAGACGCCGGCGAAGCAGTCGGCCTGGAGTTCCATGCGAACCTGGATGGCGTTGGCTTGCTCGCGGCCGGCGCGCTGCTGAAGATCCCTCACCTTACGCGAGGTACCGAGCAGCGTCTGTACGTGGTGACCGATCTCGTGGGCGGGGACATAGGCCTGGGCGAAATCACCGGGCGCGTGAAAGCGGTCTGCCAGATCCTGAAAAAATGCCAGATCGATGTAAACCTTTTGGTCGGCAGGGCAGTAGAAGGGACCGACGGCGGTGCCTGCGAGTCCGCAGGTCGATTGCACGGCGCCGCGCCGTGAGACCCCCATTCCCCGCCGATTTTCCACATTTCGGCTGCGTCTTCCCGATCTCCATCGCATGATGAAGTCCTTCTCGTCGTGGCACCGGTGAGAAACCGACCACACTCTAACCCAAGTAAGGTGTTACACCGAAACGGGCGCGATTCCCCATAGATGATCGCATCGAATTATCCGGACGGGTCGCCTGTTGAACCAATAGCCGTATCCGTAATCGGGGATGGGTGGCGCTATTCCGAGGGGCAGCACTTTCAGGTGCACAATTCGTTCAGTTCAAAAAACACATCAGGGAGATACAAGCATGTCCGGTAAGTTCGAAGTTACCCCCGGTAAGGACGACAAGCACTATTTCAATCTGAAGGCGGCGAACGGGGAGGTGGTCCTCAGCAGCCAGGGATACAAGGCCAAGGCTGACTGCATGAACGGAATCGAGTCCGTGCGCACGAACTGCCACGATGAGAACAGGTTCGAGAAAAAGACTGCTGCCAACGGCCTGTTTTACTTTGTTCTGACCGCCACTAACGGGCAGACTATCGGCAAGAGCCAGATGTACAAGTCCGAAAGCGGGCGCAATAACGGCATCGAATCGGTATGCGGGAACGCACCCGACGCGGAACTCGAAGCCGACGCCTGATCGGGCTTTCATACTAACGGCAAGATTGTGTTGAACGCGGCCGGCCGGCATGTCGCTGGCCGGCCGAACGGTTCGCGATCAGTCGAAAACCGGCTTCGGCCTCGGCAACGAATGCCTCGATCTTCTGGCGGCATTTTCGCCCCGAATCATCCTCGACACCGGTGTGAGAATCCACCCCGGCGGGTCTCACTTCGATGATTGCGCGCCTGACGTTGTCGGGATCGAGTCCCCCGGCAAGAATCACCGGTCGGTCCGACACCTCGACCAATCGTCTACTGATGCTCCAGTCGTGAATCTTTCCGGTGGCCCCCGATGCCCCCGTCGCAGGATCGTAGGTGTCCGTGATGAACGCATCCACATGGTCCGAGTATCGGGCCATCATCGACTCGAGGGCATCCTCTGTGTGAAGCCCGACGACCAGGCTCTTTATGATCAGCAATTCCGGTGCGATTTCTTCCAGCTTTGCAAGCTCCTCGATCGCGATGTCTCCGTGAAGCTGAACGACACACGCGCCCAGTGAGGCGCAGAGTTCGGCAATTTCCCGCCCACCGTCGAGATAGGTAATGAGTACTGCGAATACCGGCGGATGCAGGCGACGGATGATCCTGGCGGCGCTCTCCTCGCTGATATCTTCCCGGTGAACGGGCAAACGCAGCGGAAATCCCAGGTACATCACGCCGCAGCGCTGGAGCAATTTCGCTTCCGCCTGGTCGGCTATCCCAGCTACCTGGATGAGATTTTTCGCGAGCATTGCGATCCTGTCTACTGATTGATCAGACTGCGGTACGCTCTGTCAACTTGGATGCAAGATACCGATAAAAATCCCATATCGTGCCTTCGTAGTCTTCGGGTGCGAGTGGGCCGGGGGTGGAAAAACGCGAACCGAGCCCCCGCTGTACTCGAGATAGCTTTTCTTTGTCTTCCGCGTTGATGGCATTCCATTTATCGATATAGGCATCAATTTCGGGCTTTGTTAACCCCGTTCTGTAAGTCGCGCCTCCCCAGCGAATACGAACCTTGTCAACTCCTTCGGGTTGCAGTGATAGATAGATCAGAATATCGGGTGATTGCGATGCAACCAGGCATGGAAACACACTGAACAGCACCGAGCATCGGGACTCGTCAGAGGTCAAGTCAGGATGATGCGCATCACGGGCTGGAGCGCTTTCCGGATAATTAGCGCGATAGCCGGTGTAGCCCTCTCCGCCATCAATCTTTTTGCACAGCGCAGTCGGTGTGGAATCGCCCAGTGTCTGTGGGTGCATGATAGAGAGGTGATATCCTTCCATGAAATTCTCCACCAGGCATTTCCAGTTCGTATCCCAGATTTCTTCCCGCACGAAGATCGAGTGCATCCCATCGGGATGGTAGTGCTCCAATACAGCGTCCAAGCCGGTTAAACGCGGCGCGAGCGGCGCGGCCGTCTGATCGAAATTAACGAAAATGAATCCCTGCCAGATTTCACTATTGAATGAGGGGAGCCCGCACTCCGGGTCGAAATCCACCCGTGATTGCATCCGCGGGGCGCCTGCCAGACGACCATCAAGCTGGTAAGTCCATCCGTGGTAGGGACACACGAATGTGCGACGCCGACCCGCGCCTTCTGCCACCAGCATGGCGCGATGGCGACACACATTCGATAGAACTCGGATCTGATTATCGTCGCCGCGGACTACTAACAACGGCTCGTCCAGGAGATCAGTCGTGAAGTAGTCCCCTGGATTCGGAATTTCATCGACTCGGCCGAGGCATAACCATTCGCGCCCAAGTAGATTCTCGATTTCGTAATTTAAAAAATTACGTTGTGTGTAAAAATATCCAGGAAGAGCGCGCGCTCGTGAACTATCCGATTCTCTGTAACGAATCAACGTTTCGCGTAATTCGTTTATGGACTTTTCGATGATGTCCATTCTCCAGGTCCAGAATCTGTCTGCACACCGCAACTACGGTGTATCCTGCAGATCTTCGGCCGGCTTGTAAATCGGCACCTACATTTGACTGGTTTCGTCGCCGATGCGCCGTGTAAGTTATTGTTTCTTGCTCACGCTACTTTCGATTTCTCACTACTATCCTGCATGCGCAGATATTCGTCGTAGGTGCCGGTGAAATCGATGACTCCATCGGGGGTCATTTCGATAATGCGTGTGGCCAGGGATGACACGAACTCCCGGTCATGGCTGATGAAGATCAGCGTGCCAGAATAGTTTTCCAGCGCCAGGTTCAGAGCCTCGATGGACTCCATGTCCAGGTGGTTCGTTGGTTCATCCATGATCATCACGTTGGGTTTTTGCAGGATCAATTTGGCGAACAGCAACCGGGCTTCCTCGCCGCCGGACACTACTTTCACTGACTTCTCGCTGTCATCTCTGGAGAACAGCATCCTGCCGAGGGTGGCACGCAGCAGCTGCTCGTCCGAACGTGGCGGCTGCCACTGCGTGATCCATTCGAACAGGGTCATGTCCTGATCGAATTCTGCCGCGTGCTCCTGGGCGAAATGCCCGGTCTGGGCATTCTCTGCCCATTTCACTTCACCGCTATCGGCGCTGAGCTCTTGCAAAAGGCAGCGAACCAGGGTGGTCTTGCCGATACCGTTCGGCCCGATGATGGCAACCCGAGACCCTGCTTCGATGGCCAGGTTCAGATTTTCGAACAGGGGGCGATTGTCGAAGCTCTTGCCGAGACCAGTAGCCTCTACTGCGAGTCGCCGCAGGGGCTTTCCCTGTTCAAAGCGAATAAACGGGCTGACTCGGCTCGACGGTTTGATGTCCTCGAGCTGGATTTTCTCCAACTGGCGGGCGCGAGAGGTTGCCTGGCGTGCCTTCGAGGCGTTGGCAGAGAATCGGCTGACGAAGGCTTGCAGTTCGGCCATCTTGGCTTTCTTTTTCGCATTGTTCGTGTACATGCGTTCCCGTGCCTGTGTGGCAGCGGTCATGTACTCATCATAATTGCCCGGAAACACATGCAGTTTGCCGTAATCAAGGTCGGCCATGTGCGTGCAGACGCTGTTCAGGAAGTGCCGGTCATGGGAGATGATGACCATGGTGGATTTGCTTTCGTTCAGGAAATCTTCCAGCCAGCGGATCGTATTGATGTCGAGGTTATTGGTCGGCTCGTCAAGGAGCAAAATGTCCGGATCCGAAAACAGCGCCTGGGCCAGCAACACCCTGAGCTTCCAGCCTGGCGCGATGGCGCTCATGGGGCCGTCGTGCTGTTCCACAGAGATGCCGATACCTTCCAGTAGCTCGCCCGCCCGCGATTCAGCGGAGTAGCCGTCCATTTCTGCGAATTCGACCTCGAGATCGGCGACGCGCATGCCTTCTGCATCGCTCAGCTCGGGCAGCGAATACAGGCGCTCACGTTCTTGCATCACTTGCCACAATTTCTCATGCCCCATGATCACCGTGTCCAGGACCCGATAGTCCTCATAGGCGAACTGATCCTGGCGCAGCTGGCCGACCCGTACATGGGGATCGGTCGATACGTTGCCAGCACTGGGCTCCAGCTCGCCCGCCAGGATTTTCATGAGGGTCGATTTGCCGGAGCCGTTCGCGCCGATCAGGCCATAGCGGTTGCCATTGCCGAAAGTGACGGAGACATTTTCAAACAAAGGCTTCGCGCCGAACTGAATCGAGAGATTAGCTGTCGAGATCAAGGGTGTGCACCAGGTTGGTTAGGGGCTGAATCGGCGACCCGTATGCGCCGGCCATCAGCCGGCAAGGGTCTGATTAGGAAGGAAATTTAGTATCTGCTATGCATGAGGCGGGCGGATGATAGCAAAAATTGTGGGCGCGTGGGCGGTAATTTCGGCATGTCCCTGGTGAATTTCTGGCGAAGCCGGCGGAGCGATGACTGCCAAGGTCGTGAAGCTGGACAACTTTCCATGGCAGGACCGTCAAGGCCACGCAGCCGAAGCTCAGGTTCAGACCAAGGGCGGCATTCTTCTGGCCCATGAGCGGTGGGGAATTCCCTGGTGGCGTCGATAGCTGCAAGACACGCGGATTTCTCACCGGGTGGCGATCCCTGGTACGGATACTGGTATGGGATGGTTCTTCGGATGTTAGAATGCATGCTTTGATCGACTCGAGGACTGTGTTCGAGGCTTTGGTGTGGCCATAAGGAAGGGACATGAAAACATTAGCAGGCAGTTTGTTAGCCATACTGCTCTCCCTCTCCATGGGGACACAGGCAGACAGTTGGGGCATTAATTATTGCAAGGATCTCACGGTAGATGATTTTCATGCGGCTGCGAAATGGTCATTTCAGAAACGGAAATACCAGATCGAGGAAGATACCCCGAGCAGCCTCACCGGAGGCCAGAGGGGGGAAAAAGTCGAGATTGCCATGACGGCTCCCGGGTGAATCGTGATCCGCTGGGTACCAGAGATTCGGACATGGAAATGGCAGGTGGCTCATGAACCTTTACCGGGACGTCACATGGCGGCTGGCAGAGTGAGTCGGCAGACTTGACCCCTCGAGGCTGATGTCGTCACGTCAGTCCTTGGACGTGAACATGGAGCGCGCATTCTCGAAGGCACTGCTCCACGCCTGCCAGGCTTTCTCGGTCCCCTGTACCATCACGTCCCACGCCTCGGCGGTGGTGTTCTGCATTTCGCTGAACTTCGTCTGAGCGTCATCGCGCATCTCCCGCAGAGCTTCGAGCTGCTTGTCGTATTGGACCTTTGCATCGGCTTGGGCCTGGCGGGCGTTGCTCTCGAGCTTGTCGATTTCGGCGTTCCATTCGTCCAGCTTGGCTTTGAACTCATCCAGATAGTCGTCTCGGCTGGTCATACCGCTCCTCCATGTCTCGTTGATTGGTAACGGGGGACGGGGTGGTCCACCCAGCGTGTCATGGTGATTTCATTGCAGGCTGTCGTCAAGCTGCACGAAAACGTGGCGAATGGCACTGACCGGCCTCCAATCAGAGGGCTGTGTAATCGATCGGCTTGGTACAATCGAGCCTGCGTTCCATGGGCGGCATGGGAGATTTCAAGCCGCTCGCGGTATTGAAAAGGACGACGCGATCCTCTGGACTTACCTGGCCCGACGCCAAATTGACCTTGTAGGCGGCATAACAGAGGGCACCTTCGGGACACAGATGCAGCCCCTCTCCCGTGGCAACCTCGGCTCGCGCCTTGGCGACGTCTTCGTCGCAGACGGCCACGGCGAATCCCGAGCTTTCGTAGATGATTTTCAAGATTAAGCGATCGCCGATGGGTTTCGGTACGCGGACACCGTGAATTTGGGTCTCGACCGGCTCCCAGGGCACCTCCACGTCGTTTCGCCTGTCCTGGTACGCCTTGACGATGGGGCCGCAGCCGGTAGATTGCACCGCTACCATGCGTGGACGCCGGGATCCGATCCATCCGATTGCTTCGAGCTCGTCGAACGCCTTCCACATTCCGATAAATCCGGTTCCGCCACCGGTCGGGTAGTAAATCACGTCGGGAAGGGACCAACCAAGCTGTTCGGCAAGTTCCAGACCCATGGTCTTCTTCCCTTCAATTCGGTAGGGCTCTTCAAGGGTGGAGAGATCGTGCCAACCCATGATCTCTGTTCCCTCACGGACGATGCGGGCACATTGATTGACCAGACCGTTGACCCCGTAAACGCGCGCCCCGTGATAGGCGATCTCACTAGCCGTTACCTCGGGAGTGTCGGCGGGTGTGAACACGTAGGTCTCCATACCGGCGCGTGCGCCATAGGCGGCGGCGGCCGATCCGGCATTGCCGGCGGTGGGGACGGCAATGCGCGTCTTGCCGAAGACTTTCGCCATGGTTACTGCGACGGCCATACCGCGAGCCTTGAAGGAGCCTGTCGGCAAGCGGCCTTCATCCTTGACCAGGATTTCAGCGCTGCCCAAACGGTTGCTCAGGCGAGGCAGACGAATGAGTGGTGTCATCGCCTCGCCCAGTTCGACAATCGAGTCTATTCCGGGCATGGGTAAAAGCTCGCGATAGCGCCACATATCGGGCCGCCGCCGTTCCAGATCTTCCTTGCGAACGGTCGCGCGGACAGCATCCAGATCGTAACGGACGAGGAGAGGGTGACCGGCACTCGACAGTCCATGCATGCGATCGTGGCGAAATCGTTCTTTCGTTTCACTGCATTCAAGATACGATACGAACGATGTGTCGTCAGTCGAACGATTGTCGGTGCTCATGAATGGTTCCTTCCCCGATATCTCTTGCCCTGATCCAGACTCGCGAGTCTCGAATTGCTAATACTGTCCTGAAATCAGGCTAATAGACAATATTGCAGTCGGCGACGCCCGCAGGATATGCAGCTTTCAAATCGGGTGGCGCACCCTAGTGTGGGTAATCCTTCAGGGGTAGAGGGTGTTCTTGCCAGCTTTCGAAGTCCGCTCATGGCTAAAACCAGTAATTCGCCAAAAAAAGAAACCCCGTTCAGTGGTGGGGTTGGTTATAGGCGCTGGAACGAGTTGTTACGCTGCAGCATCAGTATCAGAGGTCAAGAGCGGACAGGGTTGGATGGTCGTCCGGCCTTCTTCCGAGAGGCCAGTGATATTTGCGATCAGTCGGTGTGATTGGAAGATCGTTGATACTCGCGATGCGACGTTGCATCAAACCGTCGTCCGCAAACTCCCAATTCTCGTTTCCGTACGACCGATACCAATTCCCGGAACCGTCGTGGCATTCATAGGCAAAACGTACCGCAATCCGCCGATCACTGTACGCCCACAATTCCTTGATTAATCGGTAATCCAGTTCCTTCGCCCATTTGCGAGTCAGAAATTGCACGATCGCGTCCCGTCCCTGGAAAAACTCAGATCGGTTTCTCCAGACACTGCCAACGGTATATGCAAGCGAAACTTTGGCAGGATCGCGAGAATTCCACGCGTCTTCTGCCATTCGGACTTTCTGCACAGCACTTTCCAAATCGAATGGTGGAAGTGGTGGGCGGGGTTTATCCGTTCGAGACATGTGTTTCTTGTCTGTGAATTTGATGGCAGCCTAACGGTAATTCGAGCTGTCAAAAATTGCCGTTACGATTGAAACCGATCCAGCGATCCCCATAATAACAATACTTTCAGGAATCCTCATAGAGGGGGCTCCCATTGCAGCCAATTTAGTTACCTCACGGCGGCAATCAGCGGCCGAGAGAAGTTGGGCGAACCCCGGAGCGCTGATATGCTATTGCAGGTTCTGACGCCGGTTTCCGGAGATCGAAACGATGACTGATACGCCACGGCGGACGGGCGCAACCTCCGAAGCGCTTTACGCGCGAGCGCGCAGTGTCCTCGCCGGCGGGATCTCTCACGAGAGCCGCTACGCGGAGGCTGGTCCCAAGTACATCACCCGCGCCGCGGGCGCCCGCAAGTGGGACGTGGATGGCAACGAATACGTCGACTACGCCATGGGCAGCGCTTCGCTGCTCCTCGGCCACGCCCACCCTGACGTCATCGCCGCCATTTCCGAGCAGCTGCCGCTGGGCACTTTCTACGCCGGCTGCCACGAGCGGGAGGTGGAGTGGGGCGAAGCGGTGCAGCGCCTCTTTCCCTGCGCCGAGCAGGTGCGATTCACGGGAACCGGCACCGAAGCCACGATGCTCGCGGTGCGTCTTGCGCGGGCCCATTCCGGGCGCCCCAAGGTGCTGCGCTTCGAGGGCCACTACCACGGCTGGCACGACTACGCCCTCATGGGCAGCAAGCCGCCTTTCGACACCGTGCCGTCGCTGGGCGTGCCGCCGGGGGCGCAGGCCTCCGTGGTGGTAGTGGCGCCGGACATCGATCGCGTCGACGAGGTGCTTGGCGCGGATCCGGAAATCGGCAGCGTGATTTGCGAGGTCTCCGGGGCGAACTACGGCTGCGTGCCACTGCCCGAAGGATTCCTGGCGGGGTTACGCGAGATCGCCACGCGGCGAGAGGTGGTGCTCATTTTCGACGAAGTGATCACCGGCTTCCGATGGAGCCCCGGTGGGCTCCAGGCGCGGGACGGAATCGTTCCGGATCTCACCAGTCTCGCGAAGATCCTCACCGGCGGTCTTCCCGGCGGCGCGGTGGCGGGACGCGAGCCAATCATGCGCCTGTTGGATCCGGCGGTGACGTCAAGCGGATTACGGCCCGGCGTCGCGCACAAGGGCACGTTCAACGCCAGCCCGATGGTTGCCGCAGCCGGCGTTGCGGCGCTTCGCCACGTCGCCACCGGCGACCCGCAGGACCACGCCGACGCCATGGCGTCACGGCTCCGTCAAGGCATGCGTGGGATACTGGGGACTCACCAGGTGCCGGGCACTGTTTACGGCGACTCCTCCACCTTTCACGTCTATTTCGGCGAGTGCCGGGACGGATCGGTCGCCGGCATCCCCGCCGCGCGCATCCGCGGCGCGCCGAAGGCGGTCGTGGGGGGCATTCGCGCAGGCATGCGCAGCAGAGGCGTTGACCTCATGTCCTATATGAGCGGCGTCACCTCCTGGGCCCACGGCGACGGCGACATCGAGCTCACGCTTGCGGCTTTCGAGGACAGCGTGCGCGAGCTGATTGGTGACGGTTTGCTGCCCCTGCGCGCAGGCGACGCATGAATAAAAGCGGATCCCGGCCGTGCCGCAGCGGTCTCTGCGTAGGCTTCCCCGTCAAGTGGACAGTTCAAAAGTACACTTTCTGGAATATTGATAAAATTCAACTGGGGTCAGTTTCCCTAATGCGTCGTGACCTCGCTCCTCGTTGTACTCCTGCATTCACTTCCACGTGATCTCCCGCACTTCATCGAGGCTGGAGAACAGGTATACGCTCAGCACCTCAGTCCGGTAGGAGCGATTAAAGCGTTCGATGAATGCATTCTGATTCGGTTTTCCCGGCTCGATGTAGTCGATGAATATTCCATGCGCATCACACCAAGCCGTGAAGTCGCTGCCGAGGAATTCCGGCCCATAGTACATTGTCGGTCCTTAGCACCGCCGGCAGCGGCCGCTGCTCTGCCAGCTGCTCGAAGACCCGAACCAAACGATTGCTGGTCAGCGAGGTATCGATCTCAATGGCCAGGATCTCCCGATTGAAATTCTCCAGCACGTTAAAGGTCCGAAAACGTGAGCCACGGTAGAGGGCATCGCTCATGAAATCTGCTGACCAGACTTGGTCGGGGGCCAGTGGGACGGCCAACGGCTGCGGGGTGCGTGTCGGCACCCGTTATCTTACGCCGTGACCGCTTGTTCAAACGCAATTCACAGTAAATGCGGTGGATCCGCTTATGGTTCCATCGATGTCCAGCACGTTGAAGACGGTCATACAGCTTCCAGAAGCCAAGGCCCGGTTTGTCCTCTGCCAGTCCCGACAGCGCCTCGATGACCGTGCCATCACGGGCCCGCCAATCCACCAGCGGCCGATACCAGGCCGATCGGGACAGTCGCAAGCAACGGCAGGCAGTGCAAATCGACAACGCGTGCTCGCGCACCAGATAATCAATCGCTTCGCGTTTCTCGGCCGGCATTAGAGTTTTTTCTCAATCAAATCCTTCAACGCGTCCGCTTCCATGGCTTTGTCCGCGTACATCCGCTTGAGCTTCGCATTCTCCGCCTCGAGCTCCTTAATGCGCTTTAGCTCCGACGCCCCGAGACCACCGTAGCGGGCCTTCCACTTGTAGAAGGTCGGCGAGCTGATGCCATGCTTGCGGCAGATCTCTTTTTCCGGCATCCCGGCATCGGCCTCCTTCAGAATCGAAACAATCTGACTCTCGGTAAATCGCGAACTTCTCATGTGCGCCTCCTGGCGATATTCTGCCAGAAAGTGCTAACCTTCGAACTGTCCTTCGTTTGGGGGAGCTTACGACACCACACAAACACAGAGAAGGTTTCTTCCTGGGTACGTGGGGCATTTTTTCAAAGCGAGCCGTTTACATCTCGGTGGAGTGGGCGAACACAAGGATCGTGTTCTAGTGCGAGGGTGGCAAAATCTGCATGCAAATACACACGTAATCCAGGGACACAATCAAGCGAGGGCGGCAGGACTCAGCAACATTTCGCGGCGATCAGCGCGAAAAGCGAGGCGAACAGCTGATCAATACCGTGGAATTTAGGGAAATGGACTTTTATTCTTCCTATAATTGTCGCTGCTTGAGACTTAATTCGCCAAACAGCACGTGTAGAATCGGAGGCGAAGTGGGTTTTCCATCCGCATTTAGAGCCTTCGCCTGATATGTTCTCCAATAGCGCCGAGAGCGCCAAGTCCCCGCATCGTCCTCATCGGTGGCGCTTCCACCGATTGGGCGGTTTCGATCAGGTTCGCCTGGAAACCGGCAGGGACCTGATGGCGCTGGATCAACTCGATCAGAAGCTCTGGGCGGCCCTCGGGTGCCCCACCCACGGGCTGGAAATCGATACCAAGACCCTCGAGCTGATTGACGTCGATGGAGACAAGCGTATTCGCGCACCCGACGTCATTGCCGCGGTGCAGTGGGCCGGTGCTGTTCTCAGGGATCCCGATGACCTGACTAGACGGGCGAGTTCCTTGCCGCTCGAGGCCATCGACGAGGGAACGGAGGAGGGTAGGCAATTGCTTGCTTCGGCGAAACGGATCCTCGTGAACTGTGGCAAGGGCGGGGCTACGGTAATTACTCCGGAAGACACGGCGGACACCGAACGGAGTCTCAACGAGACGAAGTTTAACGGCGACGGGATCATTCCGGTCGCCTCAGCGGACGATGAGGCGACGAAGGCCCTGATCGAGGCGATCATGGAGTGCGTCGGCTCAGAGCAAGACGGATGCGGCGATCCCGGGGTCTCGCAGGAAAAAGTCGATGAGTTCTTCGCGCAGGCTCGTGCCTACTCGGACTGGAGGCAGAAGGCGGAGAACGATTCGAACAACATTCTCCCGTTCGGTGACGCGACGGCCGCGGCCGCGGCGGCCTTCATGGCCGTGAAATCCAAGGTGGACGACTACTTCACCCGTTGCCGCCTTGCGCAGTTCGACCCGCAGGCGGCTGAGCCGCTAAATCCACGCGGAGCACAGTACGAGGCGCTCTTGTCGACGGAGCTTTCGGCCACAACGGAAGAGATAGCCGCCTTACCGCTCGCTCACATCGCACCGGGAAGGGCCCTGCCACTCGAGGAGGGCGTAAACCCGGCGTGGGCTGCCAGGGTAGAAAAGCTGCGCACCGAAATCGTGCAGCCGATGTTCGGGGACACGGTCAGCGTGGACGCCGAACGATGGATGAGTCTGAGCAGCAAGTTCGCGGCCCACGAGGACTGGTTGAACGAGAAGGAAGGCGCCCTCGTCGAGGCGCTTGGCCTTGAGCGTGTGCGTGAGATCCTGGCCGGCGGCGGCGAAGCGGTCATCGCCGCGCTCATCGAGAAGGACAAGGCGCTCGCGCCCGAGGCGAGCGCAATCGCCTCGTTAGACAAGCTCATCCGCTACCATCGTGATCTGTTCACGCTCGTAAACAACTTCGTGTCGTTCCACGACTTTTACACGCCAGAGACAAACGCCATTTTCCAGGCGGGGATACTATATCTGGATGGGCGGAGCTGCGAGCTCTGCGTGAGGGTGGACGACGTGGAGAAGCACGCGAGGCTTGCTGCCCTGAGCCGCACTTACCTCACCTATTGCAATTGCGTGCGTACGGATGGCGCCGAGCAGCGGATTAACATTGCGGTAGCGTTCACGAATGGTGACGGAATCAACCTTCGGGTCGGCCGAAATGGCGTCTTCTACGACCGCCAGGGGCAGGACTGGCATGCCACCATCGTCAAGGTGATCGAGAACCCGATCAGTGTCCGGGAGGCCTTCTGGGCGCCGTATCGGCGCCTCGGGCGAATGGTCGCGGCACAAGTTGAGAGGTTCGCAGCCGCTCGGGAAAAGGCAGTCCAGGCGGAGGCGGAAAAAAGCATCGGCGGTGTCCTGAAGGAGGCCGAGCCCCAATTCGACGTGGCCAAGTTCGCAGGTATCTTCGCCGCGATAGGGCTTGCCCTCGCAGCCATCGGCACCGCGATCGTATCCACGGTGACAGGCTTTCTGCAGCTCACGTGGTGGCAGATGCCGTTGGCAGTCATCGTTCTCTTCTTCGCCATCCCCGGACCCTCGATGGCTGCCGCGTATCTGAGTCTGCGTAAACGCAACCTGGCTCCCATCCTCGACGGGAACGGCTGGGCGGTAAATGCGCGCGCCGTGATAAACTCCTCCTTCGGCGCCTCGCTCACCAGCATCGCCAAGCTCCCCGAGGGCTCCGAACATTCGCTCAACGATCCGTTCGCCGTCAAGCGTAAGCGTTGGAAGCTCCTGGTCGCGCTGCTCGTGCTTTTACTTGCGGCAGGGGCTCTCTGGCGAACGGGGACTCTGGATGTATGGTGGGACCGCATGAGCACCGGCGAGATGGCCACGGAGGTCGAAGAGCCGACGCAAACGAAGGATTAAGCACGAAGCACGGGGTCAGGTCTGCACATTTCACGTCATTAGTCAGTGATCGGCTGAGGTCTGTGTCTACGTACTTCACGTACGTGTGCAGAGTTGACTCCTTGCCGTATCATGTCCGACTTTCCGTACCGCCGATTCCCCGCCACTTTTGAAGAGCAAGCAGCTTGATACGATGGGAAAACTCTCAACCAAACTGGGAACCCCAAGGGGGAAAGATCACCCCCATGGAGTGCTCAATTCGGCTGAGAGTTTCTACATCATGGTCTAATCAGATTTCCTGTGACAGGCTCGCTAATGGAAGCTGCCAAATCCACCACCAACTCGCTCTCCCGAACTCCCCTCCTGAACTGATGTCTGAGTCTCCGTGAATTCTGCTGGTAGAATTCTGGTAGGGTCTTACTCCGAATTTCTACGATAATTCCACCGATTTCCGAGGAGGAGCGCCATGTCCGATCGCCGCCGATTTCTCAAGGGATTAACGTCGCTACCGCCTATTCTGGAACAGCCTTGACCTTGAGCGAAAGCTCACCGTATTTAAGGATTATTACAATGACGCTCGGGTTCACGCCTCACTTGATGGCAACACCCTGATGGAGGCCGGCGGAAGGTACACTACCCGGCGCGCTAACATATCCCACATCATCTGGCAATCACATTGTCACGGACTCGTCCCGCTCCCCATTGCGGCCTGATTAACGATTCGCGACGCACAGGCAAGGGACCATAGACCTGTGGATTCCAGGAAGTTCACCTGATCGATTTGTGACCTTGGTCCGTGAATTCTGGAGATTTCCCTGAAAATGCGCCCTCTGGCCGGAATCCATCACTCTTCAGCCGGATCCGTGGTCTGGAGCATCAGCCTCACAATCCATTGATTTCGCTCCACTTTCATCTCGTGAATTGCAACGCACGGCTGAGTAGCTTCGCCCGCGCGGCCCGAGAGCTCGGTGTGACGCCGGCTGCGGTCGGTCAGCAAGTGTGGCGATTTCGAGCGCGTGCAGCGCATTCAAGTGACTGAGCTTTCGAGGCATCCGCAGATAAACAAGGAAATCTTTCTTCGACAAAAGATATCTTTGCTTTTAACCGCAAATTTTTCCCGTAAAATTGCAGAAGGTGGTAGAAATTCTTTTGTATCAAAAGAGCGATCAATAGCATGTATCAACTCTATTGGTGCCCAGGTACGTGCTCGATGGCGCCCATGGTGGTGCTCGACGAAGTGGATGTCGAGACCGAGCTGATTGAGGTAGATGCCGACCGGGGAGAGCACCGGACCGCAGACTATCGCCACATCCACCCGCTGGGGCTGATTCCGACCCTGCGATTGCCTGACGGCCGCCCGGTATTCGAATCCGCGGCGATCGTCATGTTTCTTGCAGACCGTTTCCCCGCCTCGGGGCTCGCACCGGCCACGGGTGAAGCTGACCGGGCTCTATACAATCAATGGATGTTCTATTTCGCGGATACGCTCTATCCTACCTACAACCGATACTATCACCCGCACCGATTTTCGGTGGAAGAAGGCGACGCGGACAGGATCCGGGAACGGTGTGGGGAGTTGCTCGTCGAACAGTGGAAGATCGTCGACGACGCGTTGCAAGGCAGGAATTATCTCGTCGG
>Ga0114948_10000182_pt1 | contig 22156 bp, 18 predicted proteins | sample CR04metaG_FD_83877 | JGI IMG/M metagenome (GOLD analysis project Ga0114948, IMG submission 83877) | Deep subsurface microbial communities from Mariana Trench to uncover new lineages of life (NeLLi) - CR04 metaG | ecosystem: Environmental > Aquatic > Marine > Ocean trench > Sediment | place...
CAGAGCTGCTCGAAACCAACGGGGCCGGGAAAGCGGCGCTGGAGAGCGCCATCGAGAAGATGCGCGGCGGCGAGACGGTGAATGACCCCAATGCCGAAGAACAACGCCAGGCCTTGGAGAAGTACACCATCGATCTCACCGAGCGCGCCGAGCAGGGCAAGCTGGATCCGGTCATCGGCAGGGACGACGAAATCCGACGCACCATCCAGGTGCTGCAGCGGCGCACCAAGAACAACCCGGTGCTCATCGGTGAGCCCGGCGTGGGCAAGACCGCCATCGTCGAGGGGCTTGCCCAGCGCATCGTCAACGGCGAGGTACCCGAGGGCCTGAAAGGCAAGCGCCTGCTGTCGCTGGACCTGGGCGCCCTCATCGCCGGAGCCAAGTTCCGCGGCGAATTCGAGGAACGCTTGAAAGCAGTGCTCAACGATCTCGCCAAGCAAGAGGGACAGATTATTCTGTTCATCGACGAGCTGCACACGGTGGTCGGCGCCGGCAAGGCCGAGGGCGCCATGGACGCCGGCAATATGCTCAAGCCCGCGCTGGCCCGCGGCGAGCTCCACTGCGTGGGCGCCACCACTCTCGACGAATACCGCAAGTACCTCGAGAAGGACGCGGCGCTGGAGCGACGCTTCCAGAAAATACTGGTGGAGGAGCCCAGCGTGGAGGATACGATCGCCATCCTGCGGGGCTTGAAAGAACGCTACGAGGTGCACCACGGCGTCGACATCACCGACCCGGCAATCGTATCGGCGGCGACCCTGTCCCATCGCTACATTTCCGATCGCCAGCTGCCGGACAAGGCCATCGACCTGGTGGACGAAGCGGCCAGCCGCATACGCATGGAGATCGACTCAAAGCCCGAAGTCATGGATCGCCTGGACCGGCGCCTCATCCAGCTGAAGATCGAACGCGAGGCGCTGAAAAAGGAAACCGACGACGCCTCGCTGGAACGCTTGGCTAAGCTCGAATCGGAGATCCAGGAACTCGAGCGCGAGTACGCGAATCTCGAAGAAGTGTGGCACGCCGAGAAGGCCGCCGTGCACGGCACCCAGCACATCAAGGAGGAGCTCGAGCGGGCGCGGCTGGAATACGAGACCGCCGCCCGCGCCGGCGATCTGGCGCGCATGTCGGAGCTGCAATACGGACGAATTCCGGAGCTGGAGAAACAGATCGAAGCGGTCACGGACGCCGACATATCCGACATGAAGCTGCTGCGGGTGTCGGTCACCGAGGAAGAAATCGCCGAGGTAGTGTCCAAGTGGACCGGCATTCCGGTGAGCAAGATGCTCGAGGGCGAACGCGAGAAGCTGCTGCACATGGAAGAAGCGCTGCACCGTCGCGTGGTTGGCCAGGACGAGGCCATCACGGCCGTAGCCGACGCCATACGCCGTTCCCGCGCCGGGCTTTCCGATCCGCGGCGCCCCAACGGCTCGTTCCTGTTCCTCGGCCCCACCGGCGTCGGCAAGACGGAGCTTACCAAAGCGTTGGCGGAGTTCCTGTTCGACACCGATGAAGCCATGGTGCGTCTGGACATGTCGGAATTCATGGAGAAGCACTCCGTGGCCCGGCTCATCGGCGCACCGCCGGGCTACGTGGGTTACGAGGAAGGCGGGTATCTGACCGAAGCAGTTCGCCGCAAGCCCTATTCGGTGGTGCTGCTCGACGAGATCGAGAAGGCCCACCCGGATGTCTTCAACGTGTTGCTGCAGGTACTGGAGGATGGCCGTCTCACCGATGGACACGGACGCACCGTGGACTTCCGTAACACCGTCATCGTCATGACCTCCAATCTCGGCTCCCTGGTGATCCAGGAGCTCGCCGGCGAGGAAAACTACCAAGACATGAAGCGCGCGGTCTTGGGAGTCGTGGCCGACCACTTTCGCCCGGAGTTCATCAACCGGATCGACGATCTGGTGGTGTTCCATCCCCTGGGCCGGGAGCAGACCCGCGCCATCGCCGAGATACAGCTGGCTGGCTTGCGGGCACGGCTGGCAGAGATGGACATCGGTCTCAGCATCGATGTGGAAGCTTTGGACAAGCTCGCGGAGGCGGGATTCGACCCGGTATACGGAGCCCGGCCGCTGAAGCGCGCCATCCAGCACAGCCTCGAGAACCCCCTTGCCCAGGCCATACTCGCAGGCGGCTACGGGCGCGGGGATACCATTCGGATCAGCTACGACGGCAACGAGTTCCGCTTCGACAAGGCCGCCGTGGCCGCGGCCTGAGACCGGAGCTGAACGAAGCGGGGACAGATTTCAAATCTGTCCCCATACCGGTGGTGACCTGATCGGCGCCCGTTAAAGCCCCCCCCACAAACCGCCGATAGGACACTGTAGGAGCCGAGGGCCCCTCGCCAGCCAACGGCCCGGCGAGGCTCCCCCACCGGCCCCGGCCGCTTTGTGCCAAACACGTCACAAAGCCCCGTGCTGACAGAGAATTTTCCCGTCGGGACGGGCGTTTCAGCGGGCCTGCCTGTGGCCAAAAGGTCACCAGTAAACTACTATTTACGCGTCTTCAATGTTCCCCGAAAGGCACTAAAAAAGCATGGCGGTTACCACTGCAAAGGTCCAGGTCACGGGCCTCGCGCGCAAGTTGGTCATGGATGGCCTGCTCACCGAGGAGGCTGCGGCCAAGGCCTGGGAAGAGGCGATCTCCGGCAAGATTCCCTTCGTCTCCCACGTGGTCAGCAACCAGCTGGTCTCCGCTGCGGCGGTGGCCCAGGTAGCCGCGGACGAGTTCGGCGTTCCAGTGCTCGACATCAGCGCCATCGAGATCGATCCCGACATCACCAAGCTGGTGAAGGAGAAACTCGTCAGGGAGAACCACGCGCTGCCCATCTACAAGCGCGGCAACCGATTGTTTATCGCCGTTTCCGACCCGACCAACCTGCAGGCGTTGGACGAGATCAAGTTCGCCACCCAGGCCCAGACCGAGGCCATCCTGGTGGAAGACGACAAGCTCGTAAAGGCCATCGAAAAAGCCCTGGACGCAGCCGATTCTTCCATGGGCATGGGTGACGACGACGACCTGGAGGGACTGGAAGACCTGGAAATTGGCGGCGACGAGCCCGAGCAGGACGATACCGGTCTGGACGTGGACGATGCTCCGGTGGTGAAGTTCGTCAACAAGCTGCTGCTCGATTGCATGAAGAAAGAGGCCTCCGACATCCACATCGAGCCTTACGAAAAATTCTGCCGGGTGCGTCTGCGCATCGACGGGGTGCTCATCGAGGTCGCGAAGCCGCCCCTGGCGCTGGCCAACAAGATTGCCGCGCGCGTCAAGGTCATGGCGCGCCTGGACGTCTCGGAGCGGCGGGTTCCCCAGGACGGTCGCATCAAGCTGAAGCTCTCCAAGACCAAGTCGCTGGATTTTCGCGTCAGCACCTGCCCGACACTGTACGGCGAAAAGTGCGTGTTGCGTATGCTCGATTCGAGCATGAGCATTCCCATCGAGCAGTTGGGTTACGAAGACTTTCAGCTGAAAATCTTCATGCGGAATCTGAAAAAGCCCTACGGCATGTTCCTGGTCACGGGGCCTACCGGTAGCGGCAAGACCGTGTCGCTCTACAGCGGTATCAACCTGCTCAACAAGGTCGACATCAACATCTCCACCGCCGAGGACCCGGTCGAAATCAACCTGCCCGGCGTCAACCAGGTGCAGATAGACGAACGTACCGGAATGACCTTCCCAAAAGCGTTGAGGGCATTTCTGCGTCAAGACCCGGACATCATACTGGTGGGTGAGATTCGAGATCTCGAAACCGGGAATATCGCTATCAAAGCCGCCCAGACGGGTCATATGGTCATGTCCACCCTGCACACCAACGACGCCCCGCAAACCCTGACCCGAATGGTGGACATGGGCATCATGCCGTTCGCCATTGCGACGTCGATCAACGTCGTGACCGCGCAACGCCTGGGCCGGCGCCTGCACACCTGCAAGGAAGTCCTCGACATCCCCAAGGAGGCGCTCCTCAAGGAAGGCTTCAGCCAGAAGGCGCTCGCCAAAGACGATTTTTCGGTTTACCGCCCGGTCGGATGCGACGGATGCAACGCCGGTTTCAAGGGCCGCGTGGGTATTTACCAAGTTATGCAGATTTCGGACGAAATGAAACGTCTCATCATGGAAGGCAGGAATGCCATCGATCTCGCCGACCAGGCGACGCGCGAACGCATTCCCGATCTTCGTATGTCCGCTCTCAAGAAGGTCAGAGACGGCCTTCTAAGCCTTGACGAGCTGAACCGGATTACCCAGGAGTAGAACATGGCGCGAGCAGCCGTAAAATCGGTGATGTTTGTCTGGGAAGGCCGGGACAAGCAGGGCAAAAAAATCAAGGGTGAGATGAGCGGCACCAGCGATGCGCTGGTCAAAGCCATGCTTCGGCGCCAGGGGATCAACCCCATGCGCGTCAAGAAAAAGCCGATGCCGCTGTTCGGCAGCGGTGGCAAGAAGATAACAGCGAAGGATATCGCAGTCTTCAGCCGCCAGCTTGCAACCATGATGTCTGCCGGCGTTCCCCTCGTGCAATCCTTCGAAATCGTCGGCAAGGGTCACGAGAACGTCAACATGCAGAGGCTCATTCTGGACATCAAGTCGTATGTAGAGGCGGGTAATAATCTCGCAGACGCCCTGGCGAAGCATCCGCTGTACTTCGACGACCTCTTCGTGGCGCTCGTGCGTGCCGGTGAACAAGCCGGCATCCTGGAGTCACTGCTGAGCAAGATTGCGACTTATAAGGAAAAGACCGAAGCGATCAAGGGCAAGATCAAGAAGGCCCTTTTCTATCCAGCGGCGATTATGATCATGGCCTTCGTAGTAACCGCCGTTTTGATGATTTTCGTTATCCCGCAGTTCGCCTCCCTGTTCGACGGTTTCGGCGCGGATCTGCCGGCGATGACATTGCTCGTCATCGCCGCGTCGGACTATTTCGTCAAATACTGGTTCCTTATCTTCGGCGGCCTCGGCGGCGGCATCTGGGGCTTTATTCAGCTCAAGAAGCGCAACAGGAAGTTCCGGCACGTGCTCGAGCGCCTGTCTCTCAAGCTCCCCGTGATCGGCAACATACTCGTCAAAGCGACGATCGCCCGATTTGCACGCACGCTGGCCACCATGTTCGCAGCCGGCGTACCCCTGGTCGAGGCCATGGATTCAGTCGCCGGCGCATCCGGCAACATCGTGTACGGAACGGCCATCCTCAGAATGCGAGACGAAATCGCGACCGGTACGCAGCTGCAGGCAAGCATGCGCGATACACATCTATTTCCGAACATGGTCGTGCAGATGGTTGCCATCGGCGAAGAGTCCGGCTCCATCGATCACATGCTGGGAAAAGTGGCCGACTTTTACGAAGAAGAGGTCGACAACGCCGTCGACGCCATGAGCAGTCTCATGGAACCCGTGATCATGGCTGTGCTTGGCGTGCTCATCGGCGGTCTCGTCATTGCCATGTACCTGCCGATTTTCAAGATGGGCGAAGTCGTCTGACCCGGAGCGAGAGACTCCTTCCCGAATAACCCACGCCGGGGCAGATAATGCTGGCAGTTCAATATCTGGCAGAAAATCTGCCCGTTCTACTGACTTTCGCAAGCTTACTGGGTCTGGTCGTAGGCAGCTTCCTCAACGTGGTCATCCACCGGCTGCCGAAGATGATGGAGCGCGACTGGCGCAGCCAGTGCGCCGAGGTGCTCGAGGGCGTCGCACCGCCAGCGCAGCAACAAACCTATAACCTGGTCGTGCCGCGCTCGCAATGCCCCGACTGTGATCACCGGATCACGGCGCTGGAAAACGTGCCGGTATTCAGCTACCTGGCTCTCAGGGGTCGATGTTCCGAGTGCGGCCGGCGGATACCGTTGCGTTATCCGATCGTCGAGCTTCTGACCGGGCTGCTGTCGGTGATCGTGGTATGGCGGTTCGGACTGAGCATCCAGGCCGGCGGCGCATTGCTATTGACCTGGGCACTCGTGGCCCTGAGTTTCATCGACTTCGACACCCAATTTCTTCCCGACTCGATCACTCTACCCTTCCTGTGGCTGGGACTTGCGTTCAACCTGGCGGAGACTTATACGACCACGCAGGCAAGCGTCGTCGGCGCCATCGCTGGTTACCTGGCGCTTTGGTCCGTATACCATCTGTTCCGTCTGCTGACCGGCAAGGAGGGAATGGGATATGGCGACTTCAAGCTGCTGGCACTGTTCGGGGCCTGGCTGGGGTGGCCGGCCGTGCCGCTCATCGTACTGCTGTCGTCCTTCGTTGGCGCCATCGTCGGCGTTGGCATGATCACTTTGCGAGGCCACGACAAGAATATCCCCATTCCATTCGGTCCCTATCTCGCCATGGCCGGTTGGATAGCGCTCATGTGGGGAAACCAGCTGGTAGACGCCTACCTGGGCGTGAGCGGGTTGGCTCAGTGAACGCTCGCATGCCGATGATTCGTTTTCCGTGAGACCTGTTCTAGTCATTGGTGTTACTGGCGGGATCGGCAGTGGAAAAACGACCGTGGCAAATTTATTCTCATCGCTGGGAGCCCCGGTCATCGATGCAGACGAGCTGGCGAGACAGGTGGTGGCGCCGGGACAGCCGGCATACGAGGAAATTCTGCAGCAGTTCGGAGCTACGATCCTCAGCAAGTCTGGCGAGCTGGATCGCCGCCGACTGCGCGAGCGCATTTTTTCGGATCCTGCGAAACGCGACCGCCTGGAGGCAATCGTCCATCCGCGCGTCTATGCACAGATGGAACTCCTGCTGGACTGCCTCGAGGCACCCTACGCAATAGTCGTCGTACCACTCCTGATCGAAAGCGGTGCCAGGGAGCTGGTGGATCGCGTTCTGGTCGTCGATTCACCCGAGGAACTCCAGATCGCGCGTACTCAACGTCGCGACGGTACGACTCGCGCTGCAGTGAAAAAGATCCTGGCCGCCCAGCTGGATCGCAGCGCGCGACTGTCGGCAGCGGATGACGTCATCGAGAACGATACGTCCGTGGAAGCGCTGGAAAAAGCGGTTTCCAGGCTACATCGCCAGTACCTGAGTCAAGCCGAGCGTATTGCAAGCGAGCAACCGGAGATGAAACAATGATCGCCCTTGGCGTCGGGCGAACGCCACACCAGCAGAAAACCGGGACCATGCCTCAAAACCGCTCTATCTATGAACAGCCGCTCAGCGAAAGAATTCGGACATTCTTGAGACTCGAGCATTTGTTCGCTAAAGCAGAAAATGCGTTGATGAATGTCGACCCCTGGTCGAGCCGCACCACCCTCGAGGCGATCATCGACATCATGGCCGTCATCAGCCGGGCGGACCTGAAGAAGGAGATGATCAAAGAGCTCGAAAGGAACGCGGCTACTCTGCAAGGACTGTCCCGCAATCGGAATGTGGATCCGACTCGCTTGGAGGAGGTGCTCGACGCCGTTAAGGGACAGCTTGCGGCTTTGCGCAGCGACGCGAGCTCCTGGGGACAGGGGTTGCGCGATGATGAGCTGCTTTCCACCGTACGCCAACGAAGCACCATTACCGCCGGAACCTGCAATTTCGACCTCCCCGCCTTGCACTTCTGGCTGCAGACATCCGCCGACCAGCGCAAGCACGATCTGCAAAGCTGGCTATACTGTTTCGAGTTGTTGAATACCTCGGTGTCACTGTGCTTGAAGTTGGTCAGGGAAAGCGCCATTGCCACACAGGAGTTGGCGCGCTCGGGATTTTTTCAACGCGTACTGGAAACTTCCACGCCCTGTCTGATGATTCGAGTGTGTGTGCTGGACGAGGCGCGCTGTTTTCCGGAAATCAGCGCGGGGAAACATCGATTCACGATACGCTTCATGCATCCCGAGGCAACCCGGGAACGCCCTTCCCAGACAGATGCTGACGTGGAGTTTGACCTTCACTGTTGCGTGATCTGAGGGCTGTCCACTACTGACTTGTGGCGCTATCGTATTGACTTTTGAGCTTCCGGTATGCCGGATCGGCGTTTGCCCGAACGGGGAAGCGAGTCTCGACCTCGCCCAGCACTAAGCCCAAGTCGCTCCAGCGCGCCAGCAGGGCATAGAGGGTCGCCTCCTGCAATCGGTACGCCAGATTGTCGGCAGCCAGTTCGCCAGCTCGGTGCGCGTGACGCACGGCTGCTTCATGGTCTCCCGCAGATACATGAATCTTTGCCACCGACAGCTCCAGCGCGGCCCTGTGGATTAGCGGCAGTCGTTCATTGGACAAGGCGGACGCGTGCCACCGCCTGATGTTGCCACGAAGCACCATGCACTCGCGGTTACCTTCCAAGGCACAATCAACGAGCGAAACCAAGACGACGACATCACCTGTACGCACCAGCTCACTGGACAGACGATCGCCGATCTCGTGGTCCAGAGCCTCCAGCAGGCAAGCGTTGTGCTCGGCATCCGCCAACAACTGCGTCTTGCGAATCGGTATCTTGCAGCCCTCGCCGCCCGAATACCTGGATGTCCGTTCCCCGCCACCGAGAAAATCACCAACAGCCGTTGCGATTTTGGCCATCTCGATCAACGGTGCGACGACCCGGTCGTCCAGCAAGGCAGCCCGCTTGAAAGCATCGAATCGTACCGAGAGATCCGCCTCGACCGGTATGCTGTTAAACGCATAGGCGACGACGGATCGATAGGACTGCGGGTGATGCCTGGCCAGGGTTTCCATCATGAGCGCCGGGTTGCGCCAAGAGTCTGCTCGCATATGGCTGACCAAGGCCAGGGCGACAAGCCAGATGACGGATGCTGATACCAACGCCATCCTCAGGCGCCCTGCCCGCTCCCAGGCAATGCCCACGTAGTAGGCCGCGGCGACCACCAAGCCGGTGCTGGGCACATAGTTCCTGTGCTCGTGCACTTGCTCTAGCGGAATGATCGTGGACTCCATCCCGTGTCCGACCAGGAACCAGGCTGTGGCGAATGCCCACGGCGCTCGATGTCGGGCGCCCCACACGACCAAGGCGAGGATCACCACCCAGGCAATCACCGCGAAGAACGTGCTCACGGGATCGAATAGCCCGGCGCTGGTGACCACGTCGTCATGGTAGAGGCCGAAACGGCGTATATCGGGAATCAGCAACAGACCCAGATAGAAGAACAGCACGCGCGCCTGGGTGAGCAGACGTTGGAGTAAATCGAAATCGCGACCGTCGTAGCCGCCGAGGAAAAGCTCCGGAATCAGCGACAGCACCACGACGCCCACCAACACGGGGATCAGCAAGATCACTCCGAAATACAACGCCAATCCGCGCTTCTGCTCCGCTGCGAGCGAGCTCCGATCGAAAAGAAATAACTCGAGGACAGCGACGTATGCCGGCAACAAGAGGGCACTCTCCTTGGACAGAAATCCGATACCGGCAAACACGACGACGCTGAGGTACATGAGGGCGAGAGCAGCTCGGTGACCCTCTTGAAATCGCGCTCTCGCGTAGATGTACGCGATGGAGCCTGCGAGAACCCACGTGGCGGCGATACTCGTCATTCTCTGCACGATATAGAGCACACTGGTGAGTTGGATGGGGTGCAGTAACCACAGCCCCATTGCGAGAACGGCCAGGAACGCGATTCGGGCGGACGGGTCGTGGCGCCTGGCGAGCACACCGGGCTGCCGCCAGCGCGACAAAATCAGCCTGGCAAGCACCAAAACCAACAATCCATTCAGGATGTGAATGGCCAGATTCGTCGCCTTGAAGGCAAACGGTGCGAATTGCTGGCCGGCAAAGTAGTAGTTCAAGGCCAGTGTGAGATACACCAGGCCGCGTTGTGGGTAGCTGTTCTCGGCGGCATAGGCGGCACCCAGGAGCTGCTCGGCGTCGAGGGCGCTGATCTGCAGCGAATCAGTTCGGATGACACGCTCTATGCTGTCGAAGACAAATACACCGCCCAGCCCGGGGGCGTATGCGACGACGGCCACGACCATCAACGTGACGATGGCGAGACCGATGACGATCGGCCGGGATCTAGTCAGTGCGGTTGCCATTCATCGAACCTCGCCGGCTGGGGGACGGAACACCAGCCCGCAGTTTGCGACCATTGGTTTTGCTCGAGCCGCCTCAGAGTGGAGCTTCGTCACCGAGATCCAATTCAGGAGCACGGTCCAGCGCGCCGATGGTGGCGGCGATGTCTCGATGGCGGGAGTCGGCCTGCAGCTCCTGCCAGGACTTGGCGCTGCGGCCGTGCAACCGTGCCAGACGCGCCGATCGCAAGGCGGATTCGCGGTGGGGGTTATCCTCGACAACGGACTCGGCGGCCGCACGATCGTTGCACAGCAGGACCACGTCGCAGCCTGCCTCCAGCGCCAGCGCCGCCTGGGCCGTGGCGCCTCCGTCCAGGGACGCACCGGCCATGCCCAGGTCGTCGCTGAAAACCGCCCCCGCGAACCCCAGATCACCCCGCAATACATGCGTCAGCCACGTTCGAGAATAGCTGGCGGGCCGCGCATCCACTTTGGAGTAGACGACATGGGCTGCCAGCACGGCGGGCAAGCCGTAATGAATCATGCGTTCGAACACCAGCATATCCGCGACACGAAGTGTCTCCAGGTCCCTGTCATCCACCGGCAGGGTGAGGTGAGAATCCCCTGCCACGCTACCGTGCCCGGGAAAGTGCTTACCGACCGCACACATGCCGGCACTGCCCATTCCGGCCATGAAGGCCCGTGCCAGGATCGCCACCACCTGTGGGTCTCGATGCAGGGCCCGGTCGCCGATCACGATGCTCTCGCGGCTGCGCAGATCCAGGGCCGGCGCGAAACTGAAGTCGACGCCGCAGGCGCGCAACTCCGCCGCCAGCAACCAGCCGCAGTCGCGAGTGAGCTTGACCGCTGCATCCCGGTCATCGTCGTACAGGGCTCCGAAGCACGCCGGCGCCGGCAGGCGCGTGAATTGCGAACGGAATCGCTGCACGCGGCCGCCCTCCTGGTCCACCGCGACCAGCAGGCGGGGTTCGCGCAGCCCGTGAATTTCCGCCGTCAAGTCCGCCAGCTGAGACGGGTCCTGGTAATTGCGATCAAACAGAATGACGCCCCCGGTAGCCGGGTGCGCCAGCAGCTCCCGGTCATCCGCGCCCAGGCGCGGGCCGGGGATGCCCAGCATGACCGGCCCTAATGCCACGGAACGGGCTCGAATTCCCGGTGAGCCCGGTAGCCGAATTGCCGGGCAAAGGCCGCCACCAGCCGCTTGCCGGCGGAATCCACGTCCCACGGGATCCCCAGATCTTTCAACCGGGTGACCTCGAGCCCGCGATAGCCGCAGGGATCGATACGCTGGAACGGCTCCAGATCCATGTCCACGTTGAGGGCCAGACCGTGGTAGGAGCAGCCGTTGCGAATGCGCAGCCCCAGCGCGCATACCTTCCTGCCTGACACGTAAACGCCCGGGGCACGAATTCTGCGCTGGCCCGTGACTCCCGCCGCCGCCAGCATGTCGATGATGCACTGCTCGAGGCCGTCGACCAGGCCGCGTACGCCGAGCTGGCGCCGGCGCAGATCCACAAGCACGTAGGCAACCAGTTGACCGGGGCCGTGATAGGTCACCTGACCGCCACGGTCACTGTCGATGACGGGGATCCCGCCAGCATCCAGAAGGTGCTCGGTTCTGCCAGCCTGGCCCAGGGTGAACACCCGCGGGTGCTCGAGCAGCCACAGCTCGTCATCACTCGCGTCGTCGCGCAGATCGGTGAGGTGGCGCATTTTCTGCAACGCTTCAACGTAGTCGCTGAGCCCCAGCTCGCGCACCCTTAGATTACGTTTGGATTTCAGTCGGCGTCTCCGCGCATCAAGCGCTGCTTGTAGTCCTGGAAAAGCCCGTGAATCCGTTCCCAGAGAGGTCCGGGCACACCCTCCCCCACGGGTTTACCGTCGAGTCGGACAACGGGCGTCACTTCCTTTGTCGAGCTGCTCACCCAGATTTCCCGGGCAGCGCGCAGTGCCGATTCCGTGACCGGCTCATCGCGACAGTCGATGCCCGCGCCGTTCATCAGCTCTTTGAGCAGCTCACGAGTGATGCCACCGAGAATATGCGGGCTATCCGGCGGCGTGCGAACGGCGTTACCCTGCACCACGAACACGTTGGTGGCGGTACCCTCGGTCACCAGGCCATCGCGGATCAGAATCGCCTCTGCGGCGGAAGCATCCTCGGCCTCCTGACGCATGAGCACATTCGGCAGCAGCGCCACGGATTTGATGTCACAGCGAGTCCAGCGAATGTCCGGCCGGATCACGGCATGAATCGGCAGTATCTGTGGATCACCGTCCAGTATCCGGGTCATCGCAAACACCGTGGGAGCAACGCTGCCGGGAAACGCATGCTCGCGGGGAGCCGCGCCGCGGGTAATCTGCAGGTAGACGGCCTGATGTCCACCACCGTTGCGCTCGACGATCCCGTCCAGGAGCGTGTTCCACCCGGCGCGGCCAAGGGGATCTTCTATTCGTATGCTTGCAAGGCTTCTTTCCAGCCGATCCAGATGTGCGTGTGCGCGAAACAAGCGGCCGGCATAGACGGGAATGACTTCGTAAACCCCGTCAGCAAACAGGAAACCGCGATCCAGCGGCGAGATCCGAGTGTCCTCCAGCGGCTGAAATTCACCATTCAGGTATGCAATCGTCATGACTATTGCCCGTCATTCGAACCATAGCTTGACGGTGTCACTCATGCGGCGCCACAGACCGCCTTGCGGCAGCTCGGCGAGCGCAACGAGCGGGCGTTGTGCGATCGCCTCGCCGTCGAGTGAAATACGGACGACGCCAAGCTGTTGGCCGGCGCGGACCGGGGCCAGAATCTTTTCCTCATCCAACGCGATACTGGTATCGATCTTTTCGAATGCCCCGCGCGGTACCGTCAGGTAGAGGTCATCGGCGATGCCCGTTTCGAGCTGCGGCGACTCTCCCTGCCACACGCGAACCCGGCTGATGGGGGCACCGCCCTCGTACAGCCGGTTGGTCTCGAAAAAACGAAAGCCGTAGCCCAGCAATGCCCGGGTCTCCCTTAGCCGTGAGTCCTCGCTCGCCGATCCCATCAATGCCGACACCAGGCGCATATCACCCTGCTTCGCAGAAGCGACCAGGCAGTAGCCGGCGGATTCCGTGTGCCCCGTCTTCACGCCATCGACGCTGTCGTCGCGCCTCAGCAGCGGGTTTCTGTTGTACTGCGTTATATCGTTCCAGGTATAGGAGCGCACCGCGTGCCAAGCATACTCCACGGGAAAATCACGGATGAGCGCGATCGCCACGGTGGCCATGTCCCGCGCCGTCGAATAGTGATCGGGTTGCGGCAGACCCGAGGCATTGACGAACTTGCTATTGGTCATACCCAGCTGCCGAGCATACTGATTCATCAGATCGGCGAAGGCCGACTCATCTCCGGCAACGAACTCAGCCAGGGCAACACTCGCATCGTTTCCCGATTGAATGATTATGCCCTTGAGCAGATCTTCGACGGGCACCTGCTTCCCCACCTCGATGAACATTTTCGAGCCACCCATCTTCCAGGCCTTCTTGCTGATGGGTACCAGATCGCCCATCTGGAACTTGCCGTCCGCGAGCTGTGCCAGGGCCACGTACACGGTCATCATCTTGGTGAGACTCGCCGGCTCCATCGGCTGGTCGGCATTGACCTCGACCAGCACCGTGCCGCTGTCGTAGTCCTGCAGGATGTAAGCCCGCGCTTTGATAGCCGGAGGCGACGGTTTCACTACCGCGGCTTCCACCACCAGCATGGCCATCATTGCGGAAAGACTAAAGGCAACGACCAGTATTCTTCTCACCCGTTTCGCTCCAATTTCTTAAACCTCGCAGTATCCTCCATGTGCGCGACTTATTCGATTACGATTCGCGGCGTCTCGAGACCGAGATCCGCTATCCGCTGCGCCAGCCGATCGGCCTTGGTGACGTTGGCGATGGGGCCAACCCGCACCCGGTAGGTGGTTCTACCGCCTATCAGCACCGGTTCGATATTGACCGGGCCTCCGGAAACGCTCTGCATCCGCCACTTCATCTGCTCGGCATTGGCACGCACCCTGAACGAACCCGTCTGCAGATAGAGCTGGACGACCTCCGTGACCGGACTCGGGGTCGCATTTTTCACCATGACGGGCTCAGGCGATCGTGGATCCAGCGCGACCACCTCTACATAGCCCGTACCCTTGGCCAGAATTCCCAGCTTCGAGGCGGCCGTGTATGACAAATCGATGATACGGTTGGCGTGGAAAGGGCCGCGGTCGTTGACACGCAACACGACGCTGCGTCGGTTTTCCAGATTGGTCACACGCACGTAGGTCGGCAGAGGCAGCGTCTTGTGGGCTGCCGACATGGCGTACATGTCGTAATTGTCGCCACTCGATGTGCGGCGGCCATGGAACTTGGTCCCGTACCAGGAAGCGATGCCGCGCTCGGAATAGCCATCGCTCGTTGCCAGTATGTAATAGCGCGTGCCGGACACCGTGTAGGACGATGGATTGCCATAGCGGCTCCTGGGCTCGACCTTCGGCTGCGCGTCGGGGACCGACGCTACGTCGACACTTCCCGGCGGCCCACCGTCGACGGTGGGGAAGCGTCCACAGGCAGTCAACACAATAGTTGCGGCCAACAAAACAAGGGCTGCCCGGCTGTACGGCCAAGCAGCAACCCCACCGCCTACATCACCCTTCGACACCGCGATATCTCTTGCGGATTTCTCGAGCAAGCTGGAATACCGCCATTGCGTACAAGCTGCTGTGATTGTAGCGGGTAATGGCATAAAAGTTCTGCAATCCCACCCAATGCTCGATATCACCCTTGTTGGTCAACTCGATGAGTGCCCCCGGGGATTCATTCTCGCCGGCATACAAAACGACGACACCGAAATTGTCCATGTCGGACACCGGCGTGTGCGGCTTCATACCCTTTTTTACCAGAGCCTTGTAGTCGTCGCCGCTGACACTTGCCGGCAGAGCAACGGCACCATCTCTTTGCCAACCATGCACTTTGAGATAGTTGGCGACGCTGCCGATAGCGTCGATCTCACTGTTCAACAGATCGCGCACGCCATTGCCGTCAAAATCCACCGCGTAGCGCCGATAGCTGCTGGATATGAACTGTGGAATTCCCATAGCGCCCGCGTAGGATCCTTTCACCCTCGGTGTATCGAAGCTCTCCTGCTGAGCGAGCACCAGGAACTCCTCGAGTTCTCCGCGAAAGAACTTGCTGCGTTTCGGATAACGGAACGCCAGGGTCGCCAGGGAGTCCAGCACCAGGTGCTTTCCCTTGCGTGTGCCGTAGAGGGTTTCGACGCCGATGATGGCGACGATGATTTCGGGCGAAACGCCGTACTTCCGGGACGCCCGGGTGAGCGTCTCGGCATGGGCGCGCCAGAATTCCTCGCCCTTGGCAATGCGCGTCTCGGTCAGAAATATCGGGCGATACTGATACCAGTCCAATGATTCCGCGGGACGGGCGATCGCTTCCAGTATCTCCGGGCGCACGCGCACGCCGCCGAGGGTGCGCATCAACTCTTCGCGCTCGAATCCATGCCGGGAGACCATTTCCGCCACGAAGGGGGCGATTTCTGTTTCCGGGTCGAGCCTTTCGGAGCTTACCGTATGGGCCGGCGTGCCGGAGCAGGCGAGCAAGCCGATCGTTCCCAGCCACAACACGGGATTGCGCGTGCACCGCAGCCATTTCGCGAGGCCTTCTAACGCGCGCATGGTAGTTCGCTACGGGCGGTCCTGGTCATTCCGAAATCAGGCGCCTGTGAGTATGAACCGACATGAGGATGCCGAAGGCAGCCATCACGGTGACCAGTGAGGTGCCTCCGTAACTGAGCAGCGGAAGCGGTAACCCGACCACGGGTAAAATGCCACTCACCATCCCGATATTGACGAAAATGTAGACGAAGAATGTCAGAACCAGGCTGCCCGCCAACAGGCGGGTATAGGAATCCTGGGCCTGGGAGGCGATATAGAGACCCCTGAAAACGACGGCGAGATAGATGGCGATGAGCGTCAACACACCCGAGAGGCCGAACTCTTCGCTGAAAACCGCAAATATGAAATCGGTGGAACGCTCAGGCAGAAAATCCAGCTGCGATTGTGTCCCATTCAACCACCCCTTTCCATAGGTGCCGCCGGATCCGATGGCTATCTTGGACTGAATAATATGATATCCGGCTCCCAGTGGATCCTGCTCCGGGTCGAGAAAGGTCAGCACGCGTTGGCGCTGGTAGCCGTGCATCAAATACCACATTACCGGCGCGCTTGCCGACGCAAGGATCGCGCACGCTGCGATCAGGCGTAAGCTGATCCCACCCAGAAACAACACGAACGCGCCCGAGCATGCAATCAGCAGAGCCGTTCCGAGATCCGGCTGGCGGGCGATCAGCAAGGTCGGCACAACCACCATGATACCGGCTACCAGCAACCTCATGAAGGTCGGCGGCAGCGTACGCGCGCCGAGATAGTAGGCGACCATCATCGGCACGGTAATTTTCAGCATTTCCGACGGCTGGAAGTTCAACGGGCCAATTCTGATCCATCGCTGAGCCCCCTGCGCGACATCGCCGAACGCGAGCACGGCAATCAACAGCACGATGCCGATGGCGTACAACCAGGGCGTCCAGAACGACAGGTGCCGGGGGGGTACTTGCGCGAGAACGAACATGGCCGTGAAAGCGATTGCCAAGCGTATGCCCTGGCGAATGAGGATGCTCGTGTCCTGCCCGTCGGCGCTGTAAAGAACCGCCAGGCCGATTCCCGACAACAGCAAAAGCCCCAGCAGCAGCGGAATATCCATGTGCAGGCGCTGGGCGAGCGTGCGCTGATCGTACATGGCATTCAGCGTCGGCGTGAGTGCCTTGTGCGGCGTCCAGAGGGGCTGAAGCTGGCTCATGGCCATCGTCGAACTTTGGCGCAGATCACGGATTCGCCGCGGCAGGCAATTCGGTGGCAGTGAGAATGAGTTGCTCGTCGGCGGTATCGAGCACCTGCTGGAAGTAGTGGTCCATCATCTTTCGTGCGATAGGCGCCGCGACCTTGCTGCCGCCGCCGCCGTTCTCCACCAATACGGCCAGAGCGATGCGTGGATTGTCCACCGGAGCGAAGGCGATAAACAACGCATGGTCGCGCAGCTTCTTGTCTACCTTTTCCGCATCGTACTCCTCGTTCTGTGCGATGCCGAAGAGCTGGGCGGTGCCGGTCTTGCCGGCGATACGGTAGGTGGCGCCGACGCCGATGCGCCGGGCCGTTCCTCTCGGGCCGTGCACCACATCGGTCATGGCGTTTATGATTGTCTGCCAGTTGGCTTCCAGACGCGGCGCGATGGTTTCCAGGGTTTCCGGCACCAGCTCGACCGTCTCCTGAGTGGCCGGGTCGTCACGCCGCAGCACGACCTGGGGGCGCAGCCGCACACCCCGGGTGCTGAGCGTCGCCGCGGCCATGGCGAGCTGCAGGGGCGTCGCCAGCATGAATCCCTGGCCAATACCGGTAATGAGCGTTTCACCGGGAAACCACGCCTGACCCTTGGCTTTGCGCTTCCACTCCGCCGAAGGCATGAGACCCGCGCTCTCGCCTTGCAGAACGAGGCCCGTTCGCCGTCCGAAGCCGAACAGCGAAAGATAGTCGTGCAGCCGACCGATGCCCAACTCCCTGGCCAGCGTGTAATAGTACACGTCACAGGATTCGACGATGGAGCGGGTCACATCGACCTTGCCATGGCCCCACTTCTTCCAATCGCGATAACGGCGTTCACGGCCGGGAAGACGAAAATAACCCGGGCAGAAGATCTCGTGATCCACCGTCACCGCCTCCAGCTCGAGGCCAGCCAGGCCGACGAAGGGTTTAACCGTGGAGCCCGGCGGATACTGGCCGTTGAGGGCACGATTGAAAAGCGGCCGCTCAGGCGATGCGAGCAGGGCTCGGTAGGTTTTCGAGTCGATTCCGTCGACGAACGGATTCGGATCGTAAACCGGAGTGCTGGCGAAGGCGAGCACGCCGCCGGTGGCAGGATCCACCGCAACCACGGCGCCGTTCTCGAGCCCAAGCGCGCGCTCGGCCACCGCCTGCAAGGACGCGTCGATGGTCAGAGTAATATTGCTGCCCGGAACCGGATCGGTGCGCTCGAGTACCCGTAGAATTCGCCCCTGGGCGTTGGTCTCTACGCGCTGAATCCCGGGTTTGCCGTGCAGCACGGACTCGTAGGCCTGCTCGACACCGGTCTTTCCGATGTGTGTGGTACCGCGGTAGCGCGCCGCATCCACCCTCTGCAGATCTTCCTCGTTCATGCTGGCGACGTAACCGATGAGATGCACCGCGGAAGCGCCCAGAGGGTAACTGCGCGTCAGTCGCGCCTGCACATCGACGCCCGGAAAGCGGTGGCGATTCACCGAAAAACGTGCGACTTCTTCTTCCTTCAAACGATGCCGCAGAGGCACGCTTTGAAAGCGGCGCTTTTTCTTGAGCATGCGGCGGAATCGCTCGATGTCTTCCGATGTGATTTCGACGAGCTCGCCGAGCTCGAGCAGCAGCGCATCCATGTCCTCGACGTTTTCGGGAACGACCTCGAGGGTGAAGGTGGGCGTATTCTGCGCGAGCTGCACGCCGTTGCGATCGTAGATGAGGCCACGCGTCGGCGCCAGTGCAACGATCTTGACGCGGTTGTCCTCAGACAGGGTGCTGAAGTGCTCGTACTCCACTACTTGCAACTGGATCATGCGCAACACCAGCAGTCCCGCGAGTAGTAAAACCCCGAAACAGGCCGCGATCATCCGGCCTCTGATGATGCGGGCCTCTGCCGCGATGTCCTTTATGGTGTGAATCGGTTTCATTCGGCTCGGGCGTCCGACCGCCATGGATGGCGGGAGTGCAGGAGATTGTCGGGAACAATCCCTGCCTGCTTCGCCCTACCTCGTCCATCCCTGGACTCGTCGGCTCTGGTGTCCGACCGCCATGGATGGCCGCGCTCGCACATTTGACCGCCATGGATGGCGGGAATGCAGGAAGATTGCAGGAGCAATCCCTGCCCTGTGCTTCGCGGCACCTGCACATCCTTGTTGCAATGGCGGGAGTGCAGGGGATTGTCAGGAACAATCCCTGCCCTGGACTCGAACGAATCCGATAGCGATGGGTGTCGGCGGGTTCGGCCCATGGCGGGGTTCACGCTACCAGATAGCGACGGCGCACGTCGCGCAGCACGATGTATATCCACGGCCACAGGAGCATGCTCACCAGCGGCGACGACCAGTAGGCGGCGGCCAGAATCGGCATGCCCTGAATGCCCGTAATCCAGAGGATCAGCGCCTGGTAGATAAACACCAGACCGAACACACTGACAGCCTGTTGCCAGATGGGCAGCACACGCACCTGGCGATGAAAGCGGTGGGCCACGAATGCCACCATTGCCAGCGCCAGCGCGTGTTGCCCGAGCAAAGCACCGACCAGCACATCCAGAAACAGCCCGAGCACCCAGCCCATCACGACGCCCGTGTAGGTGGGCGCCGCCATGCACCAGTATATGAGCACCAGTGCCACCCAGGCGGGCCGCCACAACGCCGCCCACACCGGCATCGGTAGCGCCGTCAACATCAGCGCCACCAGGAAACTTAACAAGATGGCGATATAACCTGATCGCGCGGCACTCACTCGGCGCCCTCCATGTGGGCCGGCAAAGTATCGGACTCCTCGGTCGACTGGGACGGCCAGACCAGCAAGACTTCGCGGTTGCGTTCCAACCTGGCACTGGGCTGCACGGTCACCGTGGCAAAGGGCCGGCCGCGATTGCGCTCGATGCCGACGATGCGCCCCACCGGGTAGCCGGCAGGAAAGCGCCCGCCGAGCCCGGAGGTCACCAGCACATCGCCGATGCGAACGTCGGCGTTGTTGGGCAGATGCGCGAGCTCGAGCTGGTTGACCGGACCGGCGCCGACGGCCAGCGAACGCATCCCGGTGCGGTGATTCTGCACCGGCAGCGCGTGACTCGGGTCGGTAATCAACAACGCGTTGCTCGAGAACGGTGCCACATGCACGATCTGCCCCATGACGCCGTTGGAATCGATGAGCGACTGACCCACTTCCACGCCGTCCCGGGAACCCTTGTTGAGCACGATCCGGCGACTGTAGGGATCCATATCCACCGACAGAAGCTCGGCCACCAGCACGCGCTCGCCGACCTTCGCCGACGAATCCAGGAGGCTGCGCAGACGCCGATTTTCAGCTTCCAGGTCGGCGAGCTTCGCGAGTCTGGCATCGAGTAGAAACTGATTCTCCCGCAAGCGAACGTTTTCGGCGATCAGCCGATGACGCGAGGAAAAATACTCCGCCATCCAGTTTCCGGCCTGAATGGGGAGATCGACTGCGATCTGAATGGGATAGACGAGGGTGCTCAGAACGCTGCGCAGGGATTCGAGATGCTGGGCGCGATGGTCCACGGTCATGAGCACCACCGACAGCACCGTCACGGCGATCAATCGGGTCAGCGACGAGGACCCGCGGTCGAACAGTGGCTTATTCGGCTTGATTATCTCGCTCCAATCAAACGCCCGGCAGTCCCACCGGCGAGCGGACAGCGGGCGGTCCGGACCCGGCCGCTCACTCTAGTGCGAAGACATCGACGCCCTTCTCATCGAGCATTTCCAGCGCTCTGCCACCGCCCCGCGCCACGCAGGTCATCGGGTCCTCGGCGATAATCACCGGTATGCCCGTCTCCTCCATGAGCAGGCGGTCCATATCCTGAAGAAGTGCTCCGCCGCCGGTCAGCACCATGCCGCGCTCCGCCACGTCGGCGCCGAGCTCGGGGGGCGTTTGCTCCAGCGCCGTCTTCACCGCGCTGACGATACCGGCCAGGGGCTCCTGGAGGGCTTCGAGGATTTCGTTACTGTTCAGCACGAAGGTGCGCGGGATGCCTTCGGCCAGATTGCGGCCCCGCACGTCGGTCTCTTTCACTTCGCTGCCGGGATAGGCGGAACCGATCTCGATCTTGATACGTTCCGCCGTCGCCTCGCCGATCAACGTACCATAGTTGCGGCGGATATAGTTGATGATCGCCTCGTCGAATCGATCGCCGCCGAGGCGTACGGACTCCGAGTAGACGATACCGTTCAAGGAAATCACCGCGACCTCCGTGGTGCCGCCGCCAATATCGAGCACCATGGAGCCACTGGGCTCGCTCACGGGCATTCCCGCACCGATGGCCGCCGCCATGGGCTCCTCGATGAGAAACACCTCGCGGGCGCCTGCGCCGGCAGCGGATTCACGGATGGCGCGCCGCTCCACCTGCGTGGATCCACAGGGCACGCACACCAACACCCGGGGACTCGGGCGCAGGAATTTGTTCTCGTGAGCCTTGTGGATGAAATGCTGGAGCATCTTCTCGGTGATGGTGAAGTCGGCGATGACACCGTCCTTGAGCGGCCGGATGGCCATGATGTTGCCGGGTGTGCGCCCGAGCATGCTCTTCGCGGCTTCGCCCACCGCGGCGATGTTTTTGGTACCGCCTGGCCCCCGTTCCTGGCGAATCGCGACCACCGACGGCTCGTTCAGAACGATGCCCTTGCCACGCACGTAAATGAGGGTATTGGCCGTACCGAGATCGATGGAGAGGTCGTTGGAAAAAATCCCCCGAATGCGCTTGAACATCAAGACCTACCTTGGCTGGAAGTGGCGATTACCAACGGCTTGACTCGCCGAGTATAATTCGGCCGCGCACTGGCCTCTGTCGCGGCATGGATGGGCGCGTAAACGGCTCGTCTGAGTGGGCAGAAAAAAATCAACAAAAAGCCTCTTAAATCTAGCAGCGGGCCTCACTTTCATCAAGTAAAATAGGCAGTTATCCAGCCTTTCTCACAGGTATTCGAAGCATGGCTATCGACAGGGACGAGATTGCGCGCATTGCCCACCTGGCACGCCTCGAGATCAGCGACGAGGCCGTGGCCCGCACCGCCGAGGAACTCGCCAACATCCTCGACTTCGTCGGCCGGATGAATGCCGTCGATACCTCGGATGTGACGCCGATGGCCCATCCCCTGGACGCGATTCAGAGGCTTCGAGAAGACCAAATCACCGAGACCGACCGGCGGTGCGCGTTTCAGGCGGTTGCTCCGGCGGTGGAGAACGGGTTCTATCTGGTTCCCAAGGTCATCGAATAAAAGGGGACAGATCTATTTTTCCGTTAATTGGGGACAGATCTATTTTCCACCATCGGACGG
>Ga0114948_10000183_pt1 | contig 22143 bp, 18 predicted proteins | sample CR04metaG_FD_83877 | JGI IMG/M metagenome (GOLD analysis project Ga0114948, IMG submission 83877) | Deep subsurface microbial communities from Mariana Trench to uncover new lineages of life (NeLLi) - CR04 metaG | ecosystem: Environmental > Aquatic > Marine > Ocean trench > Sediment | place...
CGGGGATGATGTTTTGACCGGTGAGATAGCGCAGGCATTGTTATGGGTTGCCATCATCGTCGGCCTCGGAGTCATTTCGGTGATCGGTGATCTGTTCGAAAGCGTCTTAAAACGTACCCGAGGCGTAAAAGATTCAGGTAATCTGCTGCCTGGCCATGGGGGCGTACTCGATCGGATCGACTCCATTCTCGCGGTTCTGCCTCTTTTTGCCCTCATCCTCGGTTTTGTGTAAGTGTTGATTGCGGTATCTGACTATGCTCCCTGGATGGCGATCGTTTATCATGCGCACCGCAATTTTCCCCCATCAGCGTAGGATCAGCCTGGTGCAGGCCAGTGAACTCAACGATCCTTTGTTGTCTGATGGTTTGAGCGCTCGCACAATGGTTGGGATCCCAGCGTCCGCGGGTAGGTGTTTACCGCTATGGAGCTAATGGCTACTTTCATGGATCTGCTGCTATATCCGTTGGCGTTGATTGTTACTCTCGGTGTACTCGTTACTTTTCACGAGTTCGGCCATTTCGTGATCGCGCGCCTGTCTGGTGTACGGGTAGTGCGATTCAGCGTTGGTTTTGGTAAGCCAATCTGGTCTCGTTTTGACAAACACGGTACAGAGTTTGTTATTGCGGCGATTCCGCTCGGTGGCTACGTACGGATGCTGGATGATCGAGAAATTCCCGCCGCTACGGTGAACGCGGACAACCTGGCGTTGGGCGCAGATGTCGACAATTCGTTACAACGATCGGCTACCGGTGCAGGCACACAACCCGGCTCATCCGAGCGGACATCAGCAAATTTGCTCGAAGACGCCGGTGTGGGACGGGCAGCGCCGGTTCGTGGTCCCGGGGACCTGTCCTTTACCGATCTCAGTGTCTGGTGGCGCATTGCTATCGCGTTGGGTGGTCCGGTCGCAAATTTCCTGCTCGCGACCATCGTCTACTGGCTGTTATTTGTCGTCGGTACAACCAGCATTGCTCCTATGTTGGGAGAGATCGATGCACAAAGCCCCATAGGTCAGGCGGGTTATGAGGAGCGCTGGGAAATCGTATCGGTTGACGGTGTTACCACGAAGAACTGGCAACAAGTCACAATGGCCCTGGCTGCTCGACTCGGCGATACCGGGAGTATTGAGTTCACTACTCGCCTTCCCGGAACTGCGGCGACTCGATCGGTCCCCGTCCCGATCATGAATTGGCATCGGGGTGCGGACGAACCGGATCTGCTCGGTTCCCTGGGTATTCGCCCTGCCGTGCCGCCAGTACTCGGCCAGGTGTTGGAAGATAGTGCGGCTGAATCTGGAGGGCTCAAGCAGTGGGATCAAATCCTCGCGGTTGACGGCGTGGCGGTAGACTCGTGGGCGCAGTGGGTGGAGGTGATTCAACAGGCGCCAGCAACCAGCCTAACTGTATTGTTAAGTCGCGGTGGGCGTGAATTGACAGTTGCTGTCGTGCCGGAAGCCCGCGAAGCAGCGGATGGCAGTATCGCGGGTTATCTCGGTGTGGCGCTATTCACCAACGAAGTGCGTTATGGTTTTTTTGCCGCCATTCCTCAAAGTCTGCAAGAGACGACCGCCAAGACCATGCTGACACTCGGCCTGTTGAAGAAGATGGTTACCGGTCAAGTGTCGGTGAAAAATCTGAGCGGCCCGATCTACATTGCGAAGATTGCGGGAGACTCAGCCAGGTCTGGATGGCGAATCTTTCTGGGTGTGCTCGCGTTGCTGAGTATCTCTTTGGGTGTGCTTAACCTGTTGCCTATTCCGATACTTGATGGCGGTCATATTCTTTTTTGCGTCACGGAGATCATCATCCGCAAACCGGTTTCAGATCGTGTGCAGGCTGTAGCTACTCAGTTCGGCTTGTTTATCTTCGTGGGTATATTTCTGCTGGTGATCTACAACGATATATCGAGGTTGTTATGAAGCGTTGTCTGGTTGTATTTCTTTTTTGCTACGTGGGTATTGCAAGCGCCGATGTGTTTACCGTCGCAGATATCCGTCTGCAGGGGTTGCAGCGTGTTTCTGCGGGGACCGTATTTAACCTGTTGCCTGTCAGTGTTGGGAACACGCTGGACGGGATCTCAATTCGCCAGCTGATTCGTCTGATGTTTCAGTCCGGTTATTTTGACGACATTCGGATGGCTCGAGACGGTGATGTGCTGGTTGTTACCGTCGTAGAACGACCGTGGATCGAAAGCATCGAAATTGAAGGCAACAAGGCGATCAAAACCGAAGCGCTGATCGAGGGCTTAGGTCAGCAGGGGCTGCGCGAAGGAGAAATATTCAAGCAGGCGACCCTCGAGCGCGTTGGGCTCGAGCTCGAGCGCCAGTATGTCTCTCAAGGGCGTTATGGTGCCGCTATTGTGACCGAAGTGGAGGCGCTACCGCGGAACCGCGTAGCCATCAAGATCAACGTGGAAGAAGGCAGTACGTCAGGCATCAGCCATATCAATATTGTTGGCGCAGAGGTTTACCCACAATCGGAACTGCTTGAGCTAATGGAACTGAGCTATCCGAATCTACTGTCGTTTTATCGAAACAACGACAAGTACTCGAAAGAAAAGCTTTCGGGAGATCTCGAAAAGCTGGAGTCCTACTACAAAGACCGAGGCTATGTAGAGTTCGTGGTCGAATCGACTCAGGTGAGCATCACACCGGATCGCAGTCAGGTTTATATCACTATGAACGTCGAAGAAGGCGATAAGTATACGGTGAGCGAGGTCAACCTGATAGGTGAGTTAAACGATGTCAAAGCCGGAGATCTAGAACGCCTGTTGTTGGTTGCTGAAGGCCAGGTGTTCTCTCAGGCGAGGGTAACGGCAAGTGAAGAGCGTCTGGAGCAGGCGCTAGGTAACTCCGGCTACACGTTTGCAACCGCCACTGGTGTTCCGAAGGTCGGCGAAGACGGTATGGTCGAGGTCGAGTTTTTCGTTCAAGCCAACAAGCGTACCTACGTTCGACGCATCTCTTTTACCGGAAACAAGGTAACTCACGACGAAGTCATGCGTCGCGAGATGCGCCAAATGGAAGGTGGGTGGGCATCTGCATCGCAGATCGATCTGTCGAAGTTACGTCTGGAACGGCTTGGGTATTTTAAGGGAGTGAATGTCGAAATGCCGGAAGTTCCCGGCACGGACGATCAGATCGATGTTGAGTTCGAGATGGAAGAACAACCTTCAGGGAGCATCTCCGCTACCTTGGGGTTTTCTCAAGGTTACGGATTGATCCTTGGCGGCAACTACCAGGAAAACAACGTTTTGGGTACGGGAAACAGCCTCGGCCTTGGGTTGAGTTGGTCGAAATACCAGAAATCGGTCAATTTCAATTACTTCAATCCCTACTACACGATCGACGGTATCAGCCGCGGCTACAATATGTTCGTACGCCGGTTGGATTTTGATCAGCGCAACATCGCCCGGTACACAACCGACGCTTATGGGATTGGACTCAATTTTGGATTGCCTATCGGCGAAACGCAGCGGCTCAATTTTGGCGGTCAGGTGGAACTCACCCAGATCACCGAAGGTGCTTTCCCGGCTCAAGAGATATCCGAATTCCTCGATGAAAATGGCACCGATGCGCTCAACTATAAACTAAACTTCTCGTGGTCAAGTTCGGCATTAAACCGCGGAATGTTCCCAACACGTGGTCGTTCGCAATCGATTGCAGTCGAGTTGGCCGTGCCTGGTAGCGATCTACAGTTTTACAAGATCGTTTACGAAGGACAGATATATTTTCCGCTAACTCGCTCGTTGACGTTACGCTTGCGTACGGAGCTGGGGTTTGGGGACGCATACGGTAACACCACGAGTTTACCGTTCTATGAACACTTCTACTCGGGTGGTTTCGGTTCCATACGCGGCTTCGAGACGAGCACGCTTGGGCCACGCACCACGCCGCCCACTGAATTTGCCGACGGCACTCCGATTCCGCCTGGATTCTTTCGGCCACGTGGAGATCCTTTCGGTGGCAATTTACTCATCGAAGCGAGTATGGAAATCATCTTTCCTCTACCTTTCATAGACGATCAGCGCCAGTTTCGCCCTGTGTTCTTCATCGATGCAGGTAACGTATTCAATACGAATTGTCCCAGTGTGAGCACTAACTGCTTCGATTTTGATATGGATCACATGCGCTACTCCGTCGGAGTTGGCATCACTTATCTGAGCGGCATGGGACCTATGACCTTTGGGATTGCGAAGCCATTCAATACCCAATCCTTCGACGAAGAGGAAGTTTTTCAGTTTGAGTTAGGTCGAACATTCTGATGTAGAATGCGTCCGCAAAAAGCACCTCGTAAGTTCAACATATCGGATCAGTGTGCTCGGCGGGATAGGATAACTAAGGAGTTTTATTTGTGATCAAGAAGTTAGTCAGTTTGTCATCTTTGCTTTTTTGTTTAGTCGCGGCTTCCGCATCCGCTGAGTTGAAGATCGCGGTGCTCGACACGCAGCGAGCTCTGATAGCGAGCGAAGAAGCACAATCTCTCTCCAAGAAAATTCAGGAAGAATTGCAAAGCGACGAAGCGGAAGCCAAAGCGTTGAACGATGAGGTTCGAGCCTTGACAGAGAAGCTCCAGAAAGACGGCGAGGTCATGAGCCCAGCCGAACAACGCAAGGCGCAAAAAGATATCGAGGATAAACAGATAGATCTTCAGTTCCTGGTGAACAAGCTGCAGAAAGCGGTACAGGATCGTCGACAGGAACTGGTTAACCACATGTTGCCAAAAATCGATGCGGTATTGAAGGATCTCATTGAGCTTGAAGGCTACGATCTGATCATGGAACGTAGCAACCTACGCTATGTGAACACAAAACATGACATCACACGCAAGGTTACCGAGAAGCTCAACGAAAAGTACGAAAAAAGCTAGTGCCTGCTGTGGGTGAACCTTCTTTCACCCTTGAAGAACTTGCCAAACATGTCGGTGCGCATGTTACAGGTAATCCACAGGTGGCCATCAGCGGGCTGGGCAGCTTGGAGACTGCCTGTTCAGGACAGTTGAGCCATCTTTCCAGCGCCGTATACAGGCGCTACCTTGCTGATACCGCAGCAAGTGCGGTCATCCTCGATGAGAAAAATCTCGAACACTGGCAGGGAAATGCCATCGTCACGGATAATCCGTACCTTGCGTTCGCAAAAATCTCTCAGCTTTTCGCACAAGTGCCGGAACTGACGCCCGGTCTTGATCCAAGTTCAAAGGTGGATGAACGAGCAACCGTCGCATCGAGTGCATGTGTCGGTCCCGGAGTAGTTATCGGAGCGGACTGCGAAATCGGTGTCAATGCGCGCATTTATGCCAACGTAGTTATCGGTGCACGATGCCGGATCGGTGCAGACGCGATGCTCATGCCGAACGTCGTGTTCGGTGCAGATGTGTCTCTCGGCGCCCGAAGTGTCGTGCACAGCGGTGCGGTAATTGGTTCTGACGGCTTCGGATTTGCGCCGGACGAGGAAGGGCATTTGCAGGCGATCGCCCAACTCGGTGGCGTGCAGATTGGCCAGGACGTGAGCATCGGTGCTTGCACGAGTATTGATCGCGGGGCAATCGAAGATACGGTCATCGAAGACGGAGTGAAGATCGATAACCAGGTCCAGATCGGGCACAACTGTCTTGTCGGTGCGCACAGCATTCTGTGCGGATGTGTTGGGATCGTTGGTAGTACGGTCATCGGACGCCACTGTGTGCTCGGAGGTGGCGTCGGTGTAGGTGGAGATGGACCGATCGAGATTTGCGATCACGTTGTTATCAGTGGCATGACTCACGTATCCGCGTCCATTACCGAGCCTGGCGCATATTCTGGTGGGGTGTTACACAATACGAGCCGGCAGTGGAAACGAAACGCGTTACGGTTCCAGAAGCTCGATGAACTCAACCGACGTGTCGCTCGCCTGGAGAAGGCTCTCGTTATGCGCGAAGGTGCTGGCAAGTAAAGGGGTTCGTTCGCCAGTAGCGACCTGCTTCGTCGATAATGACTTGTGACACGCGACCCTGGATACTGATACCTTCAAAGAGCGGCCTGCAACAAAGAGACCCTCAACAAAGGGACTTGGATAGAATGACCTTGGACACTATAGGATGACGTTGGATACAAAAAAGGACATTACCGAGCTTTTTGACTACTTACCCCATCGGCACCCGTTTCTGCTGGTAGATCGGGTGCTGGAACTTTCCGTAGGAGAAAGCATCCGCGGTATCAAAAACGTCACGATGAACGAAAACTTCTTCGTCGGTCATTTCCCGGGATATCCGATCATGCCCGGCGTATTGATTGTCGAAGCGTTGGCACAACTTTCGGGCGTACTGGCGTTCGAGACGAAGAACACGCGACCAGCCGATGGTGCCGCGTATTTTCTCGGTGGAACCAATAAAACACGTTTTAAACGACGTGTGATCCCAGGGGATCAATTGGTCATGCACAGTTCTATCGTTGCTGACAGAAGCCGGATGATGAAATTCGCTTGTCAGGCGTTCGTGGAAGAAGACCTGGCGTGCACGACCGAGATCATCTTGATGGAAGGTGTATTTTGAGATGATCGATCCGCGCTCGATCATCGATCCCAGCGCTGAACTTGGTAACAATGTCACAATCGGTCCCTGGACGATGATTGGCCCGGACGTGGTGATCGGCGACGATTGCTGGATAGCCCCACACGTTATCTTGAAAGGTCCCACCACCATTGGTCGCAACAACAGGATCTATCAGTTTGCGACCGTTGGTGAGGACACGCCCGCTTTTGCCTACAGCGGTGAGCCTACCAAGCTCGAGATTGGCGATGACAACGTCATTCGCGAGGGTGTCACCATCCACCGCGGTCTGATCCAGGACCTTGGTACGACGGTTATCGGCAACCACTGCCTGTTGATGGCCTACGTACACGTCGGGCACGATTGTATCGTCGGCGATCATGTCATTATGGCTAACAACGCCTCCATCTCCGGGCATGTCCGGGTTGGCGATCATGCGAACTTTGGTGGCTACTCCGGCGTGCCGCAGTACCGAATTGTCGGTGCGTATACGCACATTGCTGCGATGAGTCTCGTGCTGAAGGATGTACCGGCTTACCTGACCGTCTCCGGCAACCCGGCCTATGCCGTCGGGCTCAACGTGGAAGGAATGCGCCGGCGTGGTTACGACGACGAGCTGATCAGAACGTTGCGCCGGGCACACAAAGTGGTGTATCGCGAAGGGCGCACGGTGATTGAGGCGTGCGAGGAGTTGGCAGGTCTGGCTCAAGAGGTGCCGGAGGTGGGGTTGTTCGTTCGGTCTATTGGAGACTCCCAACACGGGATCATTCGTCCCCGGGGTCGTGGTTTTTTGGCCGAAGATGAGGCGCAGACTTCGGTGGGAGATGGTCAACCCACGGTCAAAGCTGCTGATTGAAACCACCACTCTATTCGTTAGCGGATTGATGCATCGAGCTTACCAGGCGTGAATGGCCCAACCATCGGCATCCTTGCTGGAGAAGCCTCGGGCGATAACCTCGGCGCAGGATTGATGCGCGAACTCAAAACGCTGTACCCCACATGTACGTTCGTCGGAATCGGTGGACCGCGTATGATGGCTCAAGGGCTTAGCTCGCTGGTGCCGATGGACCGCCTGTCGGTGAACGGCTTTGTCGATCCTATTAAACGGCTTCCAGAGTTCGTCGGCATTCTGCACAAACTCATCAAGTATTATCGGGCGAATCGTCCAGTGGTGTTTATCGGTGTTGACTTCAACGTGTTCAATCTGTTGCTCGAGCGTATGTTGAGTCGCCGCGGTATCACCACAGTGCACTATGTAAGTCCGTCGGTATACGCCTGGCGGCGAGGCCGGGTGAACCGCGTGGCTAGCGCCGCTCGGATGTTGTTGACGCTTTATCCCTTCGAGCCGAAATTCTATTCCCATCTACCCATCGAAGCGGTTTACGTTGGACACCCACTCGCCGACGAGATCACTTATGACACGGGATCTGACGAAGCGCGGATGGTTGCCCGTCGCGAACTGGGGTTGCCGGATGAGCGGTTGTGCATCGCGTTGTTGCCCGGCAGCCGCATGTCCGAAGTCAAATACATGGCGGAGGCATTTTTGACGGCGGCGGATCTCATCAAAGTGCGGGTAGGAGAGGTTGGCTTCGTCATTCCCTGTCTGCGTCCGGACATAGCGAGTTGGCTGAAAAGTGCAATCAACCGGCATCACTCCCTCGATGTCGTGCAGTATGACGGAAATGCCCGCCTGGCATTGATCGCGTGTGATGCGGCGATTGTCAAATCTGGAACCGGCACGCTCGAAGCCATGCTGCTGCGCCGGCCCATGGTGGTGAGTTACAAGCTTGGTGAGCTCACTTACCGGATAGTCCGACGAATGGTTCGCAGTCCTTTTGTCGCGCTACCAAATATCCTTGCGGGGCGGATGCTGGTGCCTGAGTTGCTGCAGGATGACGCGACGCCGCAGGCGTTGGCCGATAATCTGCTTTCTTCACTATCAGAGCTAGACAAAACGAGCCGAGAGCCAGAAACTCTAGCGGAGTTTGCTCGCTTGCATGAACTGCTCAGACAGGGCGCGGACAAGAAAGCTGCGCAGGCGGTAGCGCGATTGTTTCCCTGATTTTGCGTGCGCAAAAGCGCAAGGCAGGAATGCGCAACTGAAGGGGCGAGGCGCGCCAGTACCAGTAAGAGGCGCAAGAAAAGCAGCAATAGATTTTACAGGAGAGGTTGCCGGAAAATAATGGCGCTCTTTGACGGATTGGCGGGTCCCGCTTTGTCCGCAGGCGTAGATGAGGTTGGCAGAGGTCCTTTAGCCGGACCGGTCATTGCCGGGGCCGTTATTCTAGACAACACGATACCCATCAGTGGCCTCAAGGATTCTAAACGTCTGTCTGCCAAACAGCGTGAAGAATTAGCCAGAGCGATCCGCAAGTATGCCCTGGCTTATGCAGTAGGGCGTGCGGAAGTCGAGGAGATAGACGAGCTGAATATACTGCGCGCCAGCCATCTTGCTATGCAGCGAGCGGTAGCTGCACTCGACAGACAACCCGAGGTCATCTACGTGGATGGCAACCTGCTGCCAAGTTTCACCATACCGGCGGTGGCGGTCATCAAAGGCGATACGCGGGTACCGGAGATTAGCGCTGCGGCCATTCTGGCAAAGGTCGTGCGGGATAAAGAGATGGTGGAACTGGCGCGGCGTTTCCCCGGTTACGGAATGGAGCGACACAAGGGATATGCAACAGCCGAACACCTTGCAGCGCTTGATCGATTGGGTTCGTGTCCATTACACCGGCAAAGTTTCGAACCCGTACGTCGTGCCGGTTCCTGCCCGACTTGGAGCGGAATTTGCGTGATGGGCGACCGGACACTAGCTACATGAGCCCAGATTTCGTTCATTTACGCGTACACAGCGAGTTCTCGATCGCCGACAGCATCATCAAGGTTCGTGATCTTGCGAGTGCGGTTGAACGGCTTGGCATGCCCGCTGTCGCTTTGACTGATCGCAGCAACTTGTTCGGCCTTGTGAAGTTTTATCAGGCGTGTATCGATGTCGGTGTCAAGCCGCTCATTGGTGCCGAACTCTGGTTTCGCAACAGCGATGGGCTGGCATCCCGTTGCAGCGTCCTGGCAATGGATCAGGTTGGTTATGGCAACCTGTTACTGCTGGTATCTGCTGCCTACACGCAAACGCAAGAGCGTGGATTTCTAACGCGGGAGCGGCTATTCGAAAGCACGGATGGGCTTCTAGCATTGTGCGGTGGACGGGAGGGGGAGATCGGAGTGGCGTTGCTGAAGGGCAACATGGCACAGGCGTGCGAACTTGCCACGCTGTGGTCGAACGCTTTTCCGGATCGGCTCTATGTGGAGCTCGTACGCAACGGTCGCCCGCAGGAAGAAGACTATGTTGCGGGTGCCGTGGATCTTGCTGTCAGATTAGATCTTCCGGTGGTGGCAACCAACGATGTTTGTTTCATCGACCGGGACGATTTCGAGGCACATGAGACCCGAGTGTGCATTCACGATGGCAGAGTCCTGGATGACCCACGCCGTGAGCGGCGCTATAGCGCGGATCAGTATCTGCGCAGCGGTGTCGATATGCAGAAGCTCTTTCAGGACATCCCCGAGGCTCTCATCAACACGGTCGAAATAGCCAAACGTTGCAACGTGCAGTTGGTCCTGGACAAACACTACCTGCCTAACTATCCCGTGCCAGACGGTAGCTCTCTGTCGTCGTTCCTGGAAGCGACTGCGTATAAGGGGCTGGAGGCACGGCTCACGGATTTGCGGGAGCGTGGTGAGCTCGAAAGCTCACCTGTTAGCAACTCCGATGAGAACAACGAAAACGGTGAGCACGATTATCACAAGCGCCTCGCATACGAATTGGATGTGATTAATCAGATGGGCTTTCCCGGGTACTTCCTGATCGTGATGGAGTTTATCGCCTGGGCGAAGGACAACGATATTCCCGTTGGTCCGCGCGGCTCGGGCGCAGGTTCACTTGTTGCGTACTCGTTGGGCATCACGGATATCGACCCGTTGCGCTACGACCTACTTTTTGAACGGTTTTTAAATCCCGAGCGCGTGTCGATGCCTGATTTTGACATCGATTTCTGCATGGAAGGCCGCGATAAAGTAATTCACCACGTATCCGAGCGATATAGCCGCGATTCGGTCAGTCAGATCATCACATTTGGCACCATGGCGGCCAAGGCGGTCGTACGCGACGTCGCAAGGGTGCAGGGCAAACCCTACGGACTTGCCGACAAGCTATCTAAGCTCATTCCTTTCGAAGTGGGAATGACACTGACCAAGGCAGTAGAGCAAACCAAGGAACTTCGTGAGTTCATTGCAGCGGACGAGGAAGTTGGCGAGATCATGGACATGGCGTACAGGCTCGAGGGCATTGTACGTAACGTCGGCCGCCATGCAGGTGGTGTCGTTATCGCTCCTTCGAAGCTCACTGATTTTGTTCCGCTGTACGTGGATGAATCGAGTGACGGGCTGATTTCCCAGTTCGACAAAGATGACGTTGAGCGAGCAGGGTTGGTCAAATTCGATTTTCTGGGTCTGAAGACGTTGACCGTCATCGACTGGGCCGTCCGGGCAGTGAACAGTGCGTCCGGCCCTGATGTAGAGCCCATCGATATCCATCACATCCCACTCGACGATGCGGCGACATTCGAGTTGCTCCGGAGTGGCGAAACAATCGGTATTTTTCAACTTGAATCCCGGGGGATGAGAGATCTGATCAGGCGCCTGCTGCCAGATCAGATCAACGACATTATCGCGCTGGTTGCCTTATTCCGGCCTGGGCCATTGCAATCGGGGGCCGTGGATGACTACATCGATCGCAAGCATGGCAAGGCGAAGATCGACTACCCCCATCCATCGCTGGAACCGGTACTGCGAGATACCTATGGGGTCATGCTCTATCAGGAGCAGGTGATGTCGATTGCCCAAGTGCTTTGTGGCTTCAGCCTCGGTCAAGCAGATCTCCTGCGACGTGCCATGGGCAAGAAGAAGTTGGAGGAAATGACGAAAGTTCGCCAACAATTTATTGATGGCGCGGCAGCTCGTGGCATCGACACGATGTTGACCGAACACATATTCGGTCTGGTGGAGAAGTTTGCAGGTTACGCATTCAACAAATCTCACAGCGCCAGCTACGCGATGGTTTCCTTCCAGACTGCCTGGTTGAAGACCCACTACCCAGCACAGTTCATGGCCGCAACCTTGTCCGCGGATATGCAGAACACCGACAGGGTCGTGACCTTTGTGGATGAGGTACGGCGTATGGGCATCGAATTGATACCGCCGAGTGTGAATCGCAGCAACTATCGATTCGTCGTTCACAATGACGTGCTGATCTACGGTTTGGGCGCCGTGCGCGGGATAGGCGAAGGGCCGGTGTTGGCCATGGAAGCCGCGAGAACAGCCGCAGGGCCGTTCAAAACCCTCGCAGATTTCTGCCACCGAGTCGACTCGCGCAAGGCGAACAAGCGCGTCCTGGAAGCGTTGATTCGCAGCGGTGCTATGGACGATTTTTCTCACAACTCTTCCGAGGAGAAAGAATCGCTCGATTGTGTTCGTGCGCGGTTGCTTCTCGAGTTGAATGATACTGTGCAAGGTGCTGAGCAGGAAGCTCGCGACTCGGCATTCGGCATGTCGGACATGTTCGGCGGAGTAACTCAAGGTTCAGCGCAAAACGGACGCCAATCAGAAGTTGTTCCGCTAACGAAACAGGAGCGCTTGCAAGGGGAGAGAGAAACACTTGGGCTCTACCTGACGGGTCATCCCATAGAAGAATACCTGGAGGAAATCTATCGTTTCTGCCCAAGCAGGATTGTGCAACTACGTTCCGAGAAACGTAGCCAGCTTGTCGCTGGATTGGTTGTATCTGCACGAAGTATGCGTAGTCGTCGCGGGGGATCGATGGGTTTTATTGTCGTGGATGATCGCAGTGGTCGCATAGAGGCTTCGCTGTTCCCGGATATCTACGAAGTTGCGCGTAGCAAAATTGCTAAAGATGCGGTCCTGGTGTTGGAAGGTGAGGTGCAACCGGATGACTTCACGGGGTCGTTGAAGGTACGAGTAGACAAGGTCTACACCATGGAAGAGGCCAGGCAAAGATTTTCCAACGGTGTGGAAATCGATTTTCGCGATGGAGCAGTACCCAAAGACATAACGACGCGGTTGCGACAGTGCCTTGAATCCCACTTGGTTGCAGAGGGTGGCTGTTGTGTGGTGGTAGTGTTCCAGATCCGTAATCATCGAGACGCAAGCGCACAAGGACGCATTCTGCTCGGCCCACAATGGCACGTTCGCCCGAGCGATGATTTGCTGCACCGGTTGCGTTCAGAGTTTGGCACTGAAAGGGTCGCCATAAGCTACCCGCCTGCTAGCTGATATGGCCACCGTAGAGGAGTCGATCGCTGCACGCTTGCGTGGTCGGGAGTTCTCGCGGCTGTTGGTGGGTTACAGTGGCGGTCTCGATTCGGCCGTGCTGCTGCATGCGACCCGGGTAATCTGGCCAGAACTACCGCTCCTCGCGCTGCACGTTAACCATGGTCTGCAACCAAAATCTCGCGATTGGGAAGATCATTGCGCCGATGTATGTAAGAAGCTGAAAGTAGAACTCATCACGTGCCAGTTGCAACTCGACGCCAAAGGAAACTTGGAAGCCACTGCGCGTACGGCGCGATACAAGTTTTTCAGTGATCAGCTCGAGCATCGTGGGGTATTGTTGCTAGCTCATCATAGAAACGATCAGGCGGAAACTGTCCTGTTGCGCCTGTTTCAGGGACGGGGTTTGATCGCGATGCCTCGGGAGCGAGCGCTCGGTAGTGGCGTGCTGCTACGACCATTCCTTAAGTTACCCCGGGAAGTGCTTGAGGAATACGCTCACTCCCACAACCTCAGTTGGGTGGAGGATCCCTCGAATCGCGACACTTCACTGGACCGCAACTACTTGCGGCAGCGCGTGTTACCGGAAATCCGGGAGCGGTGGCCAGCGGTTGATATGGTTTTGTCGGACGTTGCCACCCGACACCGTCAACTGGATGTTGCCCTCGGCGTTTTGACCGGTTTGGATGGCGCTGGTCTCGAGCTACCACTCGCAGCCCTTGCGCAGCACCCGGTTGCGGTTCAAGTAGAATTGTTGCGTGTGTGGCTTGGCGGGTTGGGCGAGCATCGGGTAACTTTCAAGGCGTTGAGGAATTTTCTCCATCAACTTGGCAGTGCGCTGCATCGACAACCCCGTCTCGATCTTCAGTCAGGCATGTTGCGGCGGTTTCGTGGAGTACTTTGTTATGTGCCTGAGTGGGTGATGCCAGAAGCCGAATATCCCCTCATCGCGCCAGGTTCGGTGACCTTGCCCCATGGCGAGTTGAGAGTGCTGGCTACGGAAAAACGAGGTTTTTCCGTCAACGGAGAGTTACGTGTCGTGTTTCGTCACGGTGGGGAACAAATCCTGGTCAGGGGCACCCATCGCTCGGTAAAAAAGGTCCTCCAGAACGAGGGGGTACCACCGTGGCTGCGCGGTCGATATCCGTTACTTGTTGATGATGACGGTCTTGCCGCAGTCGGAAATCTGCTGTATCGCGATGTGGGGTTGCCACTCCGGGCTGGCGAGGGAGTGTGGCGAGTGGAGTGGACGTCTCACTAAATGGGTCAAAGTAGCCAGGGTCGATGATCACCCGGTCTCAATACGGTTGCAAGCTATCGCATTTGTGCTTGCCTAGGGCTTTTGCTATCGTGATATCCCATCTTGCGCATGGGTTCAAACGCGGCCGGAGTGTTGTTCGGCCGAAGAGTGGAAACCATGCGGTAACCCACTCAAGATGGCATAAATGACTCGATATATTTTTGTTACCGGCGGCGTCGTTTCTTCTTTAGGTAAAGGGATCATCACCTCTTCGCTGGCTGCCGTTCTGGAAGCCCGCACCCTGAACGTCAACGTGCTGAAAATGGATCCCTACATCAATGTGGATCCCGGCACCATGAGCCCGTTTCAGCACGGAGAAGTCTTCGTGACAGCCGACGGCGCGGAAACCGACCTGGATCTAGGTAACTACGAACGGTTCTGTGGCGCGCGCATGACCAAAGCGAATAACTTCACGACGGGAAGTGTGTATGCGGAGGTGCTCAAGAGAGAGCGGCGCGGTGACTACCTCGGTGCTACGGTACAGGTGATTCCACACATCACCGATGAAATAAAACGGCGTATCAAAGATGTTGGCGTCGGGTTCGATGTGCTTATCGTCGAATGCGGAGGCACCGTTGGCGATATCGAAGCCCAGCCGTTCCTCGAAGCTATTCGGCAGCTGCGTCTGGACGTTGGGGTGTCAAATACCCTCTATATTCACTTGAGTTACGTGCCCTACATCTCGACCGCCGGAGAGATCAAGACCAAACCGACTCAACATTCCGTCAAGGAGCTTCGATCCATCGGTTTACAGCCGGACATTCTGATATGCCGTTCTGACCGGGTGTTGCCAAAGGCGTCACGCAGCAAGATTGCATTGTTCACCAACGTTGAAGAACGTGCGGTGGTGTCGGTCGAGGATCAGGCGACGATCTACCTCGTGCCGCAGATGCTCCACGATCAGCGAGTGGATGAGTACGTTGTCGAGAAGTTCGGGCTCGACTGTCCTGAAGCTGACTTGTCGGAGTGGGCTGAAGTGGTGAGTGCCCAACTGCATCCGGAACGGGAGGTGCGCATTGCGATTGTCGGCAAGTACCTGGACTTGCTGGATGCCTACAAATCACTCAATGAAGCAATTATCCATGCCGGTATGCGGACCCTCACCCGCGTCCACATCAATTATGTCGATGCGGAAGATATCGAGCGCGATGGCACCGGTGTTCTTGATGAGGTTGAAGCCATTCTGGTGCCTGGCGGCTTCGGCCAGCGGGGTTTTGAAGGCAAAGTTCTGGCTGCACGTTATGCACGAGAGAATCAGGTGCCTTATCTCGGCATCTGTTACGGCCTGCATGCGGCCGTGGTAGATTTTGCCCGCCATGTGGCTGGCTACGAAGGCGCTCATTCCACGGAGATCGACGGGTCGACGCCGCATCCGGTCATTGCCCTGATTACCGAATGGACTGACCTTGAGGGCCATCTGGAGAAACGTACGGGCAACGACGATCTTGGCGGTACCATGCGCCTCGGCGAGCAGGTATGTACGCTGGCGCAAGGATCCCACGCGCAACGCCTGTACGGAAAAGACATCATCAAGGAACGGCACCGCCATCGTTATGAGGTGAACAATCGTTACATCGCAGATCTCGAAGCAAAAGGATTGATCGTCGCCGGCAGATCCGAGGATGGAGAACTGGTCGAAATGATCGAACTCAAGGACCATCCATGGTTCATCACTTGTCAATTCCATCCGGAATTCACCTCTTCGCCGCGCGAGGGACATCCGTTGTTCACAGGCTTTATCGAAGCTGCCAACGAGCACGCCACCCAAGGATCGCTGCTGAAAGAAGGTGCCATTAATGGCTAAACTGGACACAAAGCTGCAGAGTAAGGGCCGTCCCTGACACGCTGGTGAAATATGCTGCTTTGTAATTATGAGGTTGGGCTCGATAAGCCGTTGTTTGTGATTGCGGGTCCTTGTGTGATCGAGAGTGAAACACTGGTTCTCGAGACCGCCGCTGAACTCAAACGGTTAACCACGGAACTCGGCATACCTTTCATCTTCAAGTGCTCCTTCGACAAAGCCAATCGCTCTTCGCACCACAGCTTCCGCGGACCCGGTCTCGAAGCGGGTTTGCGCGTGCTGGAACGGGTTAAATCCGATCTCGAGATACCGGTGCTCACCGACGTACACGAGGATACGCCGCTCGACGAAGTCAGGGATGTGGTTGCCGTGTTGCAGACACCGGCCTTTCTCTGCCGGCAGACCAACTTCATCGTCAAGGTGTGCAGTCAGGGGCGACCGGTGAACATCAAGAAAGGCCAGTTCCTTGCGCCGGGTGACATGATCCATGTCGCCGCGAAGGCGAAATCGACTGGGAACGAGCAGATCATGGTCTGTGAGCGAGGTGCCAGCTTCGGTTACAACAACCTGGTATCTGACATGCGTTCCCTTGCCATCATGCGTGAGACCGATTGTCCGGTGGTTTTTGATGCGACGCATTCGGTGCAGATGCCTGGCGGCCTTGGAAGCGTCTCAGGTGGGCAGCGGGAAATGGTCCCGGTATTGGCTCGGGCTGCAGTTGGGGTGGGCGTCGCGGGGCTTTTTGTGGAAACTCATCCGTTTCCAGAGCAAGCACTTTCCGACGGTCCCAACTCCTGGCCTTTGCACCAGATGCAGCCGTTGCTCGAGCAGCTGATGGCGCTTGACGAGGTAGCCAAGTCGCGTCCGTTCTTAGAGTCACAGACTTCTATTTTGGAAGGGTGATTGAAAGAATTGCGCTTATGAGCAGAATTGTCGAGATCCACGCCCGTGAGATACTCGATTCCCGCGGCAACCCCACAGTGGAAGCGGACGTTATTGCCGACAACGGTGCATTCGGCCGCGCCTGCGTGCCCTCCGGTGCATCGACAGGCTCTCGAGAGGCTCTGGAGCTGCGCGATGGAGATAAAACACGCTATCTCGGCAAGGGAGTCACAAAAGCGGTTCTTGGGATAAATGATCAGTTGGCCACGGCCCTCAAAGGAATGGATCCGGAAGACCAGAACGCATTGGACAATCGGCTCTGTGAACTCGACGGCACGCCAAACAAGTCGAAATTTGGTGCCAACGCGTTGCTGGCAGTTTCCCTGGCGGTAGCCAAAACCGGCGCGGCCGCCAGCGGACAGCCACTCTACCAGCACATCAACGCCATGATGGGCGGCGTGGATATGTGCATGCCAGTGCCGATGATGAACATCATCAATGGCGGCGAACATGCAGACAACAATGTCGATATCCAGGAATTTATGGTGCAACCGGTTTCCATGGATTCTTTCCGCGAAGCTCTGCGCTGTGGTGCAGAGATCTTCCATTCATTGCGCAAGGTGCTGCAGGGGCGAGGGTTAATCACCTCAGTGGGCGACGAAGGCGGGTTTGCACCGAACCTGGAATCCAACGCCGCCGCCCTGGGCATAATCGCCGAAGCCGTACGCGAAGCGGGGTACCGGCTAGGCGAAGATGTGACGTTGGCACTGGATTGTGCTGCATCGGAATTCCATGTGGATGGCGAATATCGTCTGAGCGGGGAAGGGCGGTCGTTTTCCAGCGCCGAGTTTACAGATTACCTTGCTCACCTCGTCGAGCAATATCCCATCGCATCGATCGAAGACGGTATGGGCGAGAACGATTGGGAAGGCTGGCGCTGTCTCACAGAGCGGCTGGGCGAGAACGTGCAACTCGTGGGCGATGACATCTTTGTTACCAACACCAGTATTCTTGCGGATGGCATTAACCGCGGCATCGCGAATTCGATTCTGATCAAGCTCAATCAGATTGGCACTCTCACCGAAACACTCGATGCTATTCGCATGGCCCATGACGCTGGTTATACGACGGTGATATCACATCGTTCCGGTGAAACCGAAGACACCACAATTGCTGATTTAGCGGTTGCCACGGGTGCGGGGCAGATCAAGACCGGCTCGCTAAGCCGCTCTGATCGGGTCGCAAAGTACAATCAGCTTTTACGCATCGAGGAAGCGCTCGGAAGTCAGGTTGCATACCGCGGCCACGCTGAGCTGAGAAGGTAGTGTTCTTTCTCGCGATCACCCAATAGTCTTCCATGCGTATCCTCATTGGCATCACGGTTGTTCTCCTGGCAGGGCTGCAGTACAAAATATGGTTTGGTGATGTTGGCTACGCAGCTGCGGAGAAGTTGCGCATGAAGGTAGAGCAGCAACATAAACGGACGGCCGTGCTCGAACGGCGCAACCGCGTTCTTACCGCCGAGGTGCTTGCTTTGAAGGAAGGCCTGGACGCAGTCGAAGCCCGGGCGCGCAGCGATCTGGGGATGATCAAACGGGGAGAAACCTTCTATTTGGTTCCCGAAGTGGTTCCCGAAGTGGTCCCTGGAACAGTTCCGAAAGACGTATGGTGACTCGCTGGCCGCGTGCCTATCCTGCCACGGGCCTGAGCGCGGTGTTCAAACACACACCAGACGATTTCCGCGTGGACGAGAGTCTAAGCTTCGAAGTGACGGGTAGCGGCGAGCATCTTTATCTTTTTGTTGAGAAACGCAATCTGGGAACACCCGAGGTGGCGGGTTATCTCGCCCGGCAATTCCAGGTAAATTCTGTCGCAATTGGCTATGCGGGAATGAAGGATAAAGTTGCCGTCGCACGACAATGGTTCAGCGTACACACGGCCAGAAACATAAAGCTGCCTGACGAGGCGGGCTTAGACCTACCAGGATTGAGGGTGCTCAGCGCAACCCGCCACGATCGCAAATTACGGCGTGGGCAATTATGCCGAAATGCGTTTACTGTGTTGTTGAAGGATGTCCGCGGCGATGGCTTGTCGGAGCGGATGGAATTGCTGGCGGAAAATGGCGCCCCGAACTACTTTGGACCCCAGCGATTCGGTGCCGACAACCTCCAAGCTGCCCGAACTTGGTTGCAGAGACGCCGTAAATCCCGCATTTCGAAATTCATGAAAGGGTTGTATCTCTCTGTGCTACGGGCGTTTCTGTTCAACGAGATTTTGGGGCACCGTGTCGAAGACGGTAGCTGGAATCGGTCGATTGAGGGTGATGTGCTCATTGGGGGTGATCCCACGGCTCCGCTCTGGGGTCGCGGTCGGTCGCAGACCCTGGCGATGGCGTTGGCCATGGAAAACTCTGCGTTGGTACCCCATAGGACACTTTGCGACGGGCTTGAATACGCGGGCGTGAGTCAGCAACGGCGCACTCAAGTACTACTTGCTGATTGGTTACGCTGGGAGCAATCGGGGGACGAGCTACTGCTTCGGTTTGCTTTGCCTGGGGGAAGTTATGCGACGAGTTTGCTGAATGAAAGCTTCGATCTGAGGTAGCGGATGGCGATTCCAGCATGAATACATACGATCTAAGTGGCATCGGCATGACCTCACAGCGAACCCGGGATCGGCTGGTCAAGCGCCTGGCAGACAATGGGATCGAGCACGACGAAGTGCTGAGCGCCGTTGCGTCGGTTCCCAGGCATATTTTCATCGATGAGGCGTTGGCCCATCGTGCCTACGAGGACACGGCGCTGCCCATCGGGCACGGACAAACGATTTCGCAACCGTTTATCGTCGCTCTGATGACTCAGTCGCTATTGAACCGTCCCCGTCCGCGCATTCTGGAGGTCGGCACCGGATCCGGATATCAGACGGCCGTGTTGGCTGGTCTCACGTCGCTGGTACAGAAGGTTTTTACGATCGAACGCATAGATCCGCTCATTGAACGTGCTCAGGAGCGCTTACGGGCGTTGCGGTGCAGCAATGTCCGTTTCAAGCATGGAGATGGATACCAGGGATGGCTGGAGGAGAGCCCGTTCGATGGAATTCTGGTAACGGCAGCCCCGAGGAGTGTGCCAGAGGCGTTACTCGATCAGCTAGCCGTCGGCGGGCGGATGGTGGTCCCCGTCGGCGCTGAAGGGGTGCAAGAGCTCAAAGTAGTTGATCGCAACCCCGATGGGTTCGACGTGGAAACGGTGGAATATGTCCGCTTCGTTCCGCTTCTCAAGGGTGTGCGCTGACTACGCGTGAGAACAATTCAGTGCCCCAGGTGCGTAGCCCCGGGCAGTGGCTGGGCGTTTTCGTCCGTGGCATGGCTATGGGGATGGCTGAGGTAGTCCCGGGAGTTTCTGGTGGTACCATCGCATTTGTCACCGGTATTTATCTGGAGTTGGTGGGTTCCTTCGCCAGCTTTGGTGCGAAATCGTTCCCATTGCTGTTTACGGCCGGACCGCGGCGGTTCTGGCGTGTACACAATCTGAGTTTCCTTGCGCTCCTCGGTGTCGGGATGGTGCTCAGCGTCTTGTTATTTGCCCGGTTGATCGGTGGCTGGCTCGAGGTGGTGCCACCCCTCGTGTGGGGGTTCTTTTCTGGGCTAATCGCCGCAACGGTGGTGCATATCGGTCGTCGTCGGTCGATCCGACTCCTGGTCACATACGGGGTTGTGGGTTTCGCAGTTGGTTTGCTCATGGTACTGGCGCTCGATCCGCTGGGCAGACAGGACTCGCTGTGGGTATTTTTCCTCGGTGGGGTGATTGCTGTGTGCGCGTGGTTGCTCCCGGCGGTATCCGGGAGCTTCCTGCTGCTCATTCTCGGGCTCTACGCCCCTGTGCTGGAGGCGATCAACGAGCTGTACTTCCCGGTACTCATTACCCTGGCAGCGGGCTGTGTTGTCGGGTTGCTCGGTTTTTCCAAGGGACTGTACTGGCTGATGATGCGACACGGGGAGGCGGTGTTGGCGTTCCTCACGGGATTCATCGCTGGTTCGTTACCGCGCCTGTGGCCGTGGACTGTGGACGGTGCGTTCACGAATCCCGCAGCCTACGAGTTGCTCACGGCGCAGAGTGCTTTGCTGCCTTGGGTGGGCGTCATGGCGTTAGCAGGCGTTGCATCACTGTGGCTGTTGTCGCGCTTCGAATAATCTGGCCAACGGCATTGACGGTGCTGCTTGGTCTTGGTAACAGCGCTTGTGTGGAGCTTGGTAGCCCTCCGGTCGTCGAGCGATCACCCGTATTCTCGCAAAAACCGGCAACTTATCTCGTGCATAGCGGGGACACGCTGTATTCGATTGCCTGGCGCTTCGATCTCGATTTCAAAGCGCTTGCACGCCTCAACGGGCTCGGATCTCCCTATATCATCCAACCCGGGCAGCGTGTGCGGTTGCGGGCTCCAGCCACTGCGAAATCCCCGGAGTCTCCATCGCGCCCCCACGTTCGAGTCGCGCCGAACTCCTCCTGGCGATGGCCAACCGACGCACCCGTGAGCCGCGAGTATGGGCGGGGTAACAGGGGGCTAGACTTTGCCCTCGCAGCTGGCCATCGAGTGCTTGCGACAGCTGCGGGAACGGTGGTTTATTCCGGTACGGGACTGGGTGGTTATCGACATCTGACCATCATCAAACACAACGACACCTATCTGAGTGCCTACAGCCTGAACTTCGCGCCTGCGGTCGCCGAAGGAGATTCGATTAAAGCCGGCGGGCTCATTGCCGACATACAGGGAAGAGGACGTGCCGCACAGACACTGCACTTTGAAATTCGCCGGGAAGGCGAACCAGTCAATCCCAGGTCAGTGATCCGGCAATAACGAAGTCCCATCCCTACAGGAGTAGGAATGGTCCCTATAAGATCATAGGGAGGTGCGTCTCCACTTATTGGCACATGAAGGGACGCTCCTATGTCGGTCGAAGAACACACGGTTATACCAAACTCGTTTGGTGATGCGCATTTCGAAGTGGCTCAGGAAAACACCTGGTCTGCCGAGGAATCTCCGGATGCAACCCAGCTCTATCTGACGGAAATTGGCTTCTCGCCATTGTTGAACGCTGAGGAAGAAAAACATTATGCGCGCCTGGCACTCGCCGGTGACGAAGCGGGTCGTAAGCGGATGATCGAGAGCAATCTGCGGCTCGTAGTAAAGATCGCGCGACGTTATTTGAACCGCGGATTGTCTCTGCTAGATCTGATCGAAGAGGGTAATCTCGGACTCATCCACGCGGTAGAAAAGTTCGATCCAGAACG
>Ga0114948_10000187_pt1 | contig 22091 bp, 17 predicted proteins | sample CR04metaG_FD_83877 | JGI IMG/M metagenome (GOLD analysis project Ga0114948, IMG submission 83877) | Deep subsurface microbial communities from Mariana Trench to uncover new lineages of life (NeLLi) - CR04 metaG | ecosystem: Environmental > Aquatic > Marine > Ocean trench > Sediment | place...
ATGGTAGTCGACACCGAACTCCTCGTGGACGACGCGCGCGACCATCGGTGAGGTCCACACACCGGAGGTGAAGTCATAGGCGACCGGACCGCTGTCGAGGATGTCCTCCAGCGCGTGCTTCTGCGCACTCGTCAGCGTGGGAGGACGCCCGGGACGGTATCCCTCCAGCAGGCCGTCGTAGCCGTAGTCCTCGTAGTTCTTGAGCCACTCCGAGACGCGCGACCGTGGCGAATCCAGCAGTGTTGCGATCTCACCGCTTGTGTGGCCCTCGTGGTTCAGCAGGACTGCATGAAGCCGTCGAGCCACCCGGTAGACTCCTTCGACGTCCGCTTCGTTCCTGAGCCGCCACAGTTTCTTGGCGGTCATCGGATGCAACTGCAGCACACGTGCGCGCATGGCAGACCTCCATGGCCAACCGGCCTGCCATATCCTACACGATGATGGTGCATATGTCCTGTTATTTATGCGCAGTTATAAATGACCATTTTTGAGGATGGGAAAACCGGATTCTAGGCGGTATTAGACAGCCACGGGACAACCATGTAAGAGCTCAAGGCTTCGCCGAAAGGCGAGAAAATCGTTGTCGGATGGGCCACGCCACACTTCGAACCCCGGCCTTGTAAAAGGCCCGTAGACTTCGGACGGGAATACGCACCAAGCGCTTTCGGAAAGACCTCATGGAATGCGCAGACAAGACATCGACAATGATATGAATTCGATCCTCGTTCGAATCATTGAAGGCCTCGTGGGTGACCGTGGGGTCGAACCACCACAACTCACCCTCCTGCATGCGAACTTCTTCCCCTCCGACCTTGAAGTGGCTTCCGTTAGCACTCTTCAGCACGAGGTGATATCGGTCACGCAACAACCAATAGAGACCATCGTCCGAGTGGGGGTAGATCGTGCCATGGGGTTTGAGTTTGGTCATCACGGCCCGACCCATAACCCCATCCATGATCCGAACCAGCTGGTCCACATATTCTGATGCAACGGGGAAATGCGACGCCATGGGCGTCGGGCGGCCTTTGTACCCCATCGGCTTCGCCCGTCTCACGCTGGAGTCGAGACTCGCCGTGTCCGCATGGGACCGTAACGCGATGGCGTGGGTCTCACGTTGTTTCGAGATTCTTTCCTGCCGGCTAGTATCTACATACCAAAGCTCGGAATGTGCCTCGATTTCGTCGAGGAACGGACTCACATCGATGCCGTTTGTGACGAGCTTCAAATACTTCATGTCTTTCTCCTTTTCTTGGTCTTGGCCAGCCTCTTACGCCACTTTTTCTTGGAAGGACCGCCAATGCGGGCGTCGCTTGCAGGGTGCCCCGGGGTATGTCTGGCCGAGCCGCGCAAGGGTCGCGGGCGGTAACGCCTGGCGCGTGCACTGGGGATGAGGGATGAAACTAGAAGTAGCGCTGGCGCACTCGAATCGTGTCGCCTGGCTCGACCGGATCTTTCATATCGGCCGAGATTTCCCTCCGGGAGTTATCTACGACTCGCAGGATCTTGATCCCGCGGGTCGAGCCTCGCTCGGTCACGCCCCCTGCGAGCGCCACCGCTTGCAGCACCGTGATGCCCCTCTCCCAAACGAACGCGCCGGGGTCTCGAACGTTGCCTGTCACGAAGAACCGCGCTGCTTTAGGCACGTAGACGGTGTCTCCGTTACGCACCGTCACCTGCGATAGCTGGCCGGTCCGGATGTCTCTGAGGTCGACAGCGGTCACCTCCGCCCGGTCTGTGTCGATACCCTCTTGTGGAAGGACCGGCCCTGACATCGCGCGGGCCCCCGACGAGCGGACGATCTGCACGAGGTTGCCGGCGTCCTCTGTCGTCGACCCCGCCTTCACCAGCACCTCGAACAGGGTCATGTTGCCCGTCAGCGAGACCACACCGGGCGTCCGCACCTCTCCCAGGACATACACCTTCTGGCTCCCATACTGCTCGACCTCGACCTTGACCTGAGCGTACCGCAGGTAGCCATCGAGCAGCCGTTCGACCAGTCGGACTTCGATCTCGCGCAGCGCGCGACCCCCGACCGTAATCCGATCGATCAACGGGAAGGCGAGAGTTCCATCTGGATCGACGGTGAAGAGGCCGGTGAGGTCGGGCTCCTCGAAGACCGTGACTCGGAGCACATCCTGCGGGCCCACGAGGTAGGGTCCGGGGACCGCATCCGACAGTGAAGGGTTGTACACCCGGTCCGACGTCTCCTGAACAACGTCCTGGGCAGCGACGTAGACTGGAGCCCAGGTGAGCAACATCACGCCAGCAAAGTAAAAAGGTTGTCTTTTCCTAGAGGCCATATGTCACCCTTGCATAGATCCTAGTGCGGTCGTAGCGCCGATAGGTCTTCGTTGTAGAACGCCGGTCGATAACCTCGGCATCCAACCCGAGTCTGACTGTTTGCCCCAGGCGGTAACCGATGCCACCTCCGACGAGATTCACCGTATCGAGACGGCGGGCCGGGCCAAAGCCTTCAATTGATCGGTACGCCAAACGCTCTCGGCCCCCTCGGAACACAAGCTCCATCGGTCCGAACAGCTGCTGGGTCACTTCGACCACACCCGAGGTTGAGACATAGTACGGTTCGGTCAGCTCGAACGAGTAGTCCACGTCGCGGTCGAGCTCGAGCTTGATTTTCGTCCGTCCCAGCACCGTGGTGCTCACGTCCACGGCGAAGACCACACCGCGATACTCCGGAATGAGCGGGCTGAGGGGCCGGAATGCGCGATAGCCGACGAACACCTGGCCCCCGAGCAGTGCATCGGGCGCGAACTCGAAGCCGGGGAGCACTCGGTAACTATCGCTGTCGCGTTCAGGGGAAAAGCTGAAGCGATCTTCGTGCTGCTCCGCGCGCAGCACAAAGGTCGTAAACGGCGTCAGCTCTAACCGTACAGCCACGGTCGCCGTCTCCGCGGTCTTATCGAGTTGTTGACGCAACTCGACGCCGCGGAACGTCTCACCTGGCTGCCAGTTGACTTCCTGTCGCTGAAAGCCCAGTGCAAGGGTCAACCGGCTCCCGACCACGACCTCCGCGCCCGCGCGGAGCGCCGGCAATGTTCGACGCGCCCGGGCATCGATGTCGCTGCCGCGTCGCTCACTCGTGTCGACGAATTCACCCTCGATCCATGGACGGAAACGATTCAAGAACAGCTCGACCCGTCCCCGCGTGCGACTATTGACGTGCTGCTCAGTGCGGAACGTCTGGAAGTACACGAAATCGGTCGTGTTCGCGACCGTGAAGCGGGCACGACCAGCAATCAGGGTGGCGTCTACTCGAGGGTTGACCGTTGCCGTCCAGTCCTGTTGGGGGTCGACCTCTTCGTTGAACACGTTCGAGTCGACGCCGAAGTCCTTCAACGTAAACGCCGGCTCGAGGTACACCGGACCCAGCCGGATGCCGTTCACCGGCGGCAGATTGTCTACCGTCTGGCCGACCGCCGGAGCTGCCGACAGCCATCCGACCGCGCACAGGACAGCTACTCGTCGCATCACACCTCTATTCCCGTCGGTTTGCGACAATCGAGACCCACGACGTGTCGCGGTACGGGTGGGCGCGTCGGTACAGGCGCGCATGGACCCGTCACCCGAGCCTGTCCGGATCTCCGCCGTCCGTCACAACGGCTGAAGAACTCCTTCACCAGGTCGCCGTCCTCTACAGACAAGTACTTCCGCCACTTGTCGACATTGTGGTGTAGCTCAGTCGTGCGAACGATACTTTCGAAATCGTCGTCCCATTGCAGGTCACAGAACGCCAAGGTCTCCCTCATACATTCCAGAGGACGTCTCACCAGATCCTCATAGCGACACTCCAGGCACCGACCCGGAAACAGCTTCATGTTCCGGCGAATATCGGCCAGGTCCAATTCTGTTTTGACCGCCGCTGAGAGCAATGGCCCCCCTCCCATTTCCCGCCAAGTCTGAAGCAGGCGCCCCGGGACATCTCCCCACTCCCAGTCTTCGCTGTCGGGAGCGCTGGTGACATTCAGCCGGCCCACTCGAAGCCAAGACGAGACGACATCGATGGGATTACGACTCAGCCAAATGAACCTGATGTCTGGAAAGATTTTATCGAAGAGGGCCATTCTGGCCCATCCAGTTACCTTGAAGACAAACCGCGTCTTGCCTTGATAGGCTAGTACTCTCGAAATGGTTCGCCGGGCCGCGTTCATAGCGTCATCCGGTATCTCGTCCGGCCCGGGCGGTCTGTCGTGCCTGGCGATGTCTGGTAAGAACTGCTGCCAGAATGTATAGGGACTGAACGGCTTCGGGAAGACACGATGGTCCCGTATCGGACCGAGCATGGGCTGCTCATAGAGTCTGGACAATACCGACAGCCAGGTCTGCGAGGGGAACGCCTCGTTGTAAGTCGAAAGGAACCCTGTATCCCTATGGCGAGACAGCATGCGATAGTAGACCGTAGAGCCACTCCGGCCGGCGCACACGATCATGATCGGTCTGCGGACGTCGGTCACAGGCTGTCCCCGCCAGCCATCTCCCGAAAGCGGCCATAGTTGGACGCTCCGGTCGGCTGATGTCCGGCAAAATCCCCGCGCTCCCCTGCCATAGCCGATAGGGGGAGTCCCCCGGCTCCGCTGTTCGAAGCCGTCCGGTTCACCTTACCGCCGACCGGCCGGCCCCTCCACTGGAGGGCGTCCCGTAGATCGGCAATTCGATGGGTCTGAATCAGATTCATCCGGTTCCCCGATTTGGGATAGCTTAAGGACGTGACGAGGATAAGGTCCTCCTCAGAGACCTCGCCGCGTCTCCACAGCGTCTCGAGGCAGGCAGCGATGTGGTCGGTGCTGGTTCGGGAAAACTGAATGTCGACGTAGATACCTTCTGTACCCGGCAAGAGATTGAAGCTCCGCGCTGCCGCCGCGTCGTTGGTCACGGCCAGGATGGGCTGACGCGGGCGACCCATCGCGGCCATCCGCGCTGCAAACCCGCCGATCGTGATCGCCACGATCTTCGTCACTGGCAATCGTCGGCACAGGAGAGACACTGCCTCGGCCATAGCAGGGGGGATACTCCCACGCGCGTCGCTGAGCTGCTGTTCCAGCACCGCTTGCTCATGCGCTGCCGCCGCGTCAACGACGCGGCGCATGAGGCTCACCGCCTCCACAGGGTATTTGCCGATTGCTGTCTCGCCCGACAGCATCACGGCCGAGGCTCCGTCGAGGACGGCGTGCCCAATGTCGCACACCTCCGCCTTGGTCGGCGCAGGCCTCTCAATCATCGAGTGCAATAACTCGGTGGCGACGATGACAGGTTTTGCTGCCGCTCGTGCAACCTCCAGGACGTGTTTTTGGGCCGTCACCAACGATTCGAGCGACGTGTGCACTGCCAAGTCGCCACGGTCCAGCAACAGCCCATCGGCGACGTCAACGATGCTCTCAAGGTTCCGCAGACCATCCTCATCTTCGATCTTGGCGATAATTCGCGGCCCGTCGGCTCCGCAAACGGCACGAACGCGTTCGACATGCTCGGGGCTCGAGACGAAACTGACGCCGACAAAGTCCACGCCCTTGCGCGTCGCTAGCTCGATGCCCGTCAGGTCCTGGGTGGTAAGGGTCGCAGCCTTGGCCCTCGAGAGCACACCTACACCCTTTCCACTTGAGATGGTGCCAGGGCAGTCAGCCCGACAGACGACATCATGCCCGACGACATCGACGACCGTGAAGGCCATCGCACCGTCGTCGACCCGTAGCACGTCGCCCACCGAGACGTCGTCATACAGGTCCGCGGTGACAGGTACCGTCGTTGGCCCTGCGGCGTCCTTAGATGTTGTGAATCTCACAAGGTCGCCAACCTGGCAACTCCGTGTGCGGTCGAGTCTCCCGATCCGCACTTTGCGCCCTGGCAGGTCGAGGATGATTGGCACATCGGGCGCGACCGTTCGCAGCAGGTCAATCGCTCTAGAGTGCCACGCGCGGTCCCCATGCGCGCCATTGAGGCGGGCGACATCCATGCCGGCGTCCACCAGTTCCGCAATAGACTGCGCGTTATTCGTGCGTGGCCCGATTGTGGCCACTATCTTCGTTCTGCTCATGGGGGGCTCTCTTACCTTTTGCGACGCGCTCTCGCTGGTTTGCCCCTCGTCTGACGTCGCACCGAGACCGGCCATGCGCCGGCTGATTCGACGTAGCGAGGGAAAACACCGGCAGTATGTGACCGAGGAGCAGCGCCGTCAGACGGATGGCAGCGCCGGTCGATTACAGCGGACATTCACCACGGGCTGCTGGGCACCGACGGACGCGACAAGGGCAACAGGATCACACGGCTACCGCGTCTATCACTCAGGGCGTTCGCCCGAGGCAGAGCCATGCGTCAGGGTTCCGAAACAGATGTCCTGCGCGCATCCACTGGGCCGGTCTAGATGCTCAGCCCAGTCGTCAAACCCCGGCAGCGTGCGGTAGTCGCTGTAGTAGCGGTAGGCGACCTCTAGAGCCGAATCGTGTCGCCATTCGGTGCTGGAATCGACGATGATGGCTTTGATCGCCCGCTCGATGGAGCCCCGGCCTGGGTACAGGTGTGTGATTCTCGTCACACCTCTTGGATCGACGAAGACATAGTGGGGCAGATCCCTGTTGTCAATATTGTCAAAACAGGAACGGTCACCGCGGCGTCGCATCAATTCACATTCTTGAATATTATTCCCCAGGTGAATCTGGGGATAGTTCTGATACCGACCGTCGTATCGAGGTATGTTGCAGTATTCGTCTCGCCGCGCATCTTCTGGTATGATGCCGCTCTCACTGATATGTGACTTAACCGGAGGCCACTCGCCGCTCTGCTGCGCACCGTCGAGGTAGTCACAAGAGCTGGAGCTGCCATACTCCACCCCATATCCGTTCATGCGGTCTAGCATGAGTTGATTAGCGTGGGCATACGCGTCGGCCGGTGGACGGGTAGTGCTCTCGCCGTCGTTGACCTGGGCAGGATTGCGATGAACCAGCAACACCTCAGGCCGGTCCGCCAGGTAATCGGCGACATACGCAGTCGCCGTGGTCGCAGCGGCCCCCCAGTTACTCTTAGAATGCGCAGCGCTGTAGGAGACGACGTAGTAGGGATTCTTGACCAGCCAGTTCTGGAACAGGACCTTGCAGTTGCCGACGCCAATCGTGGTGTCGGTATAGAGGGTGCTGGTTGGACCTGTGCAGGTCTGAGTCAGCCAGTAGCCTTCGATCAGGTCGGCCGATGCAACCAGCTCGGGCGTTCCCCAGCCAAAAGTGAGCTGGCATCGTCGCTCTTCGATCGTTATGGTTTTGACCTCGGTCATGATGCGTTGCAGAATGTGTCTCACGTCCGCTGCATAGTGACTATCGCCGGTCAAGTGATAGGCTAGCGCTTTGGCGTAGAGAATGGGCGTGCCTTCCCGGTTGTCGTTCCACGCCGGCTTGTCAGCGTCTTCACAGCTTTCAACGGGATCCAGCTCGTAGTTCCAGTCTCTATCGGCCCACTCAAGGACGTCCGCGACCGCGGCCTGATACGGCTCGAGTCCCTGATGAGCTTTCAGGCTGATTGCGGCCAGCTCTTTGGGGCTCGTCAGATACCCCCTCGGCTTGCCTGGAGCGATAAGCAAGTCCTGTGTAGCGGTGGGGGTTGTGGCCGGGGTGGCGGTGGATGTTGCCACTGACATTCGGATTGATGAATCGGTCAACGCCGTGCTTGGTTGGGCCGGAAGGCAGTCTATGATGCCCGTGAGGCCAATAGCCGTTGTAATGCTCAGGCAGAAGCGGTATGTGTTTTTGGAGGCCATAGGTCACCGTCGCATGGATGGTTGGTCGATCGGTGCTCCGATGGAGCGTTGTCGTCGAACGCCGGCTCATGACTTCGGATCCAGCTCGGGTCTGGCTGGCTGAGCTCTGAGCCAGCTCGGACCAGTGGAGTCCCGGCGTTTTTGCGCTGGTCAGCACTTTCTCCCTTGTGACATGAAGGCCCGACGGTCCGACTCGGGTCAAACCCGCTCTAATCCGTCCCGGGGATGCCTCGCCGTGCGGCTAAGATAGCGTTCAAGTTGTAACGCAGCCGACGGGAGAAATACCGAGGTATCCGCAGCCAGCCGCCTCGCAGCCTGCGGCCGGAGGTCAGGACAGTGAGGCCGGGACGGCCGGAATACAAGATGCGTGCCCCCGACCGCTTCGCTGCCGGACCCAATTGAAGTTCCGCCCATAGCTGGCCCGTTCCAAAGGCACGGAGGAAAAGAGATCGGTCAACGGCGTAGTTGCTACCACGCGTCGTCGGGATACCAAGGAAGTTTCTTTTGACGAAGCGAAACGTGTGGTGCAGAGCGACTTTCAGGTAGACCGAAGGGAGAGGACGCAAGTCGTAGAAGCCGACGTGGCTGTAGGCCAGCTCGAAGCCGGATTGCAGCGATGTGACGTACCAGTTCAGGAGCGCGGCAACGTCTCGGACTCGGCAGTCGGCGTCAAGATGGACGGTCACCGGCGATCTGGCGGCCTTTGTGCCGAGGACCCGCGCGCTCGTGACAATCGGAGCCCGATCGAAGCGAGCGGCGCCGACGTCTGCATCGTGGTGAGAAGCGCTAGGTGTTGCCACCACCCTGACTCCGAGCGCTCGAAAATCTTCGATCTCGACGGGTGGCGCCGCGGCGTCGTAGTTGTTGATCACCAGAATGATCTCGACCGAGTGCGGTCCCGTGTATTGTCCGAGTGAGTCAAGCAGCGGTAGGACCGTTGGCAGGTCTCCCTGGGCATTGACCGGGATGATGATGGATGCGTCTGGTCGCTGCTGTCGGTTTCCCGCAAGTCGCACGAGGTGCTGACGCAAGGTGTTCGGCCTCGTCTTCGGCTGCTCGGTTCGGATCCGCTCCCCCGCGGAAGCCATCGACCTCCCGGCGGTCTGCCACGCCGGCAATTGCCTGTTGGCCCGCGCGGTGCGCTGCTTCGCGGGGGCAACCAAGGCGCGACCGGCTGCCATGAGGGCCTTTCGGCAGTCGAGCAGAAAAGGGAGCGGGTCGGTTGCTGACAACACGGCGTACGACTTCGGTCCGCGAAGGGACCTCCACCACGCGCGTGCGGACAGCTCCGCACGCCGCCACCGATAGAACGCCGCCTGCAAATCGTGACGCAGATACACCCACTTCGCCTGCGTGTAGCGCTGCCGCCGCTGACCAGGCAGCGGTGCACCGATCAGGTCGCAGTACATCGAATACAGCAGCTCGACTCCGCCCGCCTCGGCGATGGCGGACCGCCCTGTCGGTCGCCCCACGTTCGGCTCGATCAGGAAGAGCTCACCTGTCCGCCGGTCGACCTTCATCTCTACGTACCCGAGACCACGGTAGCCGACGGTCTGGAACAGGCGGACCGTCTCATCACGCACGACGTCGTGGCGACACTCGACGCCGAGCGCGCTGGTACCGGTCTCGGGAGGCCATTGTCTGACCTTCCGGGCTACGAACGTCACGATCGCTTCGCCATGCTTGTCGAAGTAGCAATTGCATGAGTACAGATCCGATTCCGAGCCTTCGATCCACTCCTGCACGATGAACCGATCGCTCCAGGGCGAATGGATCTCGAACGTGTCGACCAGCTCGTCGGGCGTGGCGATTTTGAATGCCTTCATTGACCCATGCGAAAGCCACCGGCTGTCCTTGAGCGCTGGCTTCATGACGCAAGGAAATCGAAGTGTCGAGATCGCTGCTTCGACATCCTCACGCGAACGCACGTCGACTGTGGCTGGAACTCGGAATCCGTGTTTCTGAGCGTGCCGAGCCAGGGCCGGCTTGCTCATGAGCATCTCCACCACGTCATGACTCGGCAGAGCGATGTGACACCTGTCTGTGAGACGTGCCCGGTTGCGCGAGATCTGCAGGACGCTGTTGTCCGTGCACGGGTAGAGAACCGGCCTGGTCGATGAGCGGCTCGCCAAGACGTCCAATGCCTCGATCAGCTCCTCGCTCGCGGTATTGGCCTGCACAATCTCTTTACAGACGCGGGTCCGTGCGCAGAAGTGACTCAGATTCGACGCGATGCCAATTACAGAAACCCCTCGACGGGCGAGGAGGCGGGCGGTCTGAAGCCCTGTGATGCAGTCGAGACCGACAACGACGGCCCGCGGGCGGGGTGACGCTCCGGTGCTCGTATTCATGCTGGTTTGCCTTGAGTCCTGCTCGACCGTCAGCAGTCGGGAAGCGGTCGCCAGCGATTGAAGTGCAGTGACCACGACAGTAGGCGCGTCCAGAGCAGTTCTCGCGTCGTGTTATGTCCAACGTTGATGCGACGCAGCCTCAACGGATCGGCAATCCGCATGTCGTTGATGCCCTGTCCCGTCGTGAAGGCCAGGCTGAAACCCTCTCGCCTGAGCATCGTCACAACCTCTTCATTGAACGCGCCGCCCGGATAGGCGAACACCGGCGGAACGGGTCCCACTTCCCGTTCCAGATCCTCCACCGACTCGATGACCTCGGCCCGAGCTCTGGCCGGCGACACACGGTTCAGCAGGGGATGCGTCCGCGTGTGGGCCGCCAGCGTGACCCCCTCGCTGGAGAGGCGACGAAGCTCAGACCAGGTCAGGACACCGTGGTCCGGCCATGGACTGCCGAGCTGAGTGCAGATTCGGTCGATCCAGGCCATCGCGTGGTCGTGGGCGTTGCACCTGACGAAACGCGTCAGACGCGCGAGCACAGGGCGACGCTGGGTCGCACTCGTCAACGCAAGTCGGCCGAGCGGTGTGTCGACCTGGGCTTGTGTCGCTCGCTGCACAGCTTCGTGGAGCCGGTCCCACCAGAAGCGCCGTTCGGGCTGGTCAGGGAACCCCGTTGGGACGAACATGGTCACGGGCAGGCGGTGGCGCTTGAGTATCGGCCAAGCCAGTTCGGCGAAGTCGCGGTACCCGTCATCAAACGTGATCAAGACCGAGCGGGGTGGAAGTGCCGCGCGGGTCCTTTGCGCATGGAGCACCTCCTGTAACGAGACGACGTGATACCGGTCCGCCAGCCACGTGAGCTGCTGCTCGAAAGTTTCCGGCGTCGCGCTGATGAGGGCCGACGGCACAGCCGGCCAATCGGCGCGTCTGGCCACACGGTGGTAGGTCAACACGCGAAGGAGGTTCGGACGCCACCGATCCGCGCGGTCGAGCACCGGCAGCAGCCCGCCGAGTGCCGCCGCGCGCGCGGCAAACGCCAGGACCCGCGTCATCATCATCACCGCCCCGGGCGCACGGCCAGTCCACGTGCCGCGCCGCTCACGACACCCGGCCTGGCCCGTTGACCCCAAGCTGCCGGCTCGGCAGACCCGTCATTCGGCGGAAGATACCGCCGCTCGGCAGCCTCCAGCTCACCGGCGCCTTGTAGGCGAAATACTTCCTGAACGGAGACCACCTGTCGCACGATGGCTTCGAGGGACTCTTCTCGATAGAGCTGGGCCGCGGTTTCTTGCATGGCCGTGATACTCGACCGCAGCAGATGGTTGGCCCAGATGACGACACTGACACCTGCGCGCTCGAACTCTTGGGTCGGCGTGCGGTAGTACATGGTTGGCACGATGACCACCGGGCAGGTCTCCTGCCACTCGGCCATGAACGCCAGCACCTCATCGGCCGTCGAGCGTTTGCTGTGAATCAGGATGGCGTCGGCCCCGGCCCGATGATACGCGTCGGCCCGCTTCAGGGCTTCGGCCAGCCCTCTGCCTGCGATCAAGGCCTCGACCCGGGCCACCACGCAGAAGTCAGCATCCTGCTGCGTGTCTCTGGCTGCCTTGATCTTCCCCACGAACTCGTCGATGTCGGCTAAAGGCTGGGCGTCACCGTTGATGAACGAGTTGGTCTTGGGGAACAGCTTATCTTCCATGCACATGCCCGCGACCTGCCGCTGCTCCAGCTTCCGCACCAGCCTCCGGACGTTGTTGAAGTTGCCGTAGCCGGTATCCACGTCCAGCAGTATCGGGATCGTCGTCGCGTCGCTCATGAACTCCGCGACTTCGAGGATCTGGGTCCAGCTCGCCTCGTTGTTGTCGCGGACCCCTAGCGCCGCGGACATAGCAAGGCCGCTGCCCCAGATTCCCGAGAATCCGGCTTCCTCCACGATGGTGGCGCTCGCACCATTGTGGGCTTCCATCAAGAACTCGACGCGGCCTGAACGCAACATTTGCTTGAGCTGGGCCGTCTTCTTGATCGGCCTGGTTTGGTTGGTCATGATGTTTCCACTGGGTTCTCCACCCACTGCACGGTCGGCGGTTCGGGGTGTGTGTGGCCGCTGGAGGAGTCGGTCGAGAAGTCGGACATTACAGAAATGACCCGATGACCGACCTCTCGCTGAGAATCAATGGTGCTCGCGCCGATGTGCGGCGTTAGCACGACGTTCGACAGTTCCGCGAGCGGGGAAATCCTGCCTTCACCTTCTTCGGCATGCACATCCAGCGCCGCTCCGCGGAGGCGACCCTCAGTCGTCAGCTCCTGATGGAGCGCCTGCTCGTCGACGATGCCACCGCGCGCCATGTTGATGAGGTAGGCGCCGGGTTTCATCCGGGCCAGCGCCCGGGCGTCGATCAGATGGCGGGTGGAGTCGTTGAGCGGGACGTGGATGCTCACGACATCCGCACGCGACAAGACGTCCTGACAGTCCGTCAGCCAGATCCCGCTGTGCGCTAACGCGGCTGCCTGTGCGGCGCTCGGGTGTTCGACACACCCGATCACGTCCATCCCCCATGCGGCGCCCAACTGGCCGACGCGGGAGCCGATACAGCCGGCCCCGATGATGCCCAGCACCTTGCCCGTCAGGAGGTACCCCGGCAACTCGCCTTTGGTCCAGCGGCCGCGCCGTAGCAGACGGTCGGCCTCGAGGAGGCCGCGGGACAACGCCAGCATGTGTGCGAAGGCAAGCTCGGCGACGGCCTTCGCGCCGGGTTCGGGGATGCGGATCAGCTCCAGGCCACGGGTCCGAAGGTATCCGACGTCGATGTTGTCGAATCCGGATCCGGCCCTTATCACCAGCCTCAGGTCCGGCGCGCGTTCCATGAGATCGGCAGTCAGGGTCACTCCGCTGCGGAGAATCACCACCTCCCGGTCGTCAATGACCGAGGCGATACGCTCCGCATCGGCGCCAAACGCGCACACGACGTCATGCCCGCGTCGTAGCTCCTCGATCGCGTCGGCATCAATGGGGCTCAGAATGAGAAGTTTCATTGACTGTGTCTCCCCACCAGATCACCGAGATGACGGCGTTGGCGATCATGAAATGATCTAATGAGATCCCTGACCTCACAGGTCACCTGGTCTAGTCCTCGGGTCGCGTCAACGATGTGGAAGTGGCTGAAATGTCGCTGAAGCTCGTGATATTCTCGACGTCTGCGCTCGAGAAGCGGCACGGTGCCCTCCTTCTTCCGAGCGAACAGGATCTCCCCAGGCGCATCGAGAAAGATAACGAGATCCGGTCTTGGATAAAATCGACCCAAGAAGAAGCCATGAAGCCGATGGCGGAAGGGGCGCGCCGGGCCGGTACTCGAGATATCGTGCGCGTAGTAATCAATCAGAAAGTGCCGATCGAACAGCACGACGTGGCCGCTTCGAACATAGCGCCACACAAAGAGCTGTCGAAACCACTCTTCACCCAACTGATTCGCCAGCCACAAACAGGATTTCAACCCGCGCGCGACGCGTCCGACGCGACTCTTCGGGGGGGGCTTGACCCGGGTCGGGTCTGGCGGACCGGCCATGACCGGCCTGCGGCCGCGCCACCGTCGTACTTCGAGCAGCACCCGGGTCGTAGGCAGCATGCGGTTTGAGCACTCTAGGTTCACGCCCATGTAGAGGTATTTGGCTGGCAATCCAAGCTGACGCTCGAGCCGCCGGCACACCGTGGTCTTGCCAGCTCCGTCTGCCCCGATGACCGCAACCGTGAACATCGAGAAATGAAGGACCTATAAGACGCGCTGCATCGCGTCGAAGAGCGCGGGTATGGATACCGGGTACGGGTGGTGTACGGCGAAGGCAGCCTTGTCAGTCAGCGCCTGGTGCAGTGCCTGACGCTGCAACCCCTCGGCCCGCTCGATGAGCTGGTTCGACTGCTCTGGAAAGGCGAATCGGAACTTCAGATAGTGCGTCATGAAGTCCTGCCGTTCTGCCTGCAGCGAGAACACCATTCGCTGGGCGATCTCTCGGGTGCTCATCGGGCGCACGGTGATGTCTGGCGCGTCATGGCTGCCCACGAAAAAGACCTTCTGGGGCGACGCGGTCATCGTTCCGCATCGCCCGTTGAAAATTTGCTGCGGCGGCAGCTGGATGTAAAGCTGCTGCTTGAGGAGGTGGGTAAGCTTGCTCATTCGACGGACCGACCGCATACCACGGCTGGGACCGCTTCGCGTCGCCCAGCTCAGTGACTGCACCATCAGCCTGAGGGCTCGCAACCGGACCCGGTCAGCTCGCCGAACGCGAGCCCAGTACTGAGGGAGCTCTTGCAGGTGCCAGTCCCAGAACCGGATGGGTTCCGCGATGCCAAACATGTGTTGGCCGTCGGGAGTCAGGTAGACCCACTCGTCGCTCACGTATTCAGCACCATTCGACATGAAGCCAAGCAAGGCTTCGGTCTTGCCTCCCTTTGCCCAGCCCGTGACCAGAATCCCCTGTCCGTGGTAGGTAAACGCCGACGCATGGAGCGGGACGATCCCTCGCGCGAGCATCGTCAGATTGAGGATCGGGATTAACAACGGCACCGCCGGCAGACCCGTCTCGCACACGATCTCGCACGGGCCGCCGATCTGCTGGAATGGAATCTGCACTCGCGCGGGCGTCTTGCCTTTGCTGCGGAGAACGAGGAAGGCATCTGTCGTGAACGCGGCGTCGTCTGCACCCAAGTACCTGACCCCGTGCGGCGTCTCGAGCGTATCGACGAACCGGATGACGATGTCGGGTGTCGTGGCCAGACGCTCCTCGAGTGGGCCAATTTGCCGCCTGACGGCCGCTGCATCCGACGGAGCCGGGTTCACGAGCCGGATCCCCACGAGGCGGTGAAAGCTCAGATCGATCGACACAGGAGCACGCCCGTTACTTGACATGGCGATGGGAGACGATGGCGGCGGCGTGAGTTACCCGGCTGCGGGTGCTGCGGTCCCGGCTACAGAACGCGGAACGCGCGTGCCAGCCACGCTGGGTAGAGGTGTTCCAGGTTTCCGCTGAACAATCCTGCTCGCGGGATCGGCGACATAGGCGGCGGACCCCGCAAGTGCCAGCATGAGCCAGAAGTATCGTATATACGAGAAGTGTAGGAAGAGCCCCGTGGTCATGTAGGCCGCCACCGCCAGCATGAAGCCGGTTGCCGTATTAGCGGCGTCCGGATCGCTGCTCAGACGAGATCGACGGACGCGTACCAGGTCACGCAGCGTCACGAACAAGATCCCGAGAAAACACACCAAGCCAAGGACCCCGCTCTCTGCGGCGACCGCCGGATACAGGCTGTGTGCCTCTCGAGTGCCATCTAGCACCCGCAGCCCAATTTGATTGCCGTACTCAGCGGAGTAGTACTTGAACCTCCCCGGTCCGACGCCGAGGATCGGATAGTCGGCAAATACACGGACGGCGGCCAGCATCTCCGTGGCCCGGCCCCTGAATGAACCACTGACCTCGACACGCTCGTTTCCGGCCAGTCCAGCCAGCGATTGGAGCGACACCATGCGGAATCCGAACTGGGGCACGGCGACCAAGAGTACCGCCAGGCCGACGGTGATCACCACCAGTTGGCGGGGCCTGAGATACCCCATGACGGCCATGAGAACAAGCAGAAGCCCGAATCCGACGGCGCCGCCACGTGAAAAGGTCAAGACAGCACCAAGCCCAGCAAGCGCCGTGGCCACCAGAGCCAGCGTGCGCCACCAGAACGACGGCTCGCTCCAAAAACGGAACAAGCCAAGGGGTACCAGCATCAGCATGATCTGGGCATATCGGTTCTGCTCACCTATCGGTCCGGCCAGCCGCCGTTGCTCCGCCCTGCCTCGATCCGTTTCCACTCCGAACCCCCGCTCGTTCGCCTGGGCGAAGCCGCCATAGGTCTTGTCGAAGGTCTTGGTGATCTGCTGATAGCCGCTCAGCCCACCCATACAGATCCCGGCGAAGAGCAGCGCCCAGGTCACCTGCCGGAGCACGGCTCGCGTACGAACCACGTTGGTAATCACGAAATACAGCCCGGCTCCCTCGACCAGATAGACCGTCAGACCCTGCAGGGCGACGTCGGGCTCGCTCGAGAACAACGCTGACAATGTCTGGACCACGAGGAAAAGACCGATGAGCGGAAGGGCGGATGTCACAATCACTGTCTGTCGGCGAATAACCAGATGGTAGGTAAGGGGAACGACGAGCAGGAGGGGGACTAGGATGCCTACTATCGACGGGAGCCCGTGAAACTTGACGGCCACGACCGCCGCGTTGGTATAGACGATGAACACGACCATCAGCACCGTCGCATCTGGTCGCGCCAGCACGCCAAATGCCGCGACGGCGACGACAACAAGACCGATAGCGAGCAACGGCTGGTAGACCGCAACCGCGCCAAGGGCAAGGGCCGCCATCGTGACGACGGCGGTCGTACGCAGCTGGCGACCGCTCGAGCGAAGACGCCGGATAGCGTCAATGGGGAAGGGCACGAGGGTCTCTCTCGAATGATGCGGACGCCGTCGGTCGCGCGACCTGACTCGCCGGGCGCCGTGGTTCCCACTGCGTAATCCGCCGGCCGAGCACTACGTTGAACGTCGCCAGCAGCGACGCGGCGTTGACCATGCAGAAGAACGACGGTAGGGCCAGAATCTGGGGCGGGGAATGTCGGTGGTGGAGGAGCCAGCCCAGCGCGGCACACGCACAGAAGCCTGCTTGGCCCAGTGTCGCCAGTTGATACAGCAACCCTTCGTGCCAGAGCACAGGGCTCACGCAGATCAGCACCAGGAGTGGAAACACCATCAAGCGCCGCATAACCTTGTGCGAAAAGAGTTGAAGCGCGTAAAAGCCGTAGCGAAAGGGGTTGAGGAGCGCCCGCATCACGAGCACGGCCCGTAGGCCGCGAGTGATGATCCGAACCTTCCGTCTAAACTCCACCTTCCCTGACCCGGCCACCGCCTCATAGGCCACCGCGTCTTGTGCGAAGACCAGGCGGTACCCCTGGGCCACAACCCTCGTAGAGGTCACGAAGTCATCGGTCACGGCCTCCGGCACATCCGAGAAGAGCGAGCGGCGGATGGCGTAAATGGCTCCCGTTGCCGAGGTCACGTTCCCCGCCAGGCCCTGAGACCGTTTGACCATCCGGTCGAAGTCCCAATACCGCCGTTCGCCGATGCCGGTGACCGCGGACCGACTGTCCGCGAGATATACTTGATTCCCGGCCACCCCCCCGACTTCAAGATCGGCAAACGGTCTGACCAGTGCACGCAGGGCCTGAGCGTCGTACATGCTATTGGCGTCAGAGAACACCAGGATCTCGCCGGTCGACGCCGCCACGGCGGCGTTGAGGGTCTTGGCCTTACCCTGTCGACATAGCGGGAGCAGCCGGACGCTGGGCCCCGCGCACCGCCGCACGATCCCTTCCGTCTCGTCGGTTGACCCATCAGACGCCACGATCGTTTCCAGGCGATCGCGAGGGTAGTCAAGGGCAAGAACGTTGGCGAGCTTTGCGGCGATCGTGTCGCCCTCGTTGTGCGCCGCGATGATCAAGGTCACGCGCGGCGTGATCTCTGCGGATGTGTACGGACGCTCGCCCAGCGCCCCTCGCACCCACACCAGGAGTGGGAACAAGACATAGGTGTAAGCCAGAAGGCTGACCGCGCCCCAGAAAAGCAGGAAGGTCATGAGGTCACCCTGACGACGGTGGGTCCGACCGGGGATACGAGCGGCGGGCTGGCGCCAGCTAGGTGCGAAGCCCTGAACCGGTCGACAAGCAAGGCGGCGTTGGTGTGCACGTCGAATTCCTGTAGAACCTTCGCTCGACCCGCCTGTCCGAGGCGGTGACGTTGCGCCGGGTCCTCATGCAGCTGTTGCAACGCGTCCGCCAGCGCCCCGGCGTCGCGACACTCGACCAAGAGCCCGCACTCGCCGTTCTCGATCAATTCCGGGATACCAGACAGGCGGGTCGCCACGACCGCAACACCGCTGCTCATCGCCTCCATCAGTGCCACCGGGATACCTTCGCGACGTCCATCGCTGGTGGGCACACTCGGAGCTGCGACGATGTGCGCGGTGCGAAGCAGCGCTGCCACCTCGTCATCCCGCTTCTCCCCGTGAAACGTCACGCGATTCCTCAGCCCTGCGCGTTCGACCTGCCTGAGGAGTCGTCGTCTGTCAGGACCATCGCCGACAAAATGCAGATCCGTCTCGATTCCACGCTGTGTCAGCGACCGACACGCCTCGATCAGGTAGGCCTGGCCCTTCACCTCGTGTAGGGTTCCGATGCAGAAGATCGACAGCCGACCACCCACGCCGCCATCCGGCGCGGCAAGCGGCGGGCGAAACTTCTGGGTGTCGACCCCACAGTGGATGACGACGACCGTGCTGCCACTCTCGGACCCACATTCCGCAATGATGGTGTCGCGGTTGTAGTTGGAAATCGCCACGACCATGACAGCCTCGTCGACCTTTTCCCGTAGCATCCGGCGATCCCGATGCAGATCCGAGCCGTGCGCGGTGAAGCTGTAGGGAATACCCACCAGCCGGTGGATCACGAACGCCACGGCGGCCGGGTGACTGGCGAAATGCGCATGTACATGGGCAATCCCGTGGGCTCTCATCGCGAACGCCAGATACACCGCCTTGGGGAAGAAGACCAGCGCGCCCACGCTATAGCGCAGGCTGCCCCAGTTGGCCCGAAGCAGTGTCCACAGCGCCCCGCAGTATGTGCGGGGCTTCCGCCGGAGAAAGTGCAGGTGAGCCCGCATGATTGCCCAGGAAAGCCAACGCGTATAGTGCGCCCGCTGCACAAGGGAGGCTGCCTCCGTGTGCATCGTCGTCGTCCGCTCGCGTCGGAGGGGGAATAGCTCCACCTCGACGCCCAGACGCTGTACAGCCAGGATCTCTTGCAGCACGAAGGTCTCGGTAATCTTTGGAAAACGTGACGCGAGATACGCAACCTTGACCGTGACGTCGGTCCGCGTTGAGGCGAGCGGTCTCGTTTGCGCGTCAGTCGACTTCATCTTAGACGGTGGAAGATCGTGCAAGCTCGGGAAGATCCAGCACCAGCTCTTCAAGGTATCGCCGGAAGAAGGTCGCACGTCCGATCGTGAGACTGTGCTTGATCGGCTTCCGCCAGCCTGTGGCCCTCTCAAGGCTGTATTTCATCGAGCACCATCGGTCGAGCAACGCCTGGATTTCGAAGAGCCGGATCGCCATGATGGGGACCGGGGCCGATCCGAAGTACCCACCTACGAACGCGTTCTCGAGGCTCCTGATCGTTGTGTTGTCAAACACGAGGCTTCGGCCCTGAACGTGTGGCACGATCGACTTGAGTGCGACCAGAAAATGTCCAAGGTCTTCATAGATCGGCGCCTGCCACCGTCCGACAGTGTCGAACACCGTGACGCGCCCGTGAGCTCCAGCAAAGCAGTTGTGTGGCGCGAAATCACTGTGGCCCATGCCCAGCGGCAGCTCCGCCGGCAGCGTTGCCAGAGCCACCGTTTCGACCTGAGTCGACACCGTCTGAACGAAGGTCTCGCTTGCATGCTCGGGCGCGATGAACATAGTGAACGCCTGGGTCAGTTCGACAAACTCCACTCGAGTGTGCTGCCGGCGCCTGGTGTGCCCGAGTGGTGGAAGACCATGGTATATACGCAGCCACGCGCCGGTGTGTCGAAACACGTCGCCAAGCTTGGCCAGAGACAACGGCCGCCGCAGTCGACCGGCACTTTTCAGCAGGACAGCGACCTGCGGTTCATCCACCTCGTTCATGACTACCGCGTTGTGCTCCGGGACGAAGTCAAGGATCCGGACGACGCCGAATCTGGGGTCGTGGAGTGCCTCGAAATACTCACGCATTCGAGTCAGCGTGACGTGCTCGAGCCACGCTCTGACGCCGATGTCGGCCTTGGGAAACAGTCGGGGACGGTCAGGAGTGTGGGCTCGTTCGTCCGACGGTCGAGTCCTAGGCGTAGAGTTCCCAGGCACTTTGACAACCACGCGATGGCACGCGCCTTCCGCGGTCACCCTGAACCTGTACACCGTGGAGCCGTGGCGCCGATGCTTGCCCACGAGCTCTGTCTTCACCGGATGACACCGATTCAGATCGAAGTACTGGGGTGCGGAGTCACAGAGATGGCGGGCGAGGGCCTGAATGGCCGCATCCCTCACGTCGATCCCCTGAACGCTCGTTCGCAGATCATCCTCCCGACGCCCCCAGGAGGTGCCGCACGACCGTAAACCGTAGGACCTCTGGAAACACGCGCTCTATCTGGAGCACGGTGGCATTCGAGGCCAGCAGCAAAACGGTAGCGCCGGCCGACAGGACCACGGCCACATACAGTGGGGGCGCAGCCACGACCTGAATCAGCAGCAGGCCTAGCGCGGCCAGAACGATCGTCGAGTAGAGCCTCAGATGACACCGCTGGAAAGATTCGATGCCATTCAACCGCACGACCGCAGCCTGGTACAGGAGATTGTGCGCGACCAGGGTCGTGCACGTTGCGATGGCGCCACCTAGCGCACCGTATCTCGGGATCATCAACAGGTTCATGACGACTGCCACCACCGTCGCCACCGCGTCGATGCCCACAATCTGCCGAACCTTACCGTAGACCCTGAGTGTCAGGCCATTGAAGCCCAGCGTGGCGTTGAAGAAGAACCCGACCGAAAGTATCGCCAAGATCAGTCCGGACTCTGCATAGCGCGCTCCAAAGAGAAAGATCGTCAGCGGCTGTGCCTGCGAGAACGAGATGGCGAACACGGGGAAGGACAGGACCGAGATCCAGGCGGCCGTCTGCCAATATAGCTCGTTCATCCCTGGCTCATTGCCCCGCACGAACATCCGCGAGGCGGCCGGTGTAAAGAGGAGACGGAAACTCTGGTACACGACCATGTTGAGCTGGGCGATGGGAAGGACGGCACGAAACACGGCGACGTCGGAGGTCGAGCGAAAATACTCGAGTAGCAGAATGACCAGCGAGCTCCTCAGCACCAAAACAACATCGGAGCTGACCAGTGGTAGGCTGAAGCCGAAGAGCTCCCGGGTCGGAAGCCTGACCTTGACGAGGCGAAACCGTTGAAGCACCCCTTGGGCGCGAAGCACACGCCCAAGAGCGACGACATACATCAGAGTGCCGAGCGAGCCGGCCACCAGGTAGCCGACAGCCAGGAAATGGACGCTGGCGTGAAGGTAGATGAGGAGGAGGACCACGACCAGTTTGAGACTGGGGCCAAGCACATGCCGTCGGAAAAAGATCGCGCGTGGACTCGCAAAAACCGCGAGCATTCCGCCGAACAGGCTGTCGAGCGCCTGCACCGGCGACAGGGCGACCAGGGTCAGGAGAAGAGAGAACGCCAGCGGATCGCTGACCAATAGACCACTGAGCGCGTCCCGCAGACCAAAGACTATGAGGACCATCGAGACGCCGAGGCCCAGGATGGTTCCCACCGTCAGGATCATCATGCCGAGGAGCTTGTCGTAGTCACCTCGCTCCTGATAGATTGGACCAAAGCGGCCGAACGTCCTGCTGAATCCACAAAGCACGACGCTCGATCCGAGCGAAACCGCCGCAAGAGCATAGGCAAACGCGCCATAATCGGACTTGGCGAGATAGCGGACCATCAGCACCTGGACCGCGAGGTTGAGACACACCGCCAACATCCGGCCGATCAACAGGAAACTGGAGCCTCGAATATGCCGTTGGGTGGCAGTCTCCACGGGGGGGGGAGGTGTGGCAGTGCGGGTCAACGTCGTCCTCTCGGATCTCGGGCCACGGCTAACCTAACCTGCCAGAGACCGTCCCGCGGTGCCGCGGACTGGCGCGGGTCGGACGAGCCCGCGCGCATGGGCAGGAGTGTCGGGACGGCTGTTGCCCATGTCGTCTTCAGCGCGTTCCAACAGCTTGACGAAAGTGGTCTCTTCTTCCGGAAAGACCGACAGACCCACGGTCAACTCCAGGCCGAGCTTCTCTCTCGCCGAGCGTTTTAGC
>Ga0114948_10000189_pt1 | contig 21984 bp, 20 predicted proteins | sample CR04metaG_FD_83877 | JGI IMG/M metagenome (GOLD analysis project Ga0114948, IMG submission 83877) | Deep subsurface microbial communities from Mariana Trench to uncover new lineages of life (NeLLi) - CR04 metaG | ecosystem: Environmental > Aquatic > Marine > Ocean trench > Sediment | place...
ATAAAGCATGAGATCGCGGCCGTCGGAGAGCTGCAGGGCGAACCAGTCCCAGCCGATCTGGTCAGGCGCCAGGGCACTGGAGCTCCATTCGCGATCGAACCAGGCCGCTCCCTCCACCTGCCAGACACCGCCCGGGGTGGAAAGCTGGCCACTCACGGCCAGGCGCGGGACAGAATAATAATAGGAAGCATTGCCCGCGCCGGCGCTCTTGCGGCTGAAGCCCGCATCGCCATTGAGGACCAGGGGCTTGCGCTGCTCGAGGCGCAGATCGATGGCGTAACCGCCGTCTTCGGCGCGCAAGCGTTGGGGGAAAAACGCACCCTCGGAGCGCACTTGCCAGCTGCCCAGCCACACCCGAAACGGATCGGCCAGCGCTCCGGCGAGATCCAGGGCGGCGCGGCTGAAACGCTCGGCGGCGTGAAAGCGCTCCAGCGCGATGTCGGTCACGGTGAAATGTGCCATGTAGATCTGGTTGCTGGCCCAAGCGGAAGATCGCGCCGGGGCCCGGGGTGAGAGCGCGAATCGAAAAAAGGTCAGCTGAAAAGCAAAGCGGCGGCCATCGCCGGCGGCCACGTTGCCGGTGTAGTACCACCATTCGCTTCGGTATTCCGGATGGGATCCGTGGTCCTCGGGAAAGCGCAGCAAGCGCGGCGCCATGACTCGGGCAAAGCCCTGTGGCGATGCGCCCAGCACGCCCATGACGACGCTCGCGGCTTCCCGTGGCGGGGATGGAGCATCGGCGGCCACACCCTCGGCCAGCAGCAATCCAAAAGCCACGGGCACGGCACGCAGCCAAGCGCGGCGGATGAGCGCGCCGGGCAATCTACAATTCCCTCAGGAAGCGGAACAACAGACGCAAGCTGCGCGGCGGGCGGCCAGCCGCCTGCTCCTTGCGGGCATTGCGCAGGAGCTGGCGAAGCTGCTGCGCATCGGCGTGGGCGTACTCGTCGAGCAACTCCGCGACCGCCCCATCCCCCTCTTCCATCAAGCGCTCGCGCCAACGCTCCAGGCGTTTGAGCCGTGCCTTGTCCGCGTGGCTGGTGTTGCGGTGGGCATCCACGGCGCTTCTAATCGGTGCCACATCGATGCCGCGAAGCAGGCGTCCCAGATAACGTACCTGACGCTGGTAGGCCCGACGGCGGAGCGCGCGCGCGCTCGTCACCCCGTCGCGCAAATCGGCGGGAAGCGGAACGCCGGCGAGCTCGACGGGCGAAAGTCCTACCATCTCGTCGGCGAGCGCCTGTAACGCGAGCGCATCGCGTTTGCGCTGAGACTTCGATACCGGTGTGTCGCCGTCGTCGGTAGTCATGAATTTACGTTTATCCGTATCCGTAGAAGCGAGCGTGAAGGGGACAGGTTTGAAATCTTCCCCCCCGTTCGCAAGTATAATCGCCAGCCTGTCAACTCAGAAACGCACCAACACCGCATCATGACCACCGACACGCCGAAGACAGTCTACCTGAAGGACTATACGCCGCCGCCGTTTCTGATCGAGGACGTGAGCTTGCGCTTCGAGCTCGGCGAGGAGGCAACCCTGGTCGATTGCACCCTGAGGCTGGCACGAAATCCGGCGTTCGCTACGCCATCGGAGGACCTGACCCTCGATGGACAGGAACTCGAGCTCGTTTCCATCTCCATGGACGGCGCCACCATCGGGGGCGAGCGTTATCGGCTGGACGAGGACTCGCTCGTCATTCGTGGCGTCCCCGATGGGTTCACGCTGCAAACCCGCGTGCGCCTGCGTCCCCAGGCCAACACCTCCCTGGAAGGGCTCTACACCTCCAGCGGAAACTTCTGCACCCAGTGCGAGGCGCAAGGTTTTCGGAAAATTACCTGGTTTCTGGACCGGCCCGACGTCATGTCGCGCTACACGACGACGATTGTCGCTGACCGCGACCGCTATCCGGTCCTGCTCTGCAACGGCAATCCCGTGGAAAACGGGCTGCTGGACGACAACCGCCACTGGGTGAAGTGGCAGGATCCGTTCAGAAAGCCAGCTTATTTGTTCGCCCTGGTGGCCGGCGACCTGGCATGCGCGGAGGGCCGCTTCACGACCCGCTCTGGGCGCGACATCGTGCTCAAGATCTACGTCGAAAAGCACAATGCCGACAAATGCGGTCACGCCTTAGCATCCCTCGAGAAAGCCATGCGCTGGGACGAGGAAGTCTACGGGCTCGAGTACGATCTGAACATTTACATGATCGTCGCTGTCGACGACTTCAACATGGGTGCCATGGAAAACAAGGGGCTCAACGTATTCAATTCCAAGTATGTTCTGGCAAAACCCGAGACCGCCACCGACGGAGACTTCGCCGGTATCGAAGGCGTCATCGCCCACGAGTATTTTCACAACTGGACCGGCAACCGCGTCACCTGCCGCGACTGGTTTCAATTGAGCCTCAAAGAAGGGCTCACGGTATTCCGCGATCAGGAGTTCTCTGCCGACATGACCTCGTCCGCGGTCAAGCGCATTCAGGACGTGCGCGTGCTGCGTACCCACCAGTTCGCGGAAGACGCCGGTCCCATGGCGCACCCGGTGCGACCGGACTCCTACATCGAGATCAGCAATTTCTACACCGTCACGATCTACAACAAGGGCGCGGAGGTGATCCGCATGATGCATACCCTGCTCGGCGCCGACGGCTTCCGAAAGGGCATGGATTTGTATTTCCAGCGCCATGACGGCCAGGCCGTGACCACGGAAGATTTCGTCAAGGCGATGGAAGATGCCAACGACGAAAATCTATCGCAGTTTCGCTTGTGGTACAGCCAGGCGGGCACACCGGTGGTGCAGGTGAGCGGCGACTACGATGAGGATTCCAAGGTCTACACCCTGCGCCTCTCTCAGCATTGCCCGGCGACGCCGGGGCAGCCCGAGAAGAAACCCTTTCACATCCCGCTTCGGATCGGTCTGCTCGATTCCGCCGGACGTGACATGGGCCTGGACCTGGAGGGCGGGCCCGAGGCCGGCGCCCACGAGCTGGTGCTCAGTCTCACCGAGGACGAGCAACAGTTCCGATTTCGCGGCCTGCGCGAAGCACCCGTGGTATCCGTTGCGCGCGGGCTGTCCGCCCCGATCACCATCGACGCAGACCGCGATGACGCCGCCCTCGCCTTTCTCGCCAGTCACGACGGCGACGCCTTCAATCGCTGGGATGCGGCCCAGGCCTTCGCCAGCAACGCGATCATGCGCCAGATCGACAATCATCGCGCCGGCCGCGAGCTCGAGGTGGATGGCGCCTTCGTGCAGTCCTTCGCCCGCACACTGGCAGAGCAACGGTTGGATCGGGCCCTCATCGCCGAGGCGCTGATGCTCCCCGGCGAGGCCTACCTCGCCGACCGAATGCAGACTATCGACGTGGACGCTATTCACGCCGCTCGCCAGACCATGCGCCGCGGCCTCGCAAGCGCGCTTACGGAGCAGTTCCGCCAAGTCTATCGAGCGAGCTTGAGTAACGAAGCCTACCGGTACGACGCCGAATCCGCCGGGCGCCGCAGCCTGAAAAATCTGTGCCTCTCCTATTTGATGGAGCTGGATGACGCCCAATCCCGCGCCTGGTGCATGTCACAGTTCCAACAATCCGACAACATGACCGACGTGCTCGCGGCCCTCGCCTGCTTCACGCGCACCGACTGCCCGGAACGCGAGTCGGTCGTCGCCGAGTTTTACCAGCGCTGGAAACACGACGCCCTGGTACTGGACAAGTGGTTCAGCCTGCAAGCCCTATCGCATCTGCCGGGCACGCTGGCGGCGGTTGAGACACTCATGGCGCATCCGGCCTTCGATCTCAAGAAGCCCAACAAGGTACGTTCGCTGATCGGTTCCTTCTGTCACGGCAACCAGGTGCGTTTTCACGACGCCGGCGGCGCCGGCTATGCTTTTCTGGCCGACCGGGTGATCGAGATCGATGCCATCAATCCCCAGGTGGCGGCCCGGCTGATGGGGGGGTTCAGCCGCTGGCGCAAATTCGACGAGCACCGGCAGCAGCGCATGAAGTCGCAGCTCGAACGCATCCTGGGAACGGCCAGGCTCTCGAAAGACGTCTACGAAATTGCTTCGAAGACTCTGGCGTAAAAATGGGGATTAGATTTAATCGGGGACGGATTTAAATGGGGACAGATCTATTTTCCCTTTGGCCGGTACCCGGCCAAAGGGAAAATAGATCTGTCCCCATTTAAATCTACCCGGTGCCGATCTTGAGGATGGCGTCTTTCATGGCGGACCGATGGGGCTCGCTGAGCCTGGCCCACGCCCGGGCCAGCTCGATGGCCTCTTCGTTCAGCTCACCGACTTCCTCGACACCGAACATCAACCACGCGGGTTTCACGTCAAGAGAGTCCGCGATCTGCTCGAGAATCCGCGGTCGCAGGCTCTTACCGTTTTCGATCTTCTGAATCACGGCCTGGGAGGTCCCGACTTGCTCGGCAAGAAACATCTGGGTCCAGCCGAGCTCTTTTCTGCGCCGGCGCAAGCGGCCCCCGAGCGACTCGAGATCCTCGTGGTTCCTGCTGTGCTTGACCATGTCGAGCTTGTCCAGCTTACTGAAATATTCTAAATCCACTAGCGGCCTCTCAAAACTGGTATCGGCAGAACGAAAGTTATCTTGACCGTAAACTTCTTGCTTGGTCGGCTTTGTCGTATCACAAGTTAGCTTCCCAGTCCTTCAGGCGGCCAAACGTGCGCTCCCAGAATTCCAGCATAGCATTCCCACATTTTCGGTGACCCGGGTCACAGAAGAGGCGATCATGCTAAGCCCTTGTCCCAGAACGACAAACGGCGCACCGTCCTGGCCTGGCCGGGCTTCTCTGGAGCTTCCTTCAACCGCGACGGTATGAATTCCAGAGCGTCTCCATGCCGAGATATCGGGCCCTGCAGGCTAAACTTGATACTGTGGATCGCGATGTGTGGACCAGGTCCGGGAGGCCTTGCCACAACACTGGTTCGCATCACCGTCGTTTTCAGGAATCAGAAGCATGTCAGCGGCAAAAAGCACCAGGAAATCAGCGACGAACCGCACCGTACCAGTGGAGCTCACGGCCGAGTCTCTGGTGGGCGTCGCGGTGTTCCGCCGCTTGAGCGCGACCAGCCGCGGCGAGCTGGCGGCGCTCTGCCAGGGGCGACGCTACGCCGCCCAGCAGCGCGTCCTCTCCCACAAGGACGACAGCGGGGATGTTTACTTCATCATCAGCGGCAAGGTGCGGGTCACCATTTATTCCGTGGGTGGAAAGGAAATCACCTTTCGCGACCAGGCCGCCGGCGAGATGTTCGGAGAGCTGGGGGCCATCGACGGCGAGCCCCGCTCGGCCCACGTCATGGCGCTGGAGGACTCGTTGCTGGCATCCATGTCCCGGGAGAAGTTCTGGCAGGTCCTGGGGAGCTATCCGGAGGTGGCGGAGTTCACCCTGAAACGGCTGGCGACGCTGGTGCGCCTGCTCTCGGGAAGGGTGTTCGAGTTCAGTACCCTGGCGGTGCGCAACCGCATCCACGCGGAGCTGCTGCGCCTGGCGCGCGAACATCTCCAAGACGGCAACACGGCCACCATTTCACCCTCGCCCACCCACGCCGACATCGCCAGCCGCATCAGTACCCACCGCGAGGCCGTGACCCGGGAGTACCACGATCTGGTGCAAGCCGGGATCATCGATCAGCGCCGCGGTGAACTGGTCATACACGATGTGGCACGGCTGGAGACCATGGTTCGGGAGGTCATGGGGAACTAGCCCGCCCCGTCACTACCGGGTTGCGCCTGGAATAACTCCAGCTGCAGTGGCTCGCGCACCTGGTCCAGCACCTCACCGCAGCTCGCTGCCGGCGGGCAGTGCTCACGGGAATGCGGATAGGCGAAAATGGTTTCCGCATCCCAGAACAACAAATCATCCGCCAACGGCCCGCAGGGCATCACCGTGGCACCCCGCCGAGGGTGAAGCTGATGAGCACCCGCCGGTCGAAAGGAAAGCCGCCCCGATCGTTCTTGGCGTACCTGGCGCCGCCATCGCCATGGGCCTTGAGCCGCATACGCTCGACAGGAAGCCCTCCCCCGGCCAGCACCGTCCACACCGCGTAAACGCGGCGCATGGACAACTTCCGGTTGAAGCGCCGCCCGCCCCGGGTGTCGGCGAAACCTTCGAGCTTCACCTGCAGGCAGGGGATGTCGATGAGCGCCCGGGCAAGGGCGCACAGAGGGGTTTCCAGATGTGGCTCGATGGTCCAACCGCCGGTGCGAAACGGGATGCTGACCGTGAGGCCATCGGTGATGGCATGCATGGATCGGCGTAACGCCTGTACCTGGTAGCTCTCGCGCACGGTCCGCCAGCGGGTCAAATAGCGCAGCGCCTCGTTGCGCTCGCGCAGCTCCCTCACCACCTGCGTCAAGTCCTGACCGTTGACCCCGGGATGGCGTCCATCGATCTGCAACATGCTGGTCTCCCGCCGAATGTACCGATATGCAGTAAAGTGCCGGCGGCGGTCGATTCGCAGTCCGGACGGAGGCGAATTGGCGACAAAATCCGGCCACAACATGGCATTGACGGCGGCGTGGAAACGCGCCATATAGCGGGGTATGGGTACGCAGGATCTCCCCGACCTCACGCGCCGACTGGAACTCCACCGGCCGGAGTCCCTGCTCGCCATCGGCCCCCGGGCCGGCGCCCTGGCGGCGGCCTACCTGAGCGCGCATCCCGACTGCCGTATCGAGCACCTGGACACCCGCGGCACACTGGGTGGAGAAAGGCTGCTGAAAGTCCTCGCGCGACACGGGCGCTTCGACTTCATCATCGTGCGGGGTGTGCTGGAACGCGTCGACGCGGACACCGGCGCCCACCTGATCGCACGCCTTCGCGATATGCACAGCAGACGATTCTGCGTGGTGCTACCCGTGAACGGCGGCGAGCACCGTTGGCAGAGCTCTGAGCTCATCGCCATGGGGCTCGTCCACTGGTCACGGGAAACCGTGAAGGGCTCGGTCCTGGAAGTCTATGGTTTCGACCTGGGTACCTACAAAGCCACGCCGGACTGGCTGAACGCCCGCCACTGGGCACATCCGGAGCAGTGGGGAAAGAATCGCTGGTAGCTGCGGCGCTCAACCCCCCGTCAACAGAAAAGCGTGCTCCTGGAGCTGCGTCATCCCACGCTCGGCGAGCCTGGGCTCGTCTTCGAGCCGATCGAGACTCTCGAGCCGCGTGACCTCGCGCCTGCCCGCATAGAGCTCGCGCACTTGCGCTTCGTCCACGGAAAACGGCGGGCCGTCGATCTCGTGAGCCGGATACTCGAAGGTCAACAGCAGCATGGGAACTGCGGGCGCCAGTAACGACAGCAAGTGATCCACGTAGCGAACACGCAGCTCGCGGGGCAACGCGACCAGAGCGGCACGATCGTAGACCGCCGAAATGTTCGTGGCGTGGGTGCTGTCGAGCGCAAAAATATCACCGCACAACAGCTTAATGCCCTCGCCTTCCAGGATCTGGAAGGCGCCGTCTCGGCGCCGACTGGCGGCGATTCCCTGCTCGTTGAAGAAATCCCGTACCGCGATGTCACTCAGCTCCACACCGGTAACGGTGCAACCGCGATCGCGCAACCAACGCATGTCGACGCTCTTGCCAGACAACGGCACCAGCACCTCGTCGCCGTCAGCGAGCCCCAGCGTGTCGAAATACTTCTTCAGAAATTGGTTGGCGCGTTCCTTGTGAAAAGGAATGAGACTGTCCCGCCAGCGATTGTGCCAAAATTCTGCGTCCACAAGATCTCCCCCGTCAGCGAACAAGGGGACAGATTTGAAATCTGTCCCCTCGGCTACCGGTTCACCGCCGCAACGCGCAAGATCGCAGCGATGCTGTTTTCTACATCTTCATCCGTCGTCGCCCAGGACGAGACACTGATGCGCATGGCTGCACGTCCCTTCCACACCGTGGGTCCGCACCAGCAGGTGCCGTCTTCCTGCAACGCCGCGATGACACGATTGGTCGCCTGTTGGTCGCCGAAGGACACCAGCACCTGATTGAGCACCACTTCGTTGCGCACCTCGTGACCGGCGGCGCCCAGGGCTTCGCCGATGCGCGCCGCCATGGCGCAGTTGCTCTCCACCAGACCGGCAAGCCCCCGGCGTCCGAGGCTGCGAAGCGCCGCCCAGACTTCCACCCCCCGCGCCCGGCGGCTGGACTCCGGCGTGGTGTGAAAAGGCTCGCGGGACGCGCCGGTGGGCAGATAAGCCGCCCCGTAGGACATGGCGGCCCGCAGGCTGTCCCCGTCGCGAACCAGGGCGATACCGCTGTCGTAGGAAACGTTCAGCCACTTGTGGGCGTCGGTAGCCCAGGAATCCGCCTCGGCGACACCGTCCAGCAATCCGGCAAAGGCCGGCGCCGCTGCCGCCCACAGGCCGAAGGCGCCATCCACGTGCACCCAGGCGCCATCGCCATGGGCGCGGGCGCAGATCTCCGCCAGCGGGTCGAAGGCCCCGCTGTTCACGTTGCCCGCCTGGGCGCAGACAATAACCGGCCCCGTGAGTGCCGGGATGGCGTCGGCGCGCATACGGCCCTGATCGTCGGCGGGCACCGTCACCACGCACGCGCGGCCCAGACCCAGCAGGCCGATGATCTTGAACAGGGTGGCGTGACATTCCTCGCCCACCACCACCGTGATGGGCGGCGCTCCGAACAGCCCATCGGCCTCCACGTCCCAGCCCGCCCGGGCCAGCACCGCGTGGCGGGCCGCGGCCAGGGCCGTGAAATTGGCCATGGTGGCCCCGGTCACGAAAGCGCCGGCACAATCTCCCGGCAATGCCAGCACTTCCCGCACCCAGTCCAGGGCCACTGACTCGATGGCGGCGCCGACGGGCGAGCTGGCGATGCTGAAGGCATTCTGATCCCAGGCGCTGGCGAGCCAGCCGCTGGCCAGAGCCGCCGGCAGCACGCCGCCGGTGACGAAGCCGAAGTAGCGCCCGCCCGCCGACGCCATGGTGGCGGGCGAGCCCACCTCGTCGAGCAATGCCAGCACCTGGGAAGGTTCCATGCCGTCGTCGGGCAGGGCGCCGCCCAGTTTCTCGAGCCCCGCCAGCGCGGCGGCCGCCGGCGCCACAGGGCGTTGCCCCAGATCCTCCAGATAGCGGCAGGCACGCCGGGCCGCGTCATTCAACAGCGCGCTGTCGGCGAAGCGGGTCACTGGGGCTCGGCAGGCGGGGGTCAGTCGCGAAAATTCACGTACTGCAACGGCATATCGAACTTGGCTTCGCCGAGACTCGAGATGACCTTCTGCAGATCGTCGCGCTTCTTACCCGTGACCCGCACCTTGTCGCCCTGGATAGCACTCTGCACCTTGAGCTTCGACTCCTTGATCATTTTTACAATCCGCCGACTGAGATCCGTCTCCAACCCCTGGCGAACGGTGACCACCTGGCGCGCCTCTTTGCCCACCAGCTCGGGCTTGGCGATGTCCAGGCACGCAATATCGACGCCGCGCTTGTTGAGCTTGCCCTGCAACATGTCGAGCATCTGCTGCAATTGAAAGTCCGACTCGGACTTCAACGTGATCGCCGCATCCTCGCGGGTAAAGCTGGAGTCGGTGCCCTTGAAGTCGAAGCGCGTGCGCACTTCGCGATTGGCCTGATCCACGGCGTTGGTGACCTCGTGCATGTCCACTTCGGATACGACATCGAAAGACGGCATTGATGGTGCTCCTGTTGGTCCGTACAGATGGTAAGGCGCCCGATTCGCGGGTTCAACCGCGCCGGCGGCGGTGCGTGCTAGACTCCGGCAAAGTCACGATTCTCCCCTTCGGCTGGATACTATGAAGTCGACCCATCGGCTGAGCGTGGCGCCCATGATGGAGCGCACCGACCGGTTTTGCCGCTACTTCCTGCGCCTGATCACGCGCCACACCTTGTTGTATACCGAAATGGTCACCAGCGCCGCCCTGCTGCACGGCGACCGTGAACGGCTGTTGACCTTCGACCCGTCGGAGCACCCCATCGCGCTGCAGGTGGGCGGCAGCGAGCCTGACCACATGGCGGCCTGTGCGCGCATGGCCGAACAGCACGGCTTCGACGAAGTGAACATGAACGTCGGCTGCCCGAGCAAGCGCGTGCGCGCCGGAAGTTTCGGCGCCTGCCTGATGGCCGAGCCCCAGCGGGTGGCGGAATGCGTGGCCGCCATGGGATCCGCCGTCAGCATCCCGGTGACGGTCAAGACGCGCATCGGAATCGACCATCAGGATTCCTATGAGACCCTCGCCGCTTTCGTCAGCCAGGTAGCGGCCCACGGCTGCGATCAATTCATCGTGCACGCGCGCAAGGCCTGGCTCACAGGACTGAGCCCAAAGCAAAACCGCGACGTGCCGCCATTGCGCTACGACATCGTCGAGAGGCTGAAGCAGGATTTTCCAAACTTGACCATCGTCCTGAACGGCGGCGTCACCAGCCTGGCCCAGGCCCGGCTGCATCTGACCCGGCTCGACGGCGTCATGATCGGGCGCGAAGCCTATCACAACCCCTACATGCTGGCCGGCGCGGACAGGGACGTCTTCGGTGACCAACGCGCCGCGCCCTCGCGCCGGGACATCGTCGAAGCCTATCTCCCCTATGTGGCGCGAGAGCTGGAACGCGGCGCGCGCCTGGCACCACTCACGCGGCACCTGACGGGCCTCTATCTGGGGCAAGCGGGTGCGCGCGCCTGGCGGCGCGCCGTTTCCGGTCTCGCCACCGGCGGGCGCGCGAGCGCACACAGTCTCCTGGATGCCATCCCCGAACACCCGGCCCACGGGCCGCGGGCCGCCGGCGACGCGGCGGCGGCCTGAACCACGGCCTGAACGACTCTACGGGAGGTTGCCCATGTCCGCCGAACTCACCCGGCTTTCCGCCACCCGGCTGATCACCGCCTACCGTCGCAAAGAGATCTCGCCGGTGGAGGTGACCCGGGCGGTTCTCGATGGCATCGAAGCATTCGACTCGGCTGTCAACGCCTTCTGCGTGGTAGACGGCGCGCACGCCTTGGATGCGGCGCGGGCATCCGAGGCACGCTGGCAGCGTGGCGCACCCATGGGGCTCGTGGACGGTGTGCCCACCACCATCAAGGACGTGGTGCTGAGCGCCGGCTGGCCGACGCTCCGCGGCAGCCTGGCCGTCCCACGGGAGCAGGACTGGAGCGACGACGCGCCGGTCACGGCGGGCCTGCGCGAGCACGGTGCGGTTCTGATCGGCAAGACCACGACCCCGGAGTTCGGCTGGAAGGGCGTCACCGACAGCGCACTCACGGGCATCACACGCAACCCCTGGAACACCGATCTGACCCCCGGCGGCAGCAGCGGCGGCGCGGTGGCGGCCTGCGCCCTGGGCCTGGGCGCCCTGCACATCGGCACCGACGGCGGCGGCTCCCTTCGCATCCCGGCGGGATTCACCGGCGTGTTCGGATTCAAAACGACCTTTGGCCGGGTACCGGCCTGGCCCGCGAGCCCCTTCGGCACCCTTGCCCACGTGGGGCCCATTACCCGCACGGTCACCGATACGGCCCTGATGCTGAACGTGCTGACGGAGCCCGACGCCCGGGACTGGCACGCCCTGCCGGCCAATGGCAAGGACTACCGCGTGGGGTTGGAAGACGGTGTGCGGGGCTTGCGCATCGCCTACAGTCCGGATCTCGGCTATGTGGAGATGGACCCTGAAGTGGCGCAAGCGGTGGCGAAAGCTGCCGGTGTGCTTGCCGAGCTCGGCGCCCGCGTGGAAGAGATTCCCCCGCCTTTCGAAAACCCGGCGGATTGCTTCCGCGTTCACTGGACCGCAGGAGCGGCGGCGTTGCTGGCGCGCTTCGGTGAGCCACAACGCGCACGCATGGATCCCGGCCTGGTGGAAATTGCCGCCGAAGGCGCCGCCTGCACCACCGCCGACTACCTGCAGGCGATGGCGGATCGCGCCGCTCTGGGCGAGCGCATGGGGCGCTTTCATCAGTACTGGGATCTGCTGCTGACGCCGTCCTTACCCATTCCGGCCTTCATCGCCGGAGCGGGCTTCCCGGACTCCGGACCCTACGCCCAATGCCGCGATTGGACCCCCTTTACCTACCCCTTCAACCTCACCCAGCAGCCGGCGGCCTCGGTTCCCTGCGGATTCACCACCTCCGGCGCGCCCATCGGCATGCAGATCGTCGCCGGCAAATACGCCGACGCCCTGGTGCTGCGCGCGGCGCGCGCCTTCGAATCGGTCAACCCCTTCGTCATGCCCGAGCGTCCGCTGCCACCCGGATAGCGGCCCGCTTGCGGCGCCGGGGTATATCCCGCAAAATTGTCCGGCACACCTGAGATACGGAATCGCGGGCGGGGACCCATTAACGCTTTCCAGCGGCGAGCATACGTCGCGTCCTTCGTCCGCAAGAAAATAAGGGAAATAGCATGCGCACGCGAACGATTCACCTCATCAATCCGAAAACGAATTCCTTCACCACCCGTCCCAGCTACATGAACCGGGCGCTCTACTCGCCTCTGGCTGGCCTGCTGGCGGTGGCCGCCTGCATCCCCCAAGATCAGTACGAGATCATTCTCACCGACGAAAACATCGAGGAGATCGATTTCGACGCCAAGGTCGACATGGTCGGTATCTCGGCCATGACCAGCTATGTCAACCGCGGCTACGAGATCGCCGACGAGTTCCGACGGCGCGGCGTTCCCGTGATCATGGGCGGTGTGCACCCGAGCTTCATGCGCGAAGAAGCCCTGACCCATGCCGATGCCGTGGTGGTGGGTGAAGTGGAACTGGTGATGCAGAACGTTCTCGACGATCTGAAAGACGGCAACCTGAAGGGGATTTACCGATCGAAAGAGCTGCATTCCATGGTCGGGCTGAATTTGCCGCGTTATGACCTCATCAAGTCCCATCGCTATGTCAACCGGACCTTCATTCAAACCTCCAGAGGATGCCATCACGCATGCACCTTCTGCGCCGAGCCGTTGATGAACGGCCTGCGCTTCCGCTATCGCCCCATCGATGAAGTGATGCGCGAGGTGGACGAGTGCGGGGCGCGCTACATCGCGCTCAACGACGCGGATTTCTTCGGCACACCGAAGCGGCCCAAGGAAGTGATGAAGGCACTCAAGGGGCGCGGCATCCGCTGGCAAGCCGGTGTTACCAGCCGTCTCTCCATGGATGACGAGATGCTGGAGCTGGCCGCCGACAGCGGCTGCTACATGTTGAGCATCGGTTTCGAGTCCATCTCGGCGGCCACCTTGAGAAGCGTCCACAAGATGGTCAACAGCCCGGATAAGTTCCGCGAGCTGGTGGAAAAAATCCACAGTTACGGCATCCTGGTCTTCGGATTGTTCATATTCGGTTTCGATACCGACGACGAAACAGTGTTCGACGAGACCGTCGCGTTCAATATCGATGCCGGCTACGACATGTGCGCCTACTCAGTTTTAACGCCCTATCCCGGCACCCTGACCTGGTACGAGATGCAGAAGGACAATCGCATGGTGTCCTACGACTGGGACAACTACGACCAGGGACACATTATCTACAAGCCCAAGCAGCTCACACCCGAGCAACTTCGGGAAGGCCACATGCGGGCCTACAGCAAATTCTATTCGATGCCGTCCATCGCGCAACGCTTCCCGCTGTTCGGGACCCGCAGCCGCACCCAGTACAGCATTTACAATTTATTCTTCCGCCGCGGCGAGGTGACGGGCCGCTACATCGATGATGCCGTGGCCAAGCCCACCGACGTTCCGAAGTTTCTGCCCGAGCCACCGCTGATGCCGAAACACCGGCAGTGGGTGGACCTCATCAACGAGAATAATCACTTCGGAGTCGCTCCTTTGCTCCAAGAGGCGGCACCAACTATAGCGACAGCCACGGTGGCAGCCCCCCGTCTCCCGTAAAGACGATGCTGCCGCCCAGCTCCGGCGACGCCGGCACGGTTAACCCCTGGTCGTCATAGTCGCGGTAGCCGATGCCGTTGGCGCGCAGCAGCGCGCGCGTGCTGGCCAGATTCTCACAGGCCAGAGCATAGGCGGCCATGAACGGCACGCACGGGATGCCGTCCCCGGGAAGCGCCGCGCCGACCCGCTCCACATCCAGCAGGGCGAGGCGGCCGCGATCCATCTGCAGCACATAGCCGCCATCAACGGCCTCGGCCCTACGCCCCAGGTAACGCTCATAGCGCCGACTCGCCTCGCGGGTGTCGGCCACGCAGAACAGCAGGTCGGTGAGCCCACGCGCGGTGTTCGGATGATCGAGCCAGCGAGGCTGCCACAAATCGTCTGGCGTGTGGTGGCTGAGAAACTGCACCCGGCCTTCCGGCAGGCAGCCCACCTCGGGGCGCACCACCGTGAAGCGCAGGGTGCAGGAAGCGCCGTCGGCGGTGGTGCTTTCCCGGGCAAGGCTCACGCAGGGGCGCTGCGGAAATCCCGCCGACACCAACCGCTCGCGATGGGCGGCGGCATCGGCGGCGCAAAACGCCACCAGGTGCAGTCCGGTATAGCGCTCCAGCGCCGAGCGCACTTCCCGGGCAATAGGCGTTTCGCCGATGGGCGTGAGCACCTCCAGATAACCGGCCTCGAGCATGACGCACCGATTGGCACTGCCAGCGGGCACGGATGTTTCGCCACCGGTGGCAGCGAGGGCATGCTCGGCATAGGGCGTGACCAGGAAGCCCAGGCGATGGAGCAGCGCCGACGCTGCCTGGATGTCCGGCACCCAGTGGGCGAGATGGTCCAGAAAGACGGCATCCCCACGCGGCAGCTCGACCGCGGACACCGCCTCAGGCAAGCCGCACGCTAACCATGGCGCTCCGGTCAGTCTTCATCGTAGGGCCGCCCGTCACCGTGGCGGTACACGCGGCCCTCGGAACGGCGGGTCAGCACCATGTCGATGTCCGGGTAGCGCACCTCGTCGTCGTCGCTGCGGTCGCCCACTTCCAGATAGACTGCCGTCTGGTCACTCTCGTTGACCAGATGGTGGCCGTCGGCCGTGCCCGCGGGAAAGCCGGCGACCGTGCCGGCAGCCAGCAGCTGTCGGCCGGCATCGGTGATCAATGTGAGCTCGCCGGACACCACGTACAGGAACTCGTCCTCCGCGCTGTGCCAGTGGCGCTGGGAGGACCAGGCGCCGGGTTCCAGCGCGACCAGATTGACGCCGTAGTGGCTGAGCCCGAGGGCATCTCCCAGGGCGCGCTTGCTGCGCTTTTCCACCTGTTGCCGATGCTCCTTCGGGTAGCCGCTGCCGGTACGCGGGGCGATTGCCGCGGGGTCCATGGCCGGCGCCGAGGGTCGATTAGACATGGGCGATTCTCCCGATGCTGATGCCAGCGCGGGCGCCGGCCGATGACACTGACGGATGTTGGCCCGCCGCGCCGATTGACAAAGCGCATGGGCGGCGAGACCCTGACACTACAACGCGGCCATGTTAACGGACAGGAGGAAAGCGTGCGCCCATGGAGCTGAAGCTGCACACCGGCATGACCACCAGCGAGCATATCCGCGTCGACGAGGACCGCAGCATTGCCTTCATGGGCGAGGCGGCGCGGATCTACAGCACGCCATCCATGGTGAGCGATGTGGAATACGCCTGCCTGCGGCTCATCCAGAAGCATCTGGCAGAAGAGCAAAGCTCGGTGGGAATGCACGTGAGCATCGATCACCTGGCGCCTACACCGATGGGCTGCGAGGTGGAGGTTAGTGTGACGGTATCTGCGGTGGATGGGCGTAAGATCACCCTGGATGCCCGGGTACGCGACGCCGTGGAGCTGGTTGGTCGTGGCGTTCATGTGCGCTATGTGATCGACGTGCCCCGCCAAAGGCGCCGCATCGAGGAAAAGGCACGCCGAATCGCGGAGAAAAAACAGCTGATCGAGAGCGGCGTCTGAGCCGGGCGCCCGCCAGGATGACGCACCCCCCCCTGGTCGAAACCGTCCCCGACACTGCCGGCGAACTCCTGCACCGGGTTTTCGGCTTTTCGGATTTTCGCGCCCATCAGGAGGACATCATCACCCACCTGCTGGAGGGCGGCGACGCCCTGGTATTGATGCCCACGGGCGGGGGGAAGTCTCTGTGCTACCAGATCCCCGCGATGCTGCGCGCAGGAACCGGGGTGGTGGTATCACCGCTGATCGCGCTCATGCAGGATCAGGTCAATGGGCTGCTGCAAAGCGGGGTGCGCGCCGCCGCGCTGAACTCCACGCTTTCCCCGGACGAGTCCCGGCGGGTGGAAGACGCGATCCGCGCCGACGCCCTCGACCTGCTGTACCTGGCACCCGAACGCTTGCTCCAGCCGCGCACCATGGAGCTCCTGGCCGAATCCAGAATAGCCCTGTTTGCCATCGACGAAGCCCACTGCGTATCCCAGTGGGGCCACGATTTCCGCCCCGAGTACCTGGGGCTTGCCGAGCTGGCCGTGCGTTTCCCCCATGTGCCGCGGGTGGCGCTGACCGCCACCGCCGATGCACCCACGCGCCGCGAGATCCGCGCGCGCCTGGCCCTGGAAGACGCGCGGGTCTTCGTCGGTGGATTCGATCGCCCCAATATCCGCTACCAGATCCGGGCCAAAGACAACCCGCGCCAGCAGCTGCTCGCCTTTCTCGAAGGCGAACACCGGGGCGACGCCGGCATCGTTTACTGCCTGTCCCGGCGAAGCGTGGATGAGACCGCGAATTGGCTGCGCGAACGCGGCTGGCCGGCGCTCCCCTATCACGCCGGCATGTCCGATGCCGACCGCCGCCGGCATCAAGAGCGCTTCATCAGCGAGGAAGGCGTCATCATCGTGGCGACCATCGCTTTCGGAATGGGCATCGACAAACCCAACGTACGATTCGTCGCCCATATGGATTTGCCCAAGAGCATTGAGGCCTATTATCAGGAAACCGGACGCGCCGGACGCGACGGGCTGCCCGCCGATGCCTGGATGGTCTACGGCTTGACCGACGTCATCCGTCTCAGGCAGATGCTGGAAGCTTCCGAGGCCGACGAGCAGCACAAGCGGGGCGAACGGAGCAAACTGGAGGCGGTGCTCGGTTACTGCGAGGTGACCGGCTGCCGGCGCCAGGTCTTGCTCTCCTACTTCGACGAGGTGATGGAGACACCCTGCGGCAACTGCGACACCTGCCTGCAGCCCATCGATGCGTGGGACGGCACCGAGGCCGCCCGCAAGGCGCTCTCCTGCGTGTACCGCACCGGTCAGCGCTTCGGGGTGAACTATCTCATCGATGTTCTGCTGGGCAAGAGTAACGAGCGCATGCGCCGATTTCGCCACGACGCCGTCAGTACCTTCGGCATCGGCACCGAGCTGGACAATCGCCAGTGGCGATCGGTGTTTCGCCAACTGGTTGCCCGGGGCTTTCTCGGCGTGGACATGGATGGCCACGGTGGTTTGCACCTGACAACCGCCAGCCGCGGGATTCTACGTGGCGAAGCGACGCTGCTTCTGCGCAGGGATCACGCACCGGAGAAACGCCGGCGCGTTAACACAGAGCGCCCAGCACCGATCGCGCTGGAGGATGACGCGCCGTTGTGGGAAGCCCTGCGCGCCCACCGCCTGGAACTCGCTAAAGCACAGGGCGTGCCGCCCTACGTGATCTTCCACGACAGCGCCCTGTTGGAAATGTCGCGCACCGTGCCCACCAGTCTGGAGGCCCTCGCATCCATCAACGGCGTCGGCCAGGTCAAGCTGGAGCGCTATGGCGATTCATTTCTCGGCGTGTTGCGTGACCACGCAAGCACCACTCTGTCGATCGGCGAGGAAGGCGGATAGACGGCGGTAATGCGTTGTGGGCCTACGAAGTCCTCGCCGGCGTGCAATTCGAAAAGGACGTGGTAGCGACGAAAGACGTGGGCATCTTGTGGGATGCCGGCTTCGGCATCGGGCTTGTTGGCCCGCTTGCGCGCAAGGGCTTGGTAGGCTTCCTCCAAGGCATCGACAAGACTTTCCGAAAGCAACGCAAGTTCCGGTTCCTCGCCGTCAAGCTGTTGGCCCCTGAACGTCGCGGCGAACGCCAGTTGCGCCTGGCGGCGAACAAGGATGACCTGGTCACTCAGCAGATTTGGGAGCTCAATGACTTGCTCGAAACCCCGCCAATAACACAGGTAGTCATCGGACATCTGGGCCATGTGGTCACAGAGATGCGCGTACCGGATCCGCGCGCGTTCGTGCACCACAAGCTGGCACTCAGCAAGAGAACCGACCGAGAAGGTAAACAGCGGCGCGACGCGATGATGCGGAGGCGGTCGCTCGACTCGTGCTGGAAGTCCTGCCTCAGTACCCGATGACCGAGGACGACCTGAAAGAATTCCCAGCGCCTGTGCACCGTGAACTGGCAGCGATCGCGTAGCCACTGAACTGCGTAACAGAGCCCTCAGAATCGACTCGGGATCTCCAGATTGCCCCGCTACCAGACCAGATGGCGCGTGGGAAACTCGCGCATGGCGATGAGGGTCGCCGGGCTTCCCTTGTCGAGGCGCAACAGGTGCACGGGCACCGACTCCGGTAACTCGTAGCTTTCATGCACGAGCACCGGCGACCCCACGTCACACAACGCCTTGAACCCGGCGTACAGTGAGTAGTACTCCTGCAAACGATTCGCACTGCGAAACGCCTCGTCGTAGACGTGCACCGTTGGGGAGTTCCACTTGACGTGGGTCTGCATGATCGGCAGGACATTGACGACCCCCGTTTGCGCCTGATAGTGGCCATCCTCATCCCGCGCCAGGCAGCGCTCGAAAGCGGTGACGTCGGCGTCACCGGAGACGAACTTGGAGAAACCCGACAGCTGATCGTTACAGGTCATCATGCCCAGATGATTGGTGGTCAGGTTGAGCCACAAACATTTCACCAGGTAATTCTCCACCATCCCGCGCCGCAGTTCTTTGCTCAGCGTTGCCAGCTTGTACTCGAGCCGCGCCTGCTTGTTTCCCTCCGGATTGGCGTTGGCGACAAAGAGTTCCGTCGCCGCGTCACGCAGAGCTTTGGTGAGATTCGGGCGGAGCTCCAGGAAGCGGATGCGAATCGAAATCGGTGATTGGTTGCGGCGGCTCACCCTCACCGCTTTTTGCAGCTCACCGAAATGAATGACGGGGAATTTCTGTGAAGCGATCGCGTTGCCGATGATTTCCGAGGATTCCTGAAACACCTTGACCGTTTTCTTGGCCGGCCCGGCTTTTATGTCCATGAGGAAATAGGCATGGGCGTGCTGGGTGGGATGCAGCACCAGATTGATGTTGGATTCCGTCATGCGCGCGAACAGCGGATAGGCCACATGGAAGTTCGCCGATGCGACCTGGGGAAGAATCTTGCTGAAATCCCTGCTGACGACGAAGCGGTTGAGCGCGAACAGTTGCCCCTTCGGGCTCCAGAACAGAAACGCGCCCACGATACTGGTGTAGTCCAGCATGCCGGGCTCCAGGGGCGTTTCCGTTGGAGTAGACAGGTCCATTCGCTTTCTCAGGCCGCGAGGGCGCCCGGTGGCGCCGAATCCTTCCCTCCCGCCGGGGTCGGGGCGGGGCTGGATGAAAAGTATCCGACGATTACAATGTCAGGGCAACCGCGATTCGTGTCCTCGATGGCGCTATCATGCGCCCCGCCGCCAGATTGTTGGCCTACCGGAAATTTCACGAGCACCTCAACGAATGGCAACCATTCGCCGCCCGATGATGGGACTGCTGTTGACGGCGGTGATTCTGACCGCCGGCGGGATCTATCTGCTCACCGACGGCATCCGTAATTCGTCCACACCCCGAGACGCAACCGTCACCTTCAACCGCGACATCGCGCCCATCGTGTTTCGCAACTGTGTCGTCTGTCATCGGCCGGGGGAAGCGGCGCCGTTCAGCCTGCTCGCTTACACGGAAGCGAAAGAACGCGCCGGGCTGATTGCCACCTTCACCACCTCACGCTACATGCCGCCCTGGTTACCGGAACGCGGCAGGGTCGAATTTCTGGGGGAACGCGGACTCGATGACGACGAGATCGCGCTTATCCGGCTGTGGGTCGAACAGGGTGCCGCGGAGGGTGACCCGGCTGACCTGCCGCCGCTTCCGGCGTTCACCCAAGGCTGGCAGCTGGGCGAGCCGGACTTGATTCTCACCATGGAAGACACATTCAGCGTTCCCGCCGAGGGCGTCGATGTGTACCGCAACTTCGTGCTGCCGATCCCGGTATCGACACCGCGCTGGGTAAAGGCGGTGGAGCTGCGCCCGGGTAACCGTCGCGTCGTCCACCACGCCGTCATGCAGGTGGATCGTTCGCGCTCGTCGCGGCGCCGTGACGAGGAGGACGCCGAACCGGGATTCCCCGGGATGGACATGGCAGGCTCCGAAGCGCCCGGGGGGCGATCCCTGGGCTGGACCCCGGGAAAGCTCCCCGTTGTCGACGAACGGCTTGCCTGGCGGGTAGAACCGGGCAGCGACATGATCCTGCAGTTACACATGCTGCCCTCCGGCAAACCCGAGCAGGTTGCGCCAGAGATCGGCCTTTACTTCACCGACCAGCCGCCCGCCAAGCAGGCGTTCTCGTTGCTGATGCGCAATGACAACATCGACATCCCCGCCGGAGATGGGGATTACGTCATAGAGGATTCACTCACGCTGCCGGTGGCGGTGGAAGCCTTCGGCGTCTATCCCCATGCGCACTACCTGGGAAAAAGCATCGAGGCCTACGCCACCTTGCCCGGTGGCCGCAAGCAATGGCTCATCAAGATCCCCAAATGGGACTTCAACTGGCAGGATGATTATCGCTACAGCCAACCGCTGCACTTACCGGCAGGCACGCGCATCCATATGCGCTTCGTCTACGACAACACGTCCGCGAACGCCCTCAACCCCCACGATCCGCCGCAACGGGTGCAATTCGGCAATCGCTCCACCGACGAGATGGCGACACTGACCATCCAGGTGATCGCTGAGCGGGCCGAGGACAAGCCCCTGCTACGCGAAGCACTGATGCGCGCGCGACTGGAAAAAAATTCCGACAACTGGTTCGCCCACAACGTGCTCAGCTCGGCGCTCAAGGAGCAAGGCCGCCTGGATGAAGCGCTGTCGCATATTCATGAAGCCATACGCCTGCACCCGGGGCACCCCCAGCTACGCTACAACCTCGGCAACGTGCTGCTGGCCCTGGGCAAGCCCGAGGAAGCCGTCGAGAGCTACCAACGGGCGCTCGCCATCGAGCCCGATCATCCCAAGGCCAACAACAATCTGGCCGTGGCATTCCAGCAGATGGGGGATCTGGAGGGCGCCATCCAACGCTACCGGGAGCAACTCACCGTGAGCCCCATGGACGCCAGGGCGCACGCCAACCTGGGCCTGGCGCTGTTCGAGCAGGGACAGGTGCAAGCCGCGGACGAAGCATTCGGCCGTGCCCTGGAGCGCGACCCGGACTGGGTGTCGGCGTTGGAGGGCCGCGGCGACGTGGCGCGGGCGCGCGGCCGGCTCGAGGATGCGGAGCGCCACTACCAACAGGTCCTGCGCGCGCAGCCCGCATCACCCGGCGCCCATTACGGACTCGGCGCCATTCGTCTCGCCCAGGGCGCGCCGCAAGTGGCGATGGTGCATCTTCGAAAAGCCGTAGAAGCCAACGACGCCTACATCGGCGTGCTCAACGACGACGCCTGGCGGCTCGCCACAGACCCGGACCCCGGAGCCCGGGCACCAGGGCAGGCGCTCGCCCTCGCCGCTCTCGCCGACCAGCTGACCGGACATCGGGTACCGGAGCTGCTCGATACCCTGGCCGCGGCCCAGGCTGCCAACGGCGATTTCGAGCAGGCCGCGCAAACCCTGGATCGCGCTCTGGCGCTGGCCGCCGGTGGCAGCGCGGCGCAATACATACCGGAGTTTCGCCAGCGCCGCGCTCTGTACCGGCGGGGCAAGGCGTTCATCGACGAGAGTTAATCCGGAATTAATCGGGGGCGGATAAATTCGGATAAATTCGGGACAGATCTATTTTCCCCGTGGACGGGCTCCGCCCACGGGGAAAATAGATCTGTCCCGAATTTATCCGAATTTATCCGCCCCCGATTAATTCCGGA
>Ga0114948_10000193_pt1 | contig 21912 bp, 21 predicted proteins | sample CR04metaG_FD_83877 | JGI IMG/M metagenome (GOLD analysis project Ga0114948, IMG submission 83877) | Deep subsurface microbial communities from Mariana Trench to uncover new lineages of life (NeLLi) - CR04 metaG | ecosystem: Environmental > Aquatic > Marine > Ocean trench > Sediment | place...
GTTACAATTACTGCTAGAATCAGAATAGCCACCATCGTTCGAGGGCAACAAAAATGGACAAAATGACTCTGGGCGCTGTCGTACTCATAGTCGGCATTGCCATACTGGTAGAATCGCTGTTCGCTGATGGTATCGGCATCGGGTTTGACCCAAATTTTGGCTCCCATCAGGCCATCGGCACTACGGTGGGGGCCGTTTTAACGGCTGGTGGGTTATTTCTTATGCTCAAATCCAGATAGGTCACCGTGGAGATTCAATATCGATTGGTGCCGCTTTATCTGGCTCGCTCAATCATCTTTCCTCCAAAACAAGCCGCGGTCTCACACCAGAGATCGACCTGCAGCACCCTTCCTGCTGTCAATATTGTGGCTTTGCTGAAAAATTGTCACGGTCCGGATTATCTGCTTTGGGCGCATGCGGAACTGATTTCCGCTGGCAGGTTACTTATTTCAGTGCACAAATAAGCAAACTGTCCCCGGATGCGTAGCGTACCGACTCAAGGGCAGAATCAGAGATTAAGTGATGCGAAGAGGGTGCCGAACAATGGTCCGTGCGACCATTTAGATCGAGCAGGAAAGGATGTCAAAAAATGAATGCTGGAAAACTATATCGCTTGTCTGCGTTTACCAACGATCCGGCCGGTGGCAACCCGGCAGGTGTCTGGATTGGCAACGATCTTCCGGACGTCGAAACGATGCAACAGATCGCAACCGACGTAGGCGCTTCAGAAACTGCCTTCATCGCCCCAGCGGCCGGAATTGCGCGTGAGGTCCGGTATTTTAGCCCGGTGGCCGAGGTGCCCTTTTGCGGTCACGCGACAATAGCCACCGGGGTAGTGCTCGGCACCACCGACGGGGAAGGCACCTATCGACTGGCAACCTCGATTGGGGACGTAATGGTCACAGCCCGAATCAGGGATGGCAATGCCGAGGCCTCGCTTGTCTCTGTAGAGACAAAATACAAATTAGCGTCGGATGCGCTGCTAGGTGAAGCCCTGGCTGCGCTCCGCTGGCAAAGTGACGAACTGGACCTTTCGATAGCACCTGCCGTGGCCTATGCCGGCGCATGGCACCTGGTGTTGGCAGTTTCACGGGCGGAACGGCTTGCCGATCTCGATTACGATTTCGATAAACTGAAATCACTCATGCTGCGTGAAAACCTGACAACGTTACAACTTGTCTGGCGCGATAAAGAAACCCTGTTCCACTCCCGCAATCCTTTTCCGATCGGCGGCATTATCGAAGATCCGGCGACCGGTGCGGCCGCTGCAGCACTGGGCGGCTATCTTCGCGATGCGGGCATCATGACAGCACCAGTAACCTTCCGTATACGACAAGGCGAAGCAATGGGCCGGCCGAGCGTGATAACTGTGGACGTCCCCGTAAGCGGCGGAATAAAAGTGACCGGCTCCGCTGTCGAAATCCAATAAATCGGAGTCGAACCGACTGCTGTCCCATGAACTCAAAATCGGTGATCGTGCCACTGGCAAAACTTGTCGTGTTGTTGAGATTTATCGCCCGCTGGGCGGGCTCCTACAATTCTTATTAGCACTTGTAGGAGCCCGCCCAGCGGGCGATGTCCCAAATCCGCAAGAATGCCCGAACATTGCACCAACGCTTCAGACCACGGTCAGGAAACTCGTCTTTATGGGACAGCATTTGGTCGAACCATTGCTTCAGTCATAACTTTCCGGTGACTTTTTCAATTGTTCGAATAAGGCAAGCTCGTGTTCGATCCACAACGTGGCTCCCTTTTCTTCGAGAAACGCTTCCACCCGATCCATCGATGCTAACGTCGCATCGGCATCCACGTTGAAAGACGGTACGCGCCTGTCTGTCCTGCTAAGTGCGAAGTGATACAGGTCGCCGGAGAGCACTATCGGACCGGTATTGGCGAGATCTACAAATAAAACCTGATGGCCTGGCGTGTGGCCAGGAGCTGAGATAATTCTGACCCGACCGTCTCCGAAAACATCGTGATCTCCCACTATAAACAGTGTCTCTGCATCCTTCAGATTGCTGTACAAAGACGGATCGGCGCCTGGCAATGTCACCGGATCAGCGAAGGCAGCATCGTACTCGGCTTGCTGAATTAATAGTTGCGCCCCCTGCACTTCGTTCGCCACACCGACATGATCGAAATGCATGTGTGAAAACGCCATGTAGTCGAAAGAACCCATGTTCAAATCGACGTCAGCCAGCTGCTCGGCGAAGGTACGGTCAAGCCGCAAGAGCATTCCGTCTCCCTGCCAACCCTCTGCAGCAGCGGTCGCCGATGGCAGACCACCGTCCCACAACAAACGGCCTTTCGCATGCTCAATCACGTAACACGGCACCGCCAGGTCACGAACCGCCGTTTCATCATTGGCGATTGAGAAGTCCTCGACGCTTTCCAGGCGCAGCATTCCACAATCAAAAACATACAGTCGCAGGTCGGACAGCGGCTTCTGTTCCGGAACACCGCCAGTACCGCAGCCGCCTGTCGCCAGTAACGAACAGAGCAAGATTCCGACATTACGATTCATCATGTTCTCCTGAACCACATCGTCTGCACGTGGCCCTGGGAATCATAGTCGATATCAGTACAGAGCTCAGCAGATCCCACGTTAAATTAGCTGGTAAGCTCATTATCGGCAGGGGGGGTTGATATGCACGGCGGCGAACTTCTCGTACAGGTTTTACAGGCGCAGGGCGTGCAGCAGTTGTTTACGCTTTGTGGCGGACATATTTCACCAATACTGGCGAGCGCAAATAATTGCGGCATTCGCATCGTGGATGTCCGCAATGAAGCGACCGCTGTTTTCGCCGCCGATGCGAGCGCACGCCTGAGTGGAATTCCCGGAGTTGCTGCGGTAACTGCGGGGCCGGGGCTCACCAACACCATTACCGCCGTCAAAAATGCACAGCTCGCCCAGTCCCCAGTCGTAATCCTCGGCGGTGCAGCGCCCCGACAGTGAGACCTGGGTCATATATGGCGACGGCGCATTCGGCTACAGCCTCATAGAATTCGAGACATTTGTACGCCTCAAAATTCCGCTCATCGCAGTCATCGGCAACGATGCCTGCTGGTCACAAATTGCCCGTGAACAGGTGAAAATACTGCAGGATGACGTGGGCACACGATTGCAACACAGCGACTATTACCTGGCTGCAGAAGCGTTGGGCGGCAAGGGCTTTTTGATCGAGTCACCGGAGCAGATTGGGGATGTATTGTCTAAAGCAAAGCAGGCAGCTGCCGAGGGTCATCCGGTTCTGATTAATGCGTTGCTTGGTGCCTCCTCGTTTCGGGAAGGATCAATATCGATGTAAGTACCAAACCTGGCAATCGCCCGTCAGGACGGGCGATTGCCAGGATATACGAACTCTTACAGCAACAGGCCTTTATCAATAGAGTGAAACACGCTGGCAGCTTTGATGAGTGAATTCGCCGTAAGTTTTTCCACCGCATAAACTTCGGCACTCACAGCAAAGTCGTTTCTGATTTTTTCCAGCAACAGGTCAAAATCTCCATCGCCGGACAACAATACAACCGTATCAACGCCTGGTGCCGCGTCTAACACATCAATCGCGATACCAACATCCCAGTCACCTTTGGCAGAACCGTCGCTGCGCTGAATGTAGGGCTTGAGCTTTACGGTAAAGCCGATATGCCTGAGGGCATCCTGAAATTTGAGCTGCTTGTCATCATCACGATTGATCGCGTAAGCCGTTGCCGAAACAATTTCTCCTTCGGCGCTAATGATTTGCCAGAGCTTGCGGTAATTGAACTGACTGCCAAAAGCCTGTCGGGTCGTGTAATAGATATTTTGCACGTCAACGAAAACGGCAATTCTTTTTGCGCTTGAATCGGCGGAATTCAATGCAGCAACTCATCCATAGCGCCGTCTGCCTGTGGCATCAGTATCCTGGGGTCAAGCTGCAGGCTGATGAGTGCGGTTGCGGCGATCTGTGATTGCGTCCACTTGCCACTGGTCAGACCGTCAGATTTGACCGGCGGGCCGATTGCCGCGAACCAGGTTTGATCAGATCCCGGGATACCGTCGGGCGCATCCTCGATACCCAGTTTACTGCTGCCGGCAGGACTGGCATGACTCATCCAGGTATCCGGTGTCTCCCCGCGCCCATGATCAGTACTAATCAACAGCGTAGTGTTGTCACGATAAAACGGGTCAGTCTGGAGCCATTTCCAGAGTTCTGACAACATCTGGTCAGTCCGGTGGGCAGCATCAATATAGCGGTCATAACTGTCATCGTGGGCAAAGTCATCCGTTTCCCCATAGGCGATATAAACCACGCGCGGATGCCGGGTTTCGAGCGCCTGCATTGCGTATCCGTGAGTGAGAAAGTCGAGCCGGACCGTTCGCCACAATTTGGGTGCTGCGGCCGATACTTCATTCAACCAGCGTAACTTTTCAGTCGTGGCTGACGAATCAATGGCGAAACCTGCGTTCACCGGCACCCCGCTACGTTGCGTGTTGATGATGTAAGGAAAGACATCCCAGGAACCGAATGCCAATACCCGGTTCTCGAAATCCTGCAGGCCATTAAGGGTTTCCAGGAAAGTGATATTTTGATTCCATTTCTTGTCGTTGGAATCAATGGCAGGATCTGATTTACCGGTAAGTATTTCATTGTAGCCAGGATACGAAAACCACCAGTCGTTACTCAAATTCATGAAACTGCTCTGCGTGCGATCCCCAATCAAGACGCCCCGGGACGCGACGGTGGACCAAAGAAAAGGGAACAACAGCTCTCTTCGCTCGTCTCGACTCTCACTCCAAAACAATTCGTTCAGCTGTTCAGGACTATTCGTATACCGCTCATCGTCAACCAGGTCAGGATCAATTCCACCGAACACCTCCTGCCAGCGAACCCCATCCAGGGTAACCAGAACCAGATTTGCGGCGGGCTCGTCCGCACGCGCGATGCCGACACGAAACCACAACAAGCTCACCAGTAACATCAGGAACAGAGTGTTTTTTTCAACGGAGAAATTCATATTGTCGGTCCTTGCAGACGGCCCTTAACGCACCAGACGCAGGCGATAATCTTCAAGCTTGAGCGGCGCCACGACCGGTTCATGCAAACCGTTCAGGCCACCGAGCTGCTCAAGTATCGGATCAATACGTGCCTTTTGCTGGTCAGGCAGCAATTGATAATGAGCCAGTGGTCGTTGAAACATCCATTGCGCAAAAGGCATTACGTAACGGGTTGCCGTGACATCGCCGAGTTTGAATTCGTGTTTGCCGATAAAGCGTGGAATTCCGCTCGCATCAGGGTGTTTGGCGGCCCACTTCCCGACCCGGCGTAGTGTATCTACGAGTACCGGCAACTGTTCGTCGAACATTCGTTTTAGTATCGGCTGCAATGTTTCAGGTACCTGATCATCCGCAAGAAACTCGCCGTCAAAATCATCTGGTTGTTGCATGCGCTCGACCCAGCGCGCCACATTCGGCGCCCGCTCACGCATCAGCTTGCCCGGATACGGATCATTGTACAGGTGCGCATATAACGGGCCGATTAGCCCGAAGTCGCCGATACAAGGTCTGCTACCGAGGAGGAATGCGTGTTCTTCAAGGTGGCGGTTGAAGTCATCGAGAAACGATTCGTAGCTCTTCTCAATTTCACCGATGTTGCGGCGACTGCGCCCCATGACGGGTTTGTACAGATTGCCAAATATCATTGCCGCGGGCAGCCCGCCAATCGGTCGCAGCCAGCGCGGCCAGCCCGGCTTGATTATGTTGCCGAAGTTCTTCAGCACATAGCCCAGATTCTGCCGCTTGAAATGCCAGCGATAGTGCATGGCCGGCAATACCAGCCACTCATCGCCATAGACCTCGAGCAGCAGCGCAACCAGCTTTTGCCACGGTCCCTCAGGATAGACTGATCGCTCAGGATACAGCCGCTCGAAATAGTCGATGATTTCCGTGGTGTCCTGGATGCAGTCGCCATTCGGGGCCACCACAACGGGAATGACCCGACGCCCGACACGTTCCTGTATGAGCTGGCGGTCTTCGGGCGTGACCCCCTCCACGAACGGGACTTGCTTGTGTCGTAAATAGGCGCGTGCCTTGCCGGAATACAACGAAAAATCGTGGCCGAGTAGTCGCACCGGGACCGCAGAGGTCTGTTTCAGATTGGACATGGTTTGCCACCTTATCAATTGTCCCGCTGTTATTGCTATTCTTCGGTCACGAAGGGGGACTCAGACAATGAGAGAAATCTACACGTTATTGATGTGCATCGCACTAACCGGGTTTTCCACCGTCCTGCACTCGCAGGAATCGGAGATCGTAGCCATCATCGGCACAGGGGATATGGGCGATTCGCTCGGACCACGATTTGCAAAATTGGGTTACCGGGTTATCTACGGATCGCGTAACCCCAGCAGTGAAAAGGTACAGGCACTGGTGGCCAGGACAGGCAAAAACGCGACCGCCACCACACAGAAAGATGCAGCACAACAAGGCGATATCATTTTGACACTGGTGCCCTGGCCGCCCATGGAAAAAGTCGCGCAGAGTCTTGGCAACCTGGATGGCAAGATCATTCTCGACGCCTCCATGCCGTTTCAGCAAGGAGAAGATGGCTATCCGGAGAAAATGCTGGAGACCTCAAGCGCCGAGATGATCCAGGGCTGGAATCCCGGTGCAAAGGTGGTCAAAGTTTTTGCAACGATGGGCGCGTTCATTATCGATGACCCATCCGTGGTGAACGGACCGGTCAGTATCCCGCTCGCCTCTGATCATCGCGATGCAAAAGAAAAGGTGGCGAAAATCGTTGCGGCCATGGGGCTGGATCCGGTGGACTTTGGCCCGCTGCGCATGGCACGGGAAATAGAGACGCTACAGATGATTTACATGATTCCGCTGGTGCAACGACGTGCCGATGCCTGGGAGTTCTATTTTCGGCGTGCCAACTACTGGGAGTGTCTCTGGGAGGATGACTTCTCAGAGCCTGTCTTCGATGCTGATAGCCTGGCGGATTTTCCGGAAACTCAGGGACCGGCCAGGCCTTGTGAATGAATCGACGTTCGTAATGTAATTCAGTCTGATCGCGGCAGGATGCCGCGATAAGCGATAATTCACGGTACAAATTCTGGAATTTCACGCCCAAAAAAAAGCCCCGTCGAAACGGGGCCTTTTCATTACTTCGCTTGAGCGAATGATTTACATCATGCCGCCCATACCACCCATGCCGCCCATATCAGGCATAGCCGAGCCAGCTGAATCGTCCTTCGGTGCCTCTGCAACCATTGCTTCGGTTGTCAGCAGCAGTCCGGAGATGGATGCAGCGTTTTGCAGTGCGTAACGAACGACTAAGGTCGGATCCAGGATGCCGGCCTCGATCATGTCACCATATTCGCCAGTTGCGGCGTTGTAGCCGTAATTGCCTTCGCCGGCAACTACTGCATTCAATACCACACTGGCGTCCGCGCCGGCATTACTGACGATCTGACGCAGCGGCTCTTCAAGGGCACGATGCAGGATCTTGATACCAACGTCCTGATCGTGGTTGTCGCCTTTGAGCTTTTCGAGTGCAATAGATGCCCGGATCAGAGCGACACCACCACCGGCAACGACGCCCTCTTCCACTGCAGCCCGAGTCGAGTGCAACGCGTCTTCAACACGGGCTTTTTTCTCTTTCATCTCGATTTCGGTCGCAGCACCAACCTTGATTACGGCAACACCGCCGGAGAGTTTCGCAACTCGTTCCTGCAGCTTCTCTTTGTCGTAGTCAGAACTGGATTCTTCAATCTCAGCGTTGATCTGATCAACCCGACCGGTGATATCTTTAGAAGTACCAGCACCGTCGATGATCGTCGTATTTTCCTTGGTGATCTGGACTTTCTTGGCTTCACCAAGATCGTCCAGCGTCGTCTTCTCCAGTGACAGGCCAACCTCTTCAGATACGACCTGGCCGCCGGTCAGGACCGCGATGTCCTGCAGCATGGCTTTGCGGCGATCGCCGAAGCCCGGAGCCTTAACCGCAGCAACTTTAACGATGCCGCGAATGTTGTTGACGACCAGTGTTGCAAGCGCTTCACCTTCGACATCCTCTGCAATAATGAGCAGCGGACGACCTGCTTTGGCGACACTTTCCAGCACCGGAAGCATATCGCGGATATTCGAGATTTTCTTGTCGAACAACAGGATCAAAGGATTTTCGAGCTCAACGCTCTGGCTCGCTTGCTCATTGATGAAGTAAGGAGAGAGGTAACCGCGATCGAACTGCATGCCTTCTACGACATCGAGCTCGTTATCCAGACCTGAGCCTTCTTCAACGGTGATAACGCCTTCTTTACCAACTTTCTGCATTGCCTTGGAAATGATCTCGCCGATTGCCGTGTCAGCGTTAGCAGAAATGCTGCCAACCTGTGCAATCGCCTTGTCATCTGCGCAAGGAATGGAATTCTTTTCGAGTTCAGCAACCGTCTTGATCGTCGCCTTGTCGATTCCTCGCTTAAGATCCATCGGGTTCATGCCAGCAGCAACCGATTTCAGGCCTTCACGCAAAATTGCCTGCGCGAGAACTGTTGCGGTCGTGGTGCCGTCACCTGCGACATCAGATGTCTGGGAAGCAACTTCCTTGAGCATCTGTGCGCCCATGTTTTCAAACTTGTCGTCGAGTTCGATTTCCTTGGCAACAGACACGCCGTCTTTAGTGACGGTAGGTGCGCCAAAACTCTTGTCGATCACAACGTTGCGACCTTTAGGACCCAGGGTCACTTTTACCGCGTTTGCCAGAATGTTCACACCTGTGAACATTTTCGCGCGCGCATCGTCGCCGAAACGTACTTCTTTAGCAGCCATTTAACTAATCCTCATTTAATTTAATTTCAGTAGAGCTGGTGCGAAAACACCGACTTCTAGCCTTCGATTACGGCCATAATGTCGTCTTCTTTCATTACCAGAAGCTCTTCGCCGTCAACTTTGACTTCGGTGCCGGAGTACTTACCAAACAGCACCTTGTCACCGGCTTTGATATCCAGTGCGCGGATTTCGCCGCTGTCCAGAATCTTGCCGTTGCCAACTGCAACAACTTCGCCTTTAATCGGCTTTTCGGCCGCAGCATCCGGAATGACGATTCCGCCAGGGGATGTGCGCTCTTCTTCCATACGTCTTACGATGACTCGGTCATGAAGCGGACGAATCTTCATCGATTAGATCTCCTATAAACTATTGATTATTAACCGACTTATGCGGCTTTCCAGACCGGCACCTGTTAGCACTCGGTCGCAAGGAGTGCTAATAATAGGGACGGCGCGGCAAAATTCAAGCATTTTGAGGGAACAATTTTGCAGGCGGCGCATCTGAGGGGCTGCGGGACGCTCAATATGCGGCCTGAGTCCATGACTTCAGCCCGGTTGGCCGGTATCCTGCGGGTCCGATTGGGCCCATTCGTTCACATAATCGGTAACAATACAGAAGTCCGGTTGGTCTTCTTATTGTTACCGTTAATTCGTCGCGGATCATCAATGTCAAAAGTATTTAAACTTGTTCTTGCAGCCCTTTTTCTGGTCATCTCGGCTGCTCAGACCCTGTACGCCCAGGATGAAGACCCACTGCGGCCTGAGGTCGCCTATCGCTACGCTGCCGCTGACACTGGCGATGCAATCGAGATCGACTGGGTCGTGGAGGATGGCTATTACCTGTATCGCAACAAGATGTCGTATGCGAGCGGCTCTGACTCGATCGTGTTTGGCGCAGCGGAGATGCCCGAGGGCCTGGACCACGAGGACGAGTTCTTCGGCAAACAGCAGATTTATCGCAATCGCTTCTTTGTCCGCATTCCTTACACCGTAGTTGGCGATGCGCCGGTTGCGGCTGATCTCATCATCAAATCGCAGGGCTGTGCCGACTTAGGGCTGTGCTATCCGCCCCAGACCTGGACAGAATCGGTACAACTGATCGCCAGGAATGACGCCGGCGGCAAGTTTCAGCTGGACGGCTCGTTCGGTACCTTTGGCGGTGCCAATGCCGACTTCCTGCCGGTCGATGAAGTTTTCGAACCCATACTGACCGCGCTCGATGGTAACAATGTCGAGGTAGCGATCCGCATCATGCAGGGTTACTACCTGTATAAGGACAAGTTCTCCGCGACGGTCATTTCTGACAAAGCCCAGGCCGGCAAGCTCGAGAAACCGACCGGTGAGAAAAAGGTCGACCAGTACTTCGGTGAGATGGAGGTCTATCACAACGACGTTTTTGCCAATCTGACCATTGCACGCGGCACACCGGAGGCGATGGATCTCGATATTGAGGTCAAATATCAGGGCTGTGCGGACGGGGGCATATGCTATCCGCCCGTGACCAAGTTGCTCAGCGTATCGCTGCCCGCAGCGACGAAAGTATCGGCGTTAGCTGCCGCAGTTCCCTCTGGCGCCGCGGGTGCACCCGTATCAGAACAGGCGCGACTGGCACAATTGATTTCCGGATCAAGCATGTTGCTGGTAATCGCAACCTTTTTTGGCGCTGGTTTGTTACTGGCGTTCACACCGTGCGTTTTGCCTATGGTGCCAATCCTGTCCGGCATTATTGCCGGCGAAGGTGACGAGATCACTGCATCACGCGGCTTTTCACTGGCATTGACCTATGTAATGGGCATGGCGCTCGTCTATACCGCTGCCGGAATCGCGGCGGCCGCAGTCGGCCTGCAGTTGCAGGCAATATTTAATCAGCCATGGATTCTTACCGTTTTCGCGGGCCTGTTTGTGGTGCTCGCGCTGAGCATGTTTGGCCTTTTTAATCTGCAGATGCCTTCATCATTTCAAAGCCGACTCAGCATGGTCAGTGGCAAACAGAAAAGCGGCACGTATATCGGCGCATTCGTGATGGGTGCATTGTCCTCGCTCATCGTTACTGCCTGCGTTGCCCCGCCACTCGTGGCGACACTTACCGTAATAGGTCAAACGGGTGACATGGTACGCGGTGGTTCCGCATTGTTCGCACTGAGCATGGGCATGGGAACACCATTGCTGCTGGTCGGTGCATCGGCCGGCAAACTGATTCCGCGTGCCGGACCGTGGATGGATGCCGTCAAGAATGGGTTTGGCTTCATGATGCTTGGCCTCGCCATCTGGATGATGTCGCGCGTATTACCGGGTGAGGTGACTCTGGCACTCTGGGCCGTACTTATATTCATGATGGGCGTCACGCTTGGCGGCCTTACTACGGTCACACCCGAAGCCCCGGGCGTACAGAAACTCGGTAAAGGTTTCGGCTTGCTGGCCATTATTTATGGCGCGGTATTACTCATCGGCTCACTTGCCGGTAGCGACAGCCTGTTGCGCCCACTGGCGGCATTGAATACCGGCGGTGGCGGCGCGGTCGTCGCCGAAGAACATGGTCTCTCGTTTCGCCGTATCAAAACGACGGCAGATCTGGACGCCGCACTGGCAGAAGGCGCATCGCTTGGTAAACCGGCAATGCTGGATTTCTATGCTGACTGGTGCGTGTCCTGTATCGAGATGGAGGAGTACACATTCACGGATGCCGGCGTACAACAGGCATTGTCAAATGCAGTATTGTTGCAGGCCGATGTCACTGCGAACGATGAGCAGGACCAGGCACTGCTGAAGCGCTTCGGTGTGTTCGGCCCGCCCACCATTATTTTCTTCGGCACCGATGGCATGCAACGGCATGGTTACGAGGTTGTCGGCTACATGAAAGCAAAGGAATTCACGGAACACGTCAGGATGGCAACGGGGAATGACTCAACCATAAACGCAAAAAATTAGAGAACTCATGAAAAAAAATATTGCGATTGCATTCGTATTGGTCGGATTACTCATCTCAGGTATTGCGACCTACCGGCTTCAAAGCAAGTCACAACAGGAAAACCTGCCACCAGAACCCGTTGCCGAATCAAGGGCAGTCACGCCTGTCGATTCAATCATCGACTTCGCGCTACCGGATCTCGATGGCAACATGCGCCAGCTCTCGGAATGGAACGGCAAGAGCCGGCTGGTCAATTTCTGGGCAACCTGGTGCGCTCCTTGCCGGCGCGAAATTCCATTACTTAAAAAGACCCAGGAAGCGCATGGCGCCGATGGCATCCAGGTCATTGGCATTGCCGTTGATTTTCCGGATCAGGTTGCCGCCTACGCGGAAGAGGCGCAGTTCAATTATCCAATCCTGGTCGGCCAGGAAGATGCCATGGCCGCAGCGGAAGCGTCCGGGATAGATTTTATTGGCATGCCGTTTACCATGGTGCTCGCGCCAGATGGTGAACTGCTGACAACGCATACCGGCGAAATCGTTGAGGCGCATATAGAAAGCATCCTGGCAGTGTTCCAGGACCTGAAGTCCGGCGAAATCGACATAGAAGGTGCCAGAGCGGCGCTGGAGACGATTTAGAACAACATGGGGACGGAGCACGTGCTCCGTCCCCATAATGAGCGCACCTAAAGTTGCGCTATCTGCCCCGATTAGGGTTAGTATTGCCGCTATCTCCGGCAAACTGGCAAATAACAGCTAAAAGTGGCGAGCCTGCTCCTGATCAATGGTCCGAATCTCAATCTGCTTGGCACGCGCGAGCCAGGCGTCTATGGCGAGACCAATCTTGCCGACGTTGAGGCCCGGCTGACCACGATGGCAAAAGAGCTTGGTCACGACCTGATTTGTTTCCAGAGTAACGCCGAGCACGAGATCGTCGATCGCGTGCAACAGGCGCGGATCGATGCCGTGAGTTTTATTCTCCTGAATGCCGGCGCATTCACCCATACCAGCATCGCTATTCGCGATGCGCTGTTAGCGGTCAGCATTCCCTTTATTGAAATTCATCTGAGCAATGTATTTGCCAGGGAGGAATTCCGCCACTCGAGTTACTTCAGCGATATTGCCGCTGGCTGCCTCTTCGGGCTTGGCGCATTTGGTTACGAACTCGCACTTCAAGCTGCATCGAAGCAGTTGTCTGGGGAATAATAATGGACATACGAAAAGTAAAAAAACTCATCGAATTACTGGATGAATCCGACATCGCCGAGATTGAAATTACCGAGGGCGAGGAATCGGTGAGAATCAGCCGTTACTCGACTCACGCGCCTGCGCCAGTTATTGCACCCGCAATGGTCGCTGCTCCTGCCGCACCGGTAGCCGCCGCACCCGCTCCGACGGCAGCCACGCCAGTTGTCGAAGCAGAAGAAGACGGTCATGCGGTTACCGCGCCGATGGTCGGCACTTTCTATAGCGCACCCTCTCCGGGTTCGGCGGATTTTGTGCAGGTTGGTGACCGCGTTAATGTCGGCGACACGCTATGCATTGTCGAAGCGATGAAAATGATGAATCCGATCGAGGCCGAAGTATCGGGGACGGTCAAGTCAATACGTGCGCAGAATGGTGATCCGGTCGAATACGGACAGACTCTGTTCATGATCGACCAACGTGGTTCAGAGTGAGCGGACTAAAACACTATGCTTGATAAGATCGTAATAGCCAATCGCGGCGAAATCGCGCTGCGCATACTGCGCGCCTGCCGTGAAATGGGCATCAAGACCGTGGCAGTGCATTCCACGGCGGACAACAACCTGAAGCACGTACTGCTGGCGGATGAGACTGTTTGCATCGGCCCACCACCATCGTCTGAAAGTTATCTCAATATGCCGGCCATCATCAGCGCCGCGGAAGTAACCGATGCGGTCGCCATCCATCCCGGCTATGGCTTTCTCTCCGAGAACGCCGACTTCGCCGAGCGAGTTGAGTCCAGCGGCTTCATTTTCGTCGGACCACCTGCCAGCGCCATTCGGGAAATGGGGGACAAGATCGCCGCCATTCACGCCATGAAAGCGGCGGGTGTCCCTACCGTGCCGGGCTCGGATGGTCCGCTTGGTGACGATGCCGAAGAAAACCTGCGCGTTGCGCGCGATATTGGCTATCCCATTATTATCAAAGCCTCCGGCGGTGGCGGTGGTCGCGGCATGCGGGTGGTGCATGCGGAGCCCTCGCTTATTGCCGCGATAGCGGTAACGCAGGCGGAAGCCGGGGCCGCTTTTGGCAATGACGTCGTTTACATGGAGAAATTTCTCGAGACGCCACGGCACGTGGAATTCCAGGTGCTGGCAGACAATCATGGCAACGCGATTCACCTGGGTGAGCGGGATTGCTCGATGCAGCGACGCCACCAGAAGGTCGTGGAAGAGGCGCCGGCACCCGGTATCACCGAGGAGCAGAGACAGCGCATCGGCGATCGCTGCGTCAGGGCTTGCCTGGATATGGGCTACCGTAGCGCTGGCACATTCGAGTTCCTGTATCAGGATGACGAGTTCTACTTCATTGAAATGAATACCCGGTTGCAGGTTGAACACCCGGTCACCGAAATGATTACAGGCATCGACATCGTCAAGGAGCAACTGCGAATCGCAGCGGGCGAGGCACTGGATATAGAACAGGAAGACGTACGATTCCAGGGCCATGCCATCGAATGCCGCATTAATGCCGAAGACCCGAAAACATTTATGCCCTCTCCCGGCATGATACAACTTTGGCATTCTCCAGGCGGACCGGGAATCCGCGTCGAAAGTCACATTTACAGTGGTTATCGCGTACCACCGTATTACGATTCCATGATTGGCAAGATCATCGCGCACGGCAATGACCGCCCGACGGCGATAGCGCGAATGCGCAATGCGTTGTCAGAAATCGTTATTGAGGGCATCAAGACGAACGTGCCTTTGCACCAGGAAATATTTCAGCATGCTGCATTCCAGGCCGGTGGCACCGACATTCACTACCTGGAAAAACGCCTCGGAATTTAATTAAGGAACCTCTGATTTATTCTGGGCGAATTAGATTGTGTTCAAGATGTCCAGATTCAAGGCGCAGATCGCCCGTAATAGCTAGCTATTGCGAAAACGAAGCTGGAGTTTTTGGGCCCAGGAGTCGAGTTCACGAATAGATCAGAGGTTCCTTAAATCAAGAGTCCCGCATGGAGTGGCGCCAGTTTGTCATGAACCTCGAGTCGATTGAGCCGGATCGCGTAGAAGAGATACTGCAGCGACATGGTGCTCAGTCCGTGACCCTGACGGATGCCGGTGACAACCCGGTTCTCGAGCCGGCACCAGGTGAAACACCGTTGTGGACCGACACCCGTGTGACTGCACTGTTCACCGCGGAGGCCGATTTCGAATCATTGTGCCACGATCTGCGCGACACGCTGCAGCTCGATAGGTTGCCGCCACACCACGTTGAGACACTTGAGGATCGTGTGTGGGAACGCGAATGGCTCAAAGATTTTGGCCCGATGCAATTTGGCCGGCGACTCTGGGTGGTGCCGGGTGATATTGAAATAGATGCCAGTGATGCGGTCCTGGTCCGACTTGATCCCGGGCTGGCATTCGGCACAGGGACGCATCCGACAACGGCGTTATGCCTGGAGTGGCTCGAGCAAATCGATCTTGATGGGAAAACGGTGCTCGATTTTGGCTGCGGCTCGGGCATATTGTCCGTAGCGGCGTTGCAGCTGGGCGCAGCATTCGTCCATGCGCTCGACAATGATTTGCAGGCGATAACCGCAACACGGCAAAATGCGACCAGAAACGGTGTGAGTGAGGCGTTGCTGGCCGGGATCGCGATAGACGAGGATGCGCCGCAATTCGACGTTGTCGTCGCGAATATACTGGCCGGCACACTGAGCGAATATTCAGAATTTATTTGTAAGCGGCTTAAGTCCGGTGGTTTGCTGGCGCTTTCAGGTATTCTTGCGGAGCAGGCAGAAGACGTGGCGAGGGACTATCCACAAATCGATTTCGCGCCTGCGGTAGTGCAAGACAACTGGGCCCGGCTGGCGGGCGTCAAAAACTGAGACTACAGCTTGTATACACAGTGTCCTGAATGTCAGATCGCTTTTCGCGTAACCGCGCTGGTGTTGCAACAGGCGAGCGGCCGGGTACGTTGTGGTGGCTGTGGCCACGCTTTCAGTGCGCTTGATCACCTGTCAGAGTCACTGCCGGAACCGGCCGCGGACGGCCTTGAAGTCGTAACCAGTGATGATTTCCCAAGCGATACATCGAACGATGACCTGCCAGATGACGACAACCTGGCGGAGACCAGTCGGCGCTTGCTGGAGACGCTGGATGAGCTGGCGGGTCCGAGCAATGTTCGCATAGAAGATACCGGTGTCGAATGGCGCGTACTGGATGAAGTTGTCGAAGACCTGGATGACGATTCGCCGGGTGTCGATAGCAGTGAAACAGACGATGACTCGTCTGCGCAGGAATCACTCAAGCTCCATTCAGAGGAAAAGCACGTAGCGATGGAACGACGCTACGATGACAACACGCCACTGGACGACGACTTGGACGATGAAAGTGGCGAATTCTTGCCGCCGGCTGACACGCCCAAAAGACGCGCCGAAGACAATTTGCAGGAGGACACGTCAGAAGTCGATGCGGCGCAGGGAGATCTCGCGCTGAGCGAACCGGGCGACTGGACCGGCCTTCTCGATGATGCTGCTGCGGCTGATGTAATTCCGCTTGAGGTAGAAGAAGAACTTGCAGCGATTCATGATCAACTGTCATCCAGAGCAAGCGAAGCCACACCGGAGGCCACTCCGGAACTGACACCGGTCGAACTCAACCAGCCAGTGGACCTCGATGCGCAGTTTGACTTGCAGGCCGAGGCAATGGGCCTGGACATTACTGGCAGCCATGATGTCAGCGAGGAAGCGCTGACAGACGAGATACCATTGCTTGATGAGAGCTATGACGACTCGGCTGAAGAGGAGCCGCAGGAAGAAGACTCCGCAGAAGTTGAATCAATGGCTGCAGACTCAGGCGAAGACGAACCTGAAGAAGAGGACTCAGCAAAATTCGTAGCAATTGCGGATGATCTGTCTGCGGAGGGCCCAGGAGATGCAGATTCATCAGAAATTGATCTGATCGGCGATGATCCCCAGGAAAATCTTATCGAGCCGACTGGTGAATTCGACGCGAATATTGGCATCGCAGCACGTGCGCTGGAAGACGGAGAAATTGAGCAATGGAGCGAAACTTCCGCTGCAACGGGTGAAGACGAAGAGCAGGATGATGCCCTAGGAGAGATCGATGACGATGAGGTTGTCGAAGCGTCAGACGAATTAGAAGACAAATTCAAAACCGATGCGGATTCCGCAGATGAAATCGGCCTTGCAGATGACGCAGAAGAGGATGAAGAAATAAGCGCAGAAGATGCCGCCCTGATACGCGAAATCGAAGCAGGCGAAGAACCCGCGATGGATGACGAAGCGGAACCGGATGATGTTACTGAACATTTAGTACCGCCGCAGACCGAGGCGGAGATGACAGTCAACATGGCAATTGACGCAGAACTCCTGGCCGCCGCCGCAGAGAAAGACAAAACTGAGGACGAAAAAACTGTCGTCGAGGCATTTGGCGCTGACGTCGCCAGACAAATGTTCGACGAAAACTCGACCGAAGTCGAGACCATCATCATGGAAGGCGAATTCGTTCGCAGTGCTATCGATAAAGAACGCCTTGCGGCGGAGAATGATGCCAGAAGCCAGGTTGACGAGTATGGCAAACTCGCTGATACGTACGCACTCAACCGGGAAAACCTGCGTGGCGGACGACGCAGATATGATCCGTCCAGTTATACCGTCATCGCCGGCGTGATAATCCTGGCGCTGGTGCTGATCGGCCAGGTCATGCACGGCACACGTGACTCACTGGCAACTTATGGATTCTTCAACCAGACCATGGGTCCTGTTTATCGCATGCTGGGAAAACCGATCACACCGCAATGGGATATAAAGGGCTGGCGATTCGAGTCAACCAGCGGCAGCACCGATGAGGACGAAGAAGTTCTGACCGTATTTTCACGCCTCGTGAATAAATCAGAACAACCACTACCCTTTCCGCTGGTACATGTGTCGCTCACCGACCGCTGGGAAGAGATCATCGGCAGCCGGGTTCTCGAGCCGAATGAATACCTGGCCGGAGACCTGGATCCGAGCAAGCCGGTCACACCGGGTGAGAACTTTACAGCTGTCATAACGATCAAAAATCCGTCTGCCGAGGCCACCGGCTTCAAACTCAATGTCTGCTATCGTGTGACGCCGGGTCGCGTGCGCTGCGCCATAGAAGACTTCAAGAATTAGCCCGGGTAAGCCAATGCAGATCGGCCCCTATAAGCTGTCCAGCCCGTTCCTGCTCGCCCCGATGGTGGGGATAACCGATGCGCCCTTTCGCAAATTATGCCGCCGTTTTGGCGCCGGCATGACGACCTCGGAAATGACCACAGCGGATATCTCCCTGTGGAATACCGAAAAGTCGATGCGGCGGCTGGACCTGGATATGGACGCTACACCACGCGTGGTTCAGATCGCCGGAGCCGAGCCACAGCAACTTGCCATTGCGGCGCGGCTTTGCGTTGAGCGCGGCGCCCAGATCATTGATATCAATATGGGTTGTCCTGCCAAAAAGGTCTGCAAGCGGCAGGCCGGTTCCGCCCTGCTGCAGGACCCCAGGCTGGTGGCACAGATTCTCGAGTCGGTGGTTGCTGCGGTTGATGTGCCAGTCACCCTGAAAATGCGTACCGGCTGGGATGAGAAAAATCGCAACGGCATTGAGATCGCGAAAATTGCGCAAGAAAGTGGCATACAGGCGCTTGCTGTACACGGTCGAACCCGCGCCTGCAAATTTAAAGGTCACGCAGAATACGAAACGATTGCGCAAATAAAGAGCAGCGTAAAAATTCCGGTGATCGCCAATGGCGATATCACCACTCCGGAGAAGTCGCTCGAAGTTCTGCGCCTAAGCTCCGCTGATGGTTTGATGATTGGTCGCGGCGCCCAGGGCCGGCCGTGGATTTTTCGCGAACTGAATCACTATATGAAAACCGGGCAACATATCGCGCCACTAGAAAAATCTGAAGTCCGTGATATCATGCTCGGCCACCTTAGCGACCTGTACCAGTTTTATGGGGATACAACTGGCGTGCGGGTGGGCCGTAAGCACCTGACCTGGTATTGCACCGGTTTGACGAATGCAGAGAAATTCCGGACACAGGTGGTGCGTGTTGATAGTGCTGCCGAGCAAATTCGTCTTACGCGGGAATTCTTTGGCTCACCAGCCGGAGGTGAAAGCATCGCGGCGTAGAAAATGTTGTCGGCAGCAATTGTGCGAACTCACCTCAGGAATCGTAGCAAAGTGGCTCAGGAAAATAATAATAAAAATAACGAGTTAAATGCTTTAATCACGAAAAAACCGCTAAGAAAGCACACGGAAGAAGCACTCAGTCGATATTTTACGAGCCTGAACGGCGATCGACCCGGCGACCTTTATGACCTGGTCCTCGGCGAGGTTGAAGAGCCCTTATTCAAGGCTGTTATGGAATACACGCATGGCAACCAAAGCCAGGCAGCAGGAATACTTGGTATAAACCGGGGCACCCTGCGCAAAAAACTCAAAACTTATTCGCTACTCCAGCAAAGGTAATTCATGTTTAAGGTGCGCCGCGCCCTTATCAGTGTTTCTGATAAGCGCAACCTGGTTCCATTTGCCAAAGGCCTGCAGGACCTCGGCATAGAAATTCTCTCTACCGGCGGTACTTGTCGCCAACTCAACGAAGCTGGCATCAAAGCCATCGAAGTCTCGTCGAAAACCGGCTTCCCGGAAATAATGGGTGGCAGAGTGAAAACCCTGCACCCGGTTATTCATGGTGGCTTGCTGGGCAGGCGCGGGATCGACGAGGACGTAATGAGCGAGCACGGCATAGAGCCGATCGATCTGCTGGCCGTCAACCTCTACCCCTTTGAAGAAACAATCAGTCGAGCAGATTCTACGCTGGCGGACGCCATCGAGAACATCGATATCGGCGGGCCTGCGATGATCCGTGCCGCGTCAAAAAATCATGCCGGCGTCGCGGTCATAGTCGACCCCGATGACTACGATACAATTCTTGAAGCATTAAAAGCCGATGAATTGACAGAAACATACCGTCGCGGCCTGGCGGCCAAAGCATATACGCATACTGCCAGCTACGACACCGCGATTAGCGGATATTTGTCAGCATCTGTAGGCAATGAGCTGCTCGATGCGCGTTTTCTCTACGCCGGCAGTCGCATGGAAAAACTACGCTACGGTGAAAACCCGCATCAGGAGGCTGCCTTTTACAGCGACCAGACTCCGGCCCCGGGAACGCTCGCCACAGCCCGCCAGCTGCAAGGCAAAGCGCTGTCGTATAACAACATCGCCGATAGTGATGCAGCGCTGGAGTGTGTCAGGCAATTCAGGCAACCCGCCTGCGTCATCGTCAAACATGCCAATCCCTGCGGCGTTGCGGTAAGCGACGATATTCACGATGCTTATGAGAAAGCATTCGCGACCGACCCAACCTCGGCATTTGGCGGCATTATCGCGTTCAATCAAACGCTAAAAGGCCACACCGCAAGGGCGATCATCGACAAACAATTCGTCGAAGTTATCGTCGCACCCGACATAGATAAGGACGCGCTCGAGATACTTGCTGAAAAGAAAAATGTTCGCGTCCTGCGAACGGGTAACAAAGCGCACGCAGATGATGCAGGCTTCGATTTCAAGAAAGTTTCTGGCGGCTTGCTGGTGCAGAGCAAAGATAACGGAGTGGTTACAGCAGCCGATCTCAAGGTCGTGACGGAAAAGGCTCCTGACGATGCCCAGATTCAGGATCTGTTGTTCGCCTGGCAGGTCGCAAAATTTGTAAAATCGAATGCGATCGTATTTTGTAAGGATGGCATGACGATTGGGGTTGGCGCGGGCCAGATGAGCCGTGTTTACAGCACAAAAATTGCCGTTATCAAGGCAGCTGATGAAGGTCTCACGGTAAAAGGGTCGGTAATGGCGTCAGATGCATTTTTCCCGTTTCGCGATGGCATCGACAGCGCCGCGGAACACGGAATCTCGGCAATCATTCAGCCAGGCGGCTCGATGCGGGACGATGAGGTTATTGCCGCAGCGAATGAGCATGGATTGGCGATGGTGTTTACGGGGATGCGACATTTCCGGCACTAGTACTCCGTCAAGGTAGTATTGATGAAGTACTAGTTGAGTTAAGTAGTGCCATTGGAATTCGCGGTAATTTTGCCAAAGTAATCGAGGAGAGGGTGGATGCGAACTGACATTTATTGCGCTAAAGATCAATTTGCGCCCAGTTCGCCTGACTAATCGGAAATCGACGAGAGGGTAATTGCGAACTGACATTTATTGCACTAAAGATCAATTTGCGCCAACCTGTTTCACTCCTTTTGAATAATCAGGCAAATTGGGCACATTGATGAAGGTATTGATCGTCGGCGGTGGTGGACGCGAACATGCCCTGGCATGGAAATGCGCACAATCTCCCAGCGTCAGCGAAGTCCTCGTCGCCCCAGGCAATGCCGGCACCGAACTCGAACCCGGTGTACGCAACGTCCAGGTCGGCGCCGAAGACATCGACGCACTCCTGCAACTCGCAGCAGCCGAAAACATCGACCTGACCATCGTCGGACCGGAAGTACCACTCGTTGCCGGCATCGTCGACAAATTCAAGGAAAAGGGCCTGCGCTGTTTCGGCCCATCGGCCGCGGCCGCGCAGCTGGAGGGATCGAAAGCCTTTACCAAGGACTTTCTTAAGCAACACAAAATTCCGACTGCGGACTACCGTAATTTCGACACGCTCGAGCCGGCACTGGAATACATTCGCAAACAAGGCGCACCCATTGTTATCAAAGCAGACGGGCTCGCCGCCGGCAAAGGCGTCATCGTCGCACTGACGCTCGCCGAGGCGGAGGCTGCTGCGACAGATATGCTCGGCACCGGCACGTTTGGCGCTGCCGCCAATCGCATTGTCGTCGAGGAGTTTCTCGAAGGCGAAGAGGCAAGTTTCATCGTCATTACCGATGGCAGTCACATTCTGCCGCTCGCCACCTCTCAGGATCACAAAGCACGCGATGACGGCGA
>Ga0114948_10000198_pt1 | contig 21796 bp, 29 predicted proteins | sample CR04metaG_FD_83877 | JGI IMG/M metagenome (GOLD analysis project Ga0114948, IMG submission 83877) | Deep subsurface microbial communities from Mariana Trench to uncover new lineages of life (NeLLi) - CR04 metaG | ecosystem: Environmental > Aquatic > Marine > Ocean trench > Sediment | place...
ATCAATTCGAGTATGACAAGGGGAGCAAGGTTGTAAAGATGTCGTATTATTTGGCGCCTGATGAAATTTTCGATGATCCAGAGGAGGCCGCACTTTGGGGGCGTAGAGCGCTTGAGGCGGCATCTCGCGCGAAACCGAAAGTTCGCAAGAAGGGAAAGAGATAGAGTATTACTGCAAAACCATCGATACCAGAGGGAGGTCGTATGAGGTCTATAGGACTGAAGCGCAATCTTTGCCGCATTTACGTTGATAACGGCCTAACAACGCCGCAGCATGCAGTACGCGTGCGTGCCACCAGAGAAGACAACCGGACGATATGAAACTTACCGACTTCGAAGCGTTGACGTTCGACTGCTACGGTACGCTCATCGATTGGGAAAGCGGCATGATAGCAGCGCTGACGCCACTGATGGATAAGGTTGAGCGTGAATTGACACGTAATGAAATCCTCAAGGCCCATTCGCGTCATGAGTCGAGCCAGCAACGACAGACACCGGCCAAACGCTATCAAGAATTATTGGCGATTGTTTACCGACGCATGGCAGAGGAATGGGGTGTTAGTGTTAGCTGGGATGAGTGCGCACGGTATGGTCAGTCGATAAAAGACTGGCCTGCATTCCCTGATTCTGTGGATGCGTTACGGTATCTGAAACAGCATTACAAGCTCGTAATTCTATCGAATGTCGACAATCAGAGTTTCTCAGCAAGTAATAGCAGGCTTGGGGTTGAGTTCGATGCTATCTATACAGCTGAAGATATCGGTAGCTATAAACCGGCCGACGCCAACTTCGAGTATATGTTGACCAAGCTCAGAGAGCTGGGGGTTGAGAAATCAGGCATCTTACATACGGCAGAAAGTCTGTTTCATGATCATGCGCTGGCCAATCGTCACGGGCTAAAGTCTTGTTGGATCTACCGTCGGCATGGACAAGAGGGCTTTGGTGCGACCGCGGATCCAGGCGAAATGCCTGCCTATGATTTTCGCTTTAATAGTATGGCGGAAATGGCCGATGCCCATAGAGCGGAGGTCAGTGGGTAGAGGCAATGGTTACGCACCGGGGCGGATGTCATTGTGGGCTGATTAAGTACGAAGTCTTGGCGCCCTTAAGAATCAAGGTCAACCAATGCAATTGTTCCATCTGTTCTAAGTCCGGATATCTTGGTCTTATCGTCCGCAAGGAGCGCTTTAAACTTCTTTGCGGCGAAGAGCATTTGGTTACATACACGTTCAACACTGGTGTTGCGAAACACCTGTTTTGCGCTCGATGCGGTATCAAGTCGTTCTACATACCGCGTTCACATCCGGATGGGTACAACGTCAATGCACGATGCCTGGATCCAGCGACAATCGAAAGCATGGAGATTAACCCGGTCGACGGTCAAAACTGGGAAAAACGCTATCCGAAAGGTCGTGCAGAGAGTTATCCGGACTAAGTGCGCGTGTCACCGCCGAACGGAGATGGGCACATATACGCGTTGACCCATCGTAGTGTCTCTGGCTGAAGATGAGCAGGCGTGACTGAACCCTCCCATTTTCGACTTCAGTGTATTGTTTTTTTGTTGGTGTCGATCTCGTTTACGAATATCTATATCACCCAGCCGGTGTTACCGGTACTGCAGGTTGAATTCGCGGTAGACACGGTGATCGCTTCTTTCACTGTCTCTGCCGTATTGCTTGGGATCGCGCTATCTAACTTACCATCAGGCGCTCTGGCAGACAGATTGCCTATCCATCCCATCATCCTGACCGGTGGCATCGTCTTGGCCATTGGCGGTTTGATTTGCGCTTTAGCCAGCAACATTTGGGTGCTCATTGGTGCGCGTTTTCTTCAGGGCCTTTTCATTCCCGCGATGACCACCTGTCTCGTCGCGTATTTGGCGAAAACGCTTCCACTGGCGCGGTTGAATGTGGTCATGGGCACTTACGTAGCGGCCACGGTGCTTGGTGGCATGGGTAGTCGCTTGCTGGGTGGCTGGATCCATCCGCCATTGAATTGGCGTTACGCCTTTGTGTCGGCGTCGATATTGGTTCTCATTGCGACGTTGATCGCCATGAGGGAGTTGCCGAGAACGCCGGTCCATCCTCAACGACAACACGACTCAATGGGCTTTTTCGAGCTACTTAAACGTTGGGAGCTGTTGCTCCTCTTCTTATGTGCGGCTGCCAGCCAGTCGATTTTCTCGCCTGTTTTCAACTACTTGCCATATAGGCTCGGTGCACCGCCTTTCGAGTTCCCGACAGAGTTGGTGACGCTGGTTTACCTCGTTTATATCGTCGGCATCTTCATGGGGCCTGCGGCCGGCCGAATCAGTAATCGCTTCGGAAACGGATACACGATAGTTGGCGGCGCCGTTGTATTGGGTATTTCCTTGGTGCTTATCCTGTTACCAACCATCGTGGCAGTCGTGCTCGGCCTTATTGGGATCTGCGCGGGTTTTTTCACGATCCATGCCGCCGCAGTGGGTTCCCTTAACCGCAAACTTTCTAGCGGACATGGGCGTGCAAACGCCCTGTATGTGCTGTTTTACTATGTCGGCGCGTGGCTCGGAATCACCTGGGCGGGCTTTGTTTACAAACAAGGTGGTTGGAGCGCGCTGGTGTACACGGCGCTGTTACTTTTGACTATTCCGCTATACGCAGGTATTCATGAACTTAAAATCGCTCGACGACAACACCTCAGCAAAGAATGAACGAAGGTCAATTCAGCGAAACTGCTATCGGCGTCGCCTCGCTACGTGTCCAGCGCTACGAGAACGACCAACCACTGATTGTTGCTGAAGCGACAACCTAAAAAGTTAGGTTACGATAAATGTCCGCCACCCGTAGCGGTAGTTTCCGTACATCATTGACAAGCGTGTAGTTCACGGCGCCATACATATGTGGTAGATAATCGCTCGCCTCATCATCGATGGTGATACAAAACGGATGAATACCGGCCTGTTTTTCCTCTATCAAGGCGCGGCCCGTATCTTCTATATAGTAGTCGCCGCGATAGCCATCGTAATCGTCCGCTTACCATCCGACAGGGTAATCAATACCTTGGTGCGCGCTTCTACCGCATTCAGTAACTTGGTTAGATGGCGAATAATTACTCCCATGCGAGTGTAATCTTGCGGGCGCATACCAGTGATCCGTTGCTTCACGGTTTCGGAGTATGTCTCCTTGAAACTCTTGACACGAAAGAGCTCACAACGTTTCCTGGTCATGCCGGAGAAACCGTAGATCGCATACCGATCGCCAAGAATCTCGAAAGCCTTGCAGAGCAACACAAGCGATTCGCGCTCGGCGTTATTTACCCAACCCTTAGTCGAACCACTCACGTCTACCATGAACATGGCAGTGATGTTTCGGTCGAGCTTGCGTTTCTTGGTAAACAATCGTTCTGGCATTTCTATGCCATGGCACAAGTTGGTATGGCCTTCGACAACAGCATCGACGTCGATGTTGCCGCTATTTTTTTGCTTCTTGATAGCATAGCGGGCGCATGGTTTAATCCTCTGTCCGGCCGCATCAATCCCAATGACCTTACCGTTGCCTATGCGCGTGCGGCTCGTCAAAGAGGCGCTCACATTATTGAGAATTGCAGCGTATCAGAGTTGATTTTCAACGACGATCGTGTGGCTGCGATCGAAACATCGACCGGACGCATGGCTGTCGACGCGGTTGTGGTGAGCGCTGGAGTCGTAGCGTGAACATGCAGATCTTCAAAGGAATGTCATTGACATCTTTTATAGTGGCCGGGCTGTTTTCGGTTTTTCTGGTATTGGCCTCGGGATTCGAAAAAGGTCTGATCTATACAATCGAGTGGCATATATTGTATTTCCCCGTCCCGTTTTTTCTATCTATGGTTATTCTAGTTTTGCGTTGGTTGCTTACTAGAGCATTGACGATAGATGTGTTCATAAAAAACCTAATCTGCGGTTTTGTGTTAGGGATGGCATCGCTGGTTCTTTACGATGTCGCTTTCGGATCGCGGGGTCTTCAAGGTTTTCTATTCTCGCCGTTTAGTGGCCTATTCGGCGCCTTGGTTGGTGGTACTTTCTGGTTTGTCGTGGAACGAGAAGCACCAGATAAACGATCACCGGAAGACGGCGGATGAGAGACGTTTCGATTGTCGATATCTCGGCACCTTCTTTCGTATTTTATCGGCAGCTCGTAGCGGCGTTGGGGCGACGGCGCCTCGGCGGCAGGCCGACAAAAGCGCTTGATGTGATTAATTCGTTTGCTGGCCTGGGCTAGCTGCACGGGCGCGATGTTTCGCGGCTATGAAGTCTTTGTGGGAAACGTGCATCAGATTGGCGAGCTTACGCACCAGATGGTCTTCGTATTTGTCCATACGACCGTCGGCGTAGGCGACCTGCCACATCAGTTCGACGACGTGAATCTTTTCTTTCTGACTAAAGCCCTTGTTGATTAAAGAGGTAAATTGATAATAGTCGGTCGCTTGTTTGACTTCTTCTTGGGCAAGCCGGATGAGCTCTTCTGTGTCGGTCCGTGACAATCCGAAAGTAGTCTGCACGGCCTGCCTTACTTGTTCGACCTCTTCAGGATGGACATCGAAATCGGCTCGCGCCATCTCGATGAGCATCGCCGCTGTCGCTACCTGCAGACGGTGTTTAGTGGTATCTCCGGGTTCTGTAGCCGAAGCGATTCGCTTATCGAAGTATTTCTTGATTGCGGCAATCATGAGTAACGGACCATTATCTGCTCGCATTATCTCAAATTGATGCGGTCCTCGTATATCTGTATATAAAAGGGACGATTCCAGGGTGACCTCGACGGCTAGCCGAGGCAGCGTTACACTTACCGCGGTATGGCTTAAAGCTGACCAAAAACAAAGGAAGGCAGTTGCAAAGAAAAAATGCGTTTGCTCGGGAGGAATTACTCCAGTGTGGGCGTGGCGAATTGTTTGGTCCAGGTAACGCCCAGCTACCGTTGCCGCCGATGCTCATGTTCGATCGCATCGTTAGTATCACCGAGGATGGCGGTGCTCATGGTAAGGGACAGATGATCGCCGAGTTGGATGTGGTGCCAGATTTATGGTTTTTCGCATGCCACTTTCAAGGCGATCCAGTTATGCCCGGTTGTTTGGGTGCAGACGCGCTATGGCAATTGGTGGGGTTTTTTCTGAGTTGGATGGGTGGACCCGGGCGGGGCCGTGCGCTTGGTGTGGGCGAGGTCATATTCAAAGGACAGGTAACGCCGGCCAACAAGCTAGTGCGCTATCGCGTTGATATGACGCGTGTAATCATGCGTAGGTTATTTATGGGAGTAGCTGACGCTGAAGTAGAGGTGGATGGTCGTATAATCTATACGGCCAAAGATCTGCGGGTGGGACTTTTCACTTCTACTGAGGATTTCTGAAGGGGGAAGGTCATGAGACGTGTAGTAGTAACCGGTGTCGGCATTGTCTCTAGCATCGGCAATGACAAAAAAGAAACACTCGACTCGTTGCGAGCAGGTCGGTCCGGCATTGAATTTGATCAGGAGTACGCTGATCTCGGGTTTCGTACGAACGTCCATGGTTCGATTCGACTGAACATTGACGAACTGATCAACCGTAAGGTCCGGCGGTTCATGGGAGATAGTGCGGCATTCAACTATGTTGCGATGCAAGAAGCGATTAGCGATTCTGGGCTTGAGCAAGATGATATCTCTAACCCACGTACCGGTTTGATTGTCGGCTCCGGGGGCGGGTCGACTGAAAACTTGTTGAGGTCTACTGATCTCTTGCGTGCCAAAGGGTTGCGCCGAGTCGGTCCGTATATGGTTCCTCGCGTGATGTGCAGTACCAATTCGGCTTGTCTGGGAACGGCATTTCAAATAAAGGGTGTCGGATATTCGATTAGCTCGGCCTGCTCTACCAGTGCCCACTGTATCGGCAACGCTGCCGAATTGATCCAAATCGGAAAACAAGACATTGTATTCGCCGGTGGTGGTGAAGAAGTCCATTGGACAATGACCTTGCTTTTCGATGCCATGGGGGCGTTGTCGTCAAAATATAACGAAACGCCGCAGACGGCGTCGCGCCCCTATGATGTCGATCGCGATGGTTTCGTGATCTCGGGTGGCGGTGGCACATTGGTACTTGAAGAGCTCGAACACGCGCGGGCCCGTGGTGCGAAAATCTACGCAGAGTTCGCTGGCTATGGCGCCACGTCAGATGGTTTCGACATGGTACAGCCCTCGGGTGAGGGCGCGGTAAGATGTATGCGTCAGGCCTGTGCGACAGTAGATGGTCCGATAGACTACATCAACGCGCACGGCACGAGTACGCCAATCGGTGATGTTCGCGAGCTAGAGGCCATCAAAACTGTATTCGAGAATGAACTTCCGCCCGTTAGTGCGACTAAGTCGCTTACCGGTCACGCGTTGGGTGCAGCCGGGGTTAACGAGGCGATTTATAGCTTATTGATGATGGAGCACGATTTCATCGCCGCGTCTGCGAATATTGCGAACCTCGATCCGGTCGCCGAAGGCATGCCGATCGTACGTGAACGTCGAGATAACGTTCGCTTAAACGCGGTTATGTCGAACAGCTTCGGTTTTGGCGGTACCAACGCGTGCCTGGTTTTCCGTCGGTTTGAGGGTTAGCTGCGAATCCAGTGTCAATACAAGCTTTGTGATTTCGACTGCGACGTGTGGAAGAACAAAGAGCAGTCTTGCAACGCTCGTTCTTAAGCGCGATTGAAGCCGCAGTCAATTGCCTGTCGCAGTACTTTCCCGCCTCTCTCGAGTATCGCCAATCGCCACTTAGGATCGGCCGGACAAAACGTTTCTTGACAATCAGCCTTAATCTTGCGGCCGGCCGCTGAGTCGACCGTACCGTAGTAGTGTAATCGATTTTCCGCCCGCAGCACGGCCAGCGTATGCCATAGTGAGTAAGTGCCGAACTCTAGTGTCGCCGGATATACGCGGCAATGATTGAACACGGCCTGGGTTAATTCACCGATGTCACCAAACGCCGGATACGTGGACGTTTTTTTGGTCTGACTGGTGATGACTTTGTCAGCACCGAACCATTTCTGCAGTTGTTGAAGTTCATGGGATTCTTCAGGGAGATCGGTCAATAGTTTGTAATGACCGTAGCGTCCCAGGCCCGTATGTAAGTCGATATGTAGCACTTGTTTTGTGTTTTCGGCCGACGCACGCCGCAGCAATTGTTCAAAAATGGTGATAGATTCCTGGCGCTTAGTGCCACCATAGAACAGGCCCTTTGCGAACGCATACTGACCGCTGGCGATAGCCCGTTTACCCGCGCGCATACCATGTCGGATACCTGCCCATACCAATTTTGCTTTGAATAGATCCCGATCAGGCGACGACGTCGGATTCAATAGCGGATCGAACGTTCCATAAGCTGAATTGGCCGGCCCCGGAAACCGGGCGAGACAATTTCGGTTGAGGTCGACGTTGTTCTCGTTCACACGACGCAGATGCGCAAAGCCGTGGGGATTGATCGCATGAATCAGTAGTAGCCCACAGCTGCTGGGAAGCGGCGGCATCGCTCTTAGGTCAGTGACTAACTGTTGTTGCAAAGCGCTGCCAGCGAAGCCCTCAGCCCCGTGTATGCCCGAAGAAATGATTACCAATCGCGCCGGCGATGGCGCGCCGAAGTAGGCGGTGTCGATCGTTAGTTCTTTACCCCCGATCGATGGGGTTTGGATTGGGCAGCGTTGTGTCCATGCCGCTTGTCGCGCGGCGAGCTGGCTGAAACGATCGCGGGCGGCAAAATAGTCGGCCGCGAAGTGGCGCAGACCGTTTTCGGCGTTCCTACTTGGCATTGCGGCACACGAACGAGTCGTGCTCTATTTGTCGTCGGGGTTTGCGCGGATATCTAGGCGTTGCCTTGACCCAACACTTGGGAGTCTCGCTCACGCGCGAAGTCCAAAAGGCGCTTTATCGGTATCATGGCCCGTTGCCGCATGGATTCGTCGATGAAGATTTCATTACCACCCTGCTTGAGCGTGTTGTACAGTTTCTGCAGATCGTTCATCGCCATCCAGCGGCAATGCGCACAACTCTCGCAGGTGGCACCGACCCCGGCCGTGGGCGCCTCGAGAAACTTTTTACTTGGCGCCGCTTGTTGCATCTTGTGAAAGATGCCCTTATCGGTCGCGACGATAAATGTCTCGGCGTCGAGCGTTTGGGCGGCCTTGATTAGCGCAGTGGTTGAGCCGACGACGTCGGCTTGCTCAATGACGCCGGCCGGCGATTCCGGATGCACCAACACCGCTGCCTCCGGGTGTTTGGCCCTTAAACCCTGCAATACCTCAGCTTTGAATTCTTCATGTACGATACAGGCGCCGTTCCACAACACCATGTCGGCCCCCGTCGTTTTTTGGATATAGTCGCCTAGATATTTGTCCGGGGCCCAAAGTATCTTCTCTCCGCGTTCAGCGAGATGCCTGATGATATCGGCACCGATCGATGAGGTGACCACCCAATCGGCACGTGCCTTCACGGCGGCGCTGGTATTGGCGTAGACAACCACGGTGCGATCCGGATGGGCCTCACAAAACTGGCTGAATTCGTCGATCGGACAACCGAGATCGAGTGAGCAAGTCGCTTCTAGATCTGGCATGAGCACGCGTTTCTCGGGATTGAGGATCTTTGCGGTTTCGCCCATGAACCGTACGCCGGCAACGACCACGGTCTTGGCCGGGTGCTCGTGACCAAAGCGGGCCATCTCCAGCGAGTCGGACACAGTACCACCAGTTTCATCCGCCAGGTCTTGCAGCTCCGGTGCCGTGTAGTAGTGGGCAACGAGCACCGCATCCTGCTCGGTCAGCATGCGCTTGATCTCGCATAAGAGCTCATCGGATTGGGGCACAGCCACATCGTCGGTTGACGCATCTACGACAACACGATCCTGCATCTTCTCAGCAACGGTAGTGGATAAGATCTTGCCCATCAGTACCTCGCTCACCTGTCCTTGCTATTTGATAAATTCGACTCTGCCCGGAGACTTGAGCCGATAGAGCTGTGCCGGTCGGTGATTGCCGTTGCGGCGCCGCTCGCTGGTGTGCTCGAGACACGACATCGCCAACACGCCCTTGCGAAAATTGCGTTTGTCTAACTCTTCGCCCAGGATGATCTGATAGACCGCCTGCAGCTCACTCAAGGTGAACATCTCTGGCATGAATTGAAAGGCGATGGTGGAGTAGTCCAACTTCGCCACCAATCGCCGATGCGCCATGTTGACGATCTTTTCATGGTCGAATGCCACCGGCGGTAGGTCTTCAAGGGCAAACCAGGCAACCGCCTTAGCATCGCTGGCGGCGTGAATATACAAGCGGTCGGAGGGCGTGAGCGCATAGTAAGCCACCGAGATCACGCGGCCGCGTGGATCACGATCGGGCTCACCGGACGTGTGCAATTGTTCCAGGTAAACACCGGTCACTCCGGTTTCTTCCTCGAGCTCACGCAGTGCACTGGTCTCCAGGTTCTCGTCGATGCCAACGAAGCCACCCGGTAACGCCCACGCACCGGCAAACGGCTCGTGTGCCCGTTTTACGAGCAGCAGCATCAACCGGCCTTCGCGTATGCTGAAAAGGACGATATCGGTGGCGACGGCTGGCCGTGGATGATCGTAGCAATAGGACATATTCAGATAGTGTAACTTATACACTAAGTGGGTGTAGGATAGTGTAGTCTGTACACTATGTCAACTGCGGGTAAAAAAAACCCCCGCGAGCGGGGGATGATAAAGCCTCTAACCACTATATCGTTATTATTACGAAATCGGTTGCTCTGCGATGGTCCCAGGCTGTGCGGCCCGGTGACGAGCCGCGATGCGCTTTTGCCAGTCCATCGGGTTTGAGCGGTATCCTGGCTTCGCCGAATAGTACTTGCTTATAAAGATACGCAAGCCGAATTTCATGAGTGTGACCTCATCGTCAAGCAGTTGCCGCATGAGCGGCTCATCAATGTCATAGGTCTCGCTAGAACCGGGGCTTTTCAAAAATTCCCGCAGCCCATCTACGTCATAGCTGCAGAGGTAGAAAAAGTCGAGGCTACGACTACTAGGCTTACCTAGGGTCGGCCCGCACGAGCGTTTCTCCTCCACAAACCCTTAATGTCGATCATCCAGCAGGACGCTGAAAAAGTCCATCCCTGTGATGGCCCCCGGGGGCCTACCTGTGGTTCGCGGCATATCATAAATATGTATAATTATCAATAACTTATAATACATTTGTCTATTGAGTCGGCAATAGTCCTAGGAAAACTGTGTTTATGTACGGCTAGTCCTTGATCAATTGTTTGTAAGGGACCTTCCTAAAGCTCCACTCACCGGTGTCGCGATCGTATGTCGAGTTCACGAACACTTTCCAGTTGTCATCGTCGATTTCCGGGAAATCGGTACCGTAGTAGTAGCCCGGATACCGCGTTTCCTCGCGGCATTGGAGGTGTCGCATGTGGCACTCGGCGTCGATGAGCCGGTGGTAGTTTTCCCACGCCCGTAACAGCTGGTGCACCTCGTTGGCGCGCATTTTCAGGGAGTCTTCCTTGAGCATTTTAAGTTTACGCTCGGCGACCTCGAGCATTTTGCCGTTGGTCTGGTACATGGTGGACACCCCTCCTACGTACTCATCCATGATCTTTTGTAACCGAAACGAAGGCGGCACCGCAGCAGCCGCCGATTATGAGGATATCGACCTCTTCCTCTATAGATTTCAGGATTTTCAAAACCGTCTGCTTCAGCCATTTTCTTTTCCTCTACCCAGCACTCTGCATGGGACTGCCGCCCACATCGCAGCGGCGGCCCACAGATTGTTTCAGCTATTGACGAACTGACTCGTGTCGCACGAATGCATGCCGTGGGTGAACACTTGTCGATCTCGTCCATGTTCACATCGGGCTTGCCCGCATAGGGCTCGATCGAACCCTCGGGTGTGGTGCGGATCGGGAATTTTAACCGCTTCATGTTGCCGTTGCGGAAGCGGATGGTCCACATGATGGACTCGGTACCGCGCAGCGGCTGCACCATCCCGCCCAGCGGCACGATGTCGGCGTAGTGGCGGACCTCAATCGCGTTCTGCGGGCAGACCTTGACGCAGGAGTAGCACTCCCAGCACTGCTCGGGTTCCTGGTTTACGCCTTCATCGCATGACCCGTTTCGGACCCGTCCTTGCCCAGCTTCATCAGATCGTGCGGACAAATGTACATACACGCGGTCTTGTCTTGGCCTTTACAGCCATCGCATTTGTCGGTACGAACGTAAGTGGGCATTACGTGCCTCCCATAGTTTTCACAATTTGTTCGAGTTATCGGATTTGTTCACTTCGCGGAGTGGCCGGCCAGTTTCACCTCCGCTCTCTCTTCATCTTTCAAGCCTGCGTAGTATTCGCGCAGAATCACCAACACCTCCGGACGACTAAAATGCGTCGGTACTTGTGCCTCCTCTGATAACGCCTTTCGCAATTTTGTGCCCGACAGTAATAGCCTGTCTTTGGCCGAATGTGGGCACGTGCGCATGGATGCCATGCCGTCGCACTTGTCGCACCAAAATGTCCAGTCAATCTTCAGCGGCTTAATCTCGAGTGCATCACCCGGGATCTCGTCGAAGATGTGATGCGCATCGAAAGGACCGTAGTAATCGCCGACGCCGGCGTGATCGCGACCAACGATTAAATGAGAGCAACCATAATTCTGCCGAAACAATGCATGTAGCAGTGCCTCACGTGGTCCGGCGTAGCGCATGTCCAGTGGATAACCGGCTTGTACTACCGTGTCGCGCAGGAAGTAGTGCTCGATCAGTGTATCAATCGCCTGCGCCCGTACCTCGGCCGGGATGTCACCGGGTTTGAGTTTTCCCAACAGTGAATGAATAAGAACACCATCACAGGTCTCGATCGCAACTTTGGCAAGATATTCGTGTGATCGATGCATGGGATTGCGGGTCTGGAACGCGGCCACAGTTTGCCAACCCCTAGTCTCGAACCATTCACGCGTTTGCGCTGGTGTCAGAAACAGCTTGGGATACTTGTGGGGAAACTCGCCTTGCGACAATACCTTTACCGGTCCGGCCAGGTTGATCGGCCCTTGGGCCATTACCATCTGTACGCCAGGGTGTTCGGTATGGGTGGTTTTATAGACGCTGGTACACTCGTGGGCCTTGTCGATCGTGTATTTTTCGTCGACCCGCATGGTCGCCATCATTTCACCACTATCGGCATCAACCAGTGCGACATCTCTTCCCTCGGTAATGCCACCGGCGGTAGTTTCATCTGTCGATAGGGTTATCGGGATCGGCCAGAACAGGCCGTTGGCCATCGCCATGTCGTCACAAACGCGCTCCCAGTCGGCCCGATTCATGAAGCCCTGGAGGGGGGTGAAACCGCCGATGCCTAGCATGATGAGGTCGCCGACCTCTCGGGAACTTAGGCGCACACGGGGCAGGGACTGGGCGCGTTGCCGCTCCGATTCATGAGTCGCGCCGCTTAGCAGGCGTGGCTGCAGTTGGTTGGCGCCGTGCGGACTCACTAGTGTCGACATAGGCGTTCGTTCTGCGGTCGGCTGATCCGGGGTGGAAGAGCGAGCATTATAGTAAGGCCTAAGCGCGACACTCTATCGTCTCGTGAGCCATAAAACTAATTAGTATTAGTGGGGCGCGATATGAGATTCATTTATTTTTGTGGAACCGTACAATCCCCGGCTATTTGGTACGGGCTTAGGCCCGCCAGCGACGCCATGGCGCTGTTGTGGGGTGCTCGACTGGTCTTTTCAAACGGGCTATCGACCCGCAGACCGTCTAGCCGCCGCTAACGCCGGTGGGAGATTTGCGTTTGAGCTCGAGGTAACGCTTGAGGTCGGTGCCGGCCCGAGCCCGAAGCGCCTCTTGTTCTTTACGCTTGGCGGCCATTGCCGCCTCGTGACGGGCAATCTGTTGCTTAGTCTTAATGATCTGGGTTTGTAGGTCCTTGGTTGCTTGACTGCCCTCTTTGGCAGTGGCCGCCTCCTGTTCCATTCTGACCAGGGCCGCGCGCAGTGGCTTTAGGGTGGCGGTTGCGGCCACGATGGTGGATTCGATCTGCACCAGCTTACGATCACGGATATAGATGATGTCATCTTCGTGGCCGTAGGTGGCTAGTAACTGACGATCGATCTTGGCCTGCTTAGCCGCACGTTTTTCCGCCTCTTCCATCTCGGCTTTGTCGCGTTCACGGGCCGCTAGTTCCTCTTCCGTGGCGGGCGCGCGTATCACCTTGGTTGTTATCCCTTGACCAGAGAGCTCGATGATGTTGGACCGCTCGCATTCGTCGGCCGCCTGGTCGCCGTAGTGCCACTTTCCTTGTGCGTCTTGGCATTTCTTGATGTTTATCGCTTCCACCGTGAACGTTGGGACGGCGAGTCCTAGAGCAGCTATAACTGCAAGTAAAATCGGTATTTTCTTCATAGTCTGACTCACAAATAGGATCGCACGTTGTGTGGCAGCACCCTTTTTTAAAGATAGGCACTTCGGCCGCCTAGTCAACCGGTGCCCGCCGGCCCGGGCCTGCTCGCGGTTCCAACCGGCCCGCAGGGTCAGACGCCGTAGCTCCGTCGGTAGCTGACAATCGCCGCCCGGTGGCTCGGATCCGCGTGTCCTTGTCCAAGGTACTCCAGCAGCGCGTCTAGGTCCACAATGCTGGTTACCGTTATCCCGTAATTCGACTCAACCGACTGTACCGCCGAAGCCCCATCCGTGCCGCGCTCCTGCCTATCTAAAGCAATCAATATGCCCGCCGGTTGCGCCTGGGCCTGTTCGATGATCTCAATCGACTGAGCCACCGACAGACCCGTAGTAATCACATCGTCGATGATGAGTACGCGCCCGCACACTGGTGACCCGACCACGACACCGCCCTCGGCGTGATCTTTGGCTTCTTTTCGATTGAATGCGCAGCCAACATCGAGATCGTGATCCTTGGCGAGCGCAATGGCGGTGGCCACCGCTAGCGGGATGCCCTTGTAGGCCGGACCGAACACCATGTCAAAGGCGAGTCCTGTGTCGACCGCAGCGCGCGCATAAAACTGGCCGAGTCGCGCCAGGTCGGATCCGGAGTTAAACGCGCCAGCATTGAAAAAATATGGGCTTACGCGGCCCGATTTGAGCACGAACTCGCCGAAACGAATGGCCTCAACCGCAACTGCGTAATCGAGGAATTCGCGCTGATAGTCCTTCATTGTTGCCAAGATACAAGATTCAAGATACTAATGCGACTCTAGTCCGACCGCTGTACGATATTGTTCTTCCACAGTCGCTGCCATGTAAGCGCGGCCACGAACGCGTAGATAGCTGCACAAAGCTCGAGAGATTCCTCAAGCACCCGTTCGTGTCCCGGAATCTTTATGCTCAATCGGTCGCACAACTGTGACGCAAACAGCGTTGTTACCGAAAGCGTTAGCGAGACCGCCCACGCTTGCAATTTAAGTGCCCGTCTCAGGGTTAACGAGAAGTACTTGACCGCAATATATAGAAAGGAAATGAGGAACAGGATGAGTAACGTCGCAGCGATAACTTGTGTAGTAATGGCACGTCTTTGCTGGCATAAAACACTCCACGAGTTATGTGTTCTGGCGTAAACAATCTGTGAAAATCAGCTTCGCGGAGAAAATAGATAAGCACGACATATGCTAGCCCGATAGTAACCACTTTCTTGTGTGTTCTATCGCCCGCGGCCAGCACATATATTATCATGGCCAGCGTGCTTGCTATGAAACCGAGCGTGAGTATCGATATGAATCCTTCATCCGTCGTCGCATTTAGCGCGACAGATTTAGGTCACACGAGGGTATGAAATAGAATATACACCGGCAAGAGTAGCGCCAGCACAACGTTTGTCTTGTTCGAAAAGTTTGTATTAGTGGCCATAACGGACGACGGCAATATCCTTTCGATCGCTCCGCTACTTCATCATATTGGAACGTAGCAGCATGCGCATTATTACAATAAACCTCAACGGTATTCGTTCGGTTGCCAAAAAGGGTTTTTATCCGTGGCTTGCCCGACAGGATGCGGACATCGTCTGTCTGCAGGAGCTCAAAGGCCAAGTAGAACAATTCACCCCGCAAATACTCGCACCCAAAGGCTTTCATGGCTATTTCCATGAGGCCGACAAGAAGGGCTATAGCGGGGTTGGGTTGTACTGCCGACGACAGCCTGACCGCGTGCGTATGGGGACAGGCTGGCCCGACATAGATGTGGAAGGACGTTACATACAGGCGGATTTCGGTGATCTCACCGTGGCCTCTATTTATCTGCCGTCGGGCACAAGTGGTGACGAACGCCAGGCTGTGAAGTACCGTTGCATGGATCGTCTCACACCGTTTCTAAAGGCGCTGCAGGCCGATGGGCGCGATTACATACTGTGCGGCGACTGGAACATTGCCCACAAGGAAATTGATCTCAAGAATTGGCGCGGCAACAGAAAGAACTCGGGGTTTTTGCCAGAAGAACGCGCTTGGATGGATGCGCTGTTCGGTGAACTGGGTTTTGTTGATGTATTCCGAACCTTGAACCAGGAACCCGATCAATATACATGGTGGTCGAACCGCGGACAGGCATGGGCTAAGAACATTGGTTGGCGTATCGATTACCAAGTGGCGAGTCCAGGAATTGCCCAAACCGCACGTGCTCAATCTATTTATAAACGAAAGCGCTTCTCCGACCACGCCCCGCTGATCATCGACTACGATTACGCACTATAAAAGTTACACAAATGGCGTGGAGAGCAAACGTAAGCTGGCGCGATGCGCTAGCCGTTTACAACCACCCCCGGGTGATCGCGATGTTGTTTCTCGGGTTCTCGGCGGGTCTGCCCTTTCTGTTGGTGTTCTCCACCCTCGGCGCCTGGCTACGTACTGAGGAGGTGAGCCGCACCGCCATCGGTTTTTTTGCCTGGGTAGGGATTACTTACTCGATCAAAGTGCTGTGGGCACCGATCGTGGACCGGGCGCCGCTGCCGGTGCTGACTCGAGTGCTGGGCAAACGCAGAAGCTGGATGCTGCTCGCACAGCTGGGGATCGCGATGGGGCTGCTCGGCATGTCGGCAATCGATCCGGCCGAGGACCTGGCGCAAGTCGCCGCATTGGCGCTGCTGGTCGCCTTTTCCTCCGCGACCCAAGACATCACCATCGACGCCTATCGCATCGAGGCCGTTAGTAAGGAGCGGCAAGCAGCCATGGCCGCCACTTATATCCTCGGCTATCGCTTGGCGCTGTTGGTTGCCGGGGCGGGTGCGTTCTACATTGCCGACTATGTTTCATGGTCCACCGCTTATCTCAGCATGGCAGTACTGATGTTGATCGGCATCATCACCGTGTTGATTATCCATGAACCCGATCACAGTCACGACCAAGACCACGTGATGGTGGAGGATCGTGTGATCGCCTTCATACAGCGTTCGGCCCATCTTCCGAGTCGCCTGCGTCGAGCTATAGCATGGTTGATTGGTGCCGTCGTCTGTCCGTTTGCAGATTTTTTCTCGCGCAACGGAGCTCTGGCCATCGTCATTCTGATCTTTATCGGTGTGTTTCGCTTGAGCGATATCACGATGGGGATTATGGCCAATCCATTTTATCTCGACATCGGTTTCAGCTTGTCCGAGATCGGAAGTGTTATCAAGATCTTTGGTTTTTTCATGACCATCGCGGGCTCAGTGTTAGGCGGTGTGCTGGTGGTGCGCTACGGCATAATGCGACCGTTACTCCTTGGGGCGATCATGGTCGCGGTGACCAATCTTTTGTTCGCCCTAATGGCCACCGTCGGTCGCGATGTCATGTTGCTTACGATGGTGATCAGCGCGGACAATGTCAGTGGTGGTCTCGCCAACGCGGTATTCATCGCTTATCTTTCGAGTTTGACCAACCGAGCGTACACCGCTACCCAATATGCATTATTTAGCTCATTCATGACGTTGCCGGGTAAATTTATTAGTGGGTTCTCTGGGGTGATCGTCGATGGATTCGGTTATGTGTCCTTCTTCATTTATGCGTCTGCGATCGGCATTCCGGCGATATTCCTCGTGTTCTATTTGATGCGGCGAGTGAATGTCGATGACATGAAGGAAGCGCAAGCTCGATAAACGCAATCAGTTTGATTAGTCAGATTAAGTAATAGTGAGGGCCGACGGTATTTTTCTGGGTGACCGTACGCGAATCACTTTGGTTTTTCCTCTCTCGCCCTGTAACAATGTTACTGCGCTCTTGGCAACGCCGAACTGTTTTGCCAAGAAGGCAATCAGGTGGGTATTGGCCCGGCCATCTACTGGCGACGCGGTGATTCGGATCTTTAGACGATCACCCACAATGTCAGCAAATTCGTCGCGACTCGCGCGCGGTTGGATCTGTGCTTGTAGGATTAAATCCTGATCTTGCCACCGACACCACGGCATGTAATGACGAATGACCTATAGTAGCCCGTAGCCAAACCGCAACAGCGGCTTAACGAGCAATATTATCGTTAGATACAATAATATAAAGACGACAATGGGAGAGAGGTCGATCCCACCCATGGGTGGGATCATCTGTCGAGCCGGTCGCATCAGGGGGTCGGTCAGATTATTCAGTAGACCCACCGCGGGGTGTTGACGCGCTGCGGACGGAGACACCCAACTCAATATCACGCGGATAAATATAGCCATAATAAACACCCAAAGCGTGAGTTGAAGCAAATCGGCCGCCGATACCACCACTAGTCCCATAACCTTCGGTTGGACGCCTTGAATGAGCCAGATTATGAAATTCTTTAGGCACTGTAGAATTAGCAACAATACAATGGCGGCCACATCAATTCCGTAAAATCCCGGGATCACGCGTCGTAGCGGCGCTAACGTTGGGTTGGTAATGGTTACTAACGCCTGCGAGAACGAGTTGTAGAAGTCAGCCCGTACCACCTGAAACAAGAACCGTAATAGAACAGCCAGGATATAGAGCCCCAGTAGAATATCGACCAGAAACACCAGGCCCTGACTAATCGGGTTTGTGCCCACGGCTATTCTCCTCCCAGCATGTCGGCAAGTTCGCGTGAACGCGCAGTCGCCGCCGCTACCGCTTGCTTGAACAGGCGCTCGAATCCACCGTCTTGCAATTTGGCAATGGCGCGTTCGGTAGTACCACCTGGCGAGGTGACATTGCGCCGCAGCTCGGCCGGATCTGTGCCGCTCTCAAGCGCCATCTTGGCAGCACCAAACGCGGTCTCTACCACCAGCAGTCTCGCGATAGCCGCATCCAGCCCTTGCTCCACCGCCGCCTGCTCTAAGGCCTCCATCGCCAGGAAAAAGTAGGCCGGGCCGCTACCCGATACACCGGTGACTGCATCCAATTGGTCCTCGCTAGAAAGCCAGATAGCTACGCCCACGGTACGCAGGATCGATTCGGCCAGTTCACGCTGCCTGTCAGAGGCCCGCGGGTTGGCAAACAACGCCGACGCACCCGAATTGACCAGGGCCGGGGTGTTGGGCATCACCCGCACGATTGGCAGATTACCGCCCAACCAATCTTCAATATTCTTGATACGCACACCGGCGGCGATCGACACAATGAGTGGTTTTCGGCTCTGAACCGCCGGCGCCACGCCCTTACACACCGCCCGCATTTGCTGCGGTTTGGTGGCTAGTACGAGCACATCGGCGCGATCGGCGACTTCGTTATTGTCGGCGTACACCGTCAGTCCGAGCAGATTTCCCACCACTTGGCGTGTCTCGGGCACCGCATCGGCGAGCACGAGTCTTTGCCGGTCCCAGCCGCTTTTGAGTAGGCCGCCAGCCAGGCTGCGGCCCATGTTGCCGGCACCGATAAACCCGATCATCGCTTGATCCATGCTTGCCTCACCTCGGCCTAGCCGGCCGCAGGCACCAGTTTAAAGTGCTACTGGCTCGGCTAAAAGGGTTCAGTGATCTCGATCGGGCCATTTCTGGGGCGCAGAAACGCCCCGATCCACTTGTTTGTCTTTCGCCGGGGGTTATACTAAAAGTTACGTCAGACGTTCAAGGCCCTAAGTTTCAGGCACGAAACGTCGCCCCGCGGCCTGAGAATCGCATTTCAGGAGATCTTATGGATATCGCTGAACTACTAGCGTTCGCGCATAAACACAATGCTTCCGACCTGCATTTGTCGGCAGGGTTGCCACCCCTAATTCGTGTGGATGGTGAAATCAAACGTATCAATGTTGATCCGCTCGATGATCGCACCGTCCACAACATGATCTACGATATCATGAACGACAAGCAGCAGAAGGATTTCGAGGAGTTTTACGAAACCGATTTCTCCTTCGAGCTGCCTAAGATCGCCCGCTTTCGTGTCAATGTGTTCAATCAGCTGCGTGGCCCTGGTGCAGTATTCCGAACCATCCCGACCAAGATATTGACGCTGGAGCAACTCAACGCCCCGGCTATATTAAAAGATATCTCTAATGAGCCACGCGGCATCGTGTTGGTAACCGGGCCTACTGGCTCGGGCAAATCGACGACACTGGCAGCGATGGTTGATTACGTCAACGAGGATAGACACGAGCACATTCTGACGATCGAGGATCCGATCGAGTTTGTGCACATCAGTAAGAATTGCCTGATTAACCAACGTGAAGTTGGCCGCGATACCCACGGATTTAACGAAGCGCTGCGCTCGGCCCTACGCGAAGACCCAGATGTTATCCTGGTGGGCGAGATGCGCGACCTCGAGACTATCCGTCTTGCCCTCACCGCGGCGGAAACCGGCCACTTGGTGTTTGGCACGCTGCACACGAGCTCCGCCGCCAAGACCATTGATCGTGTGGTCGATGTGTTCCCGGCGGCTGAGAAGGACATGGTCCGCGCCATGTTATCGGAGTCACTGCGAGCGGTGATATCGCAGACACTGTTGAAGAAGATAGGCGGTGGTCGTGTAGCCGCGCATGAGATCATGATCGGCGTGCCCGCGATCCGCAACCTGATCCGTGAGAACAAGGTCGCGCAGATGTATTCGGTGATTCAAACGAGTCGGGCCGAAGGCATGCAGACCCTTGACCAATGCTTGCAAGAGCTTGTCCGCAATCGCCAGGTATCTATGGACGAGGCACGCACCAGGGCGGCAAATAAGGACCAGTTCACTAGTAGCGCCATGGCAGCTGCTGCTGCCGGTCCAGCCGGCGCTGCGGCGGCGGGTGGCAGTAGTCCGGCGGCCTTCGGGGCGAAGCGCTAAAATGGTCTTTAGCGATCTGCTGAAATTGATGAAGCACAAAGCGGCGTCCGACCTCTTTATTACAGCCGGCGTCGCGCCTAGTATCAAGGTCGACGGTAAAGTCATGCCGGTCACCAAGCACCCACTACTGCCAGACCAATCACGCGCGTTCGCCTATGGCATCATGAACGAAGAGCAGCGGCGCCAGTTCGAAGCTACCAACGAGTGTAACTTCGCTATTGCCCCCCAGGGTATTGGCCGCTTTCGCGTAAACGTCTTCATGCAACAGCAACGCGTGGGTATGGTGTTACGCACCATCGAAACCCGTATTCCCCAATTCGATGAGCTCCATCTACCTAAGATATTGCAGGAGATCGCGCTCACCAAGCGTGGACTGGTGATCTTCGTCGGCGCCACCAGCTCAGGTAAATCGACCTCGTTGGCGGCAATGATCGGTTATCGCAACGAATACAGTTACGGTCATATCGTGTCGATTGAAGATCCGATCGAATTCGTACACGAGCACAAAAACTGCATCATTACGCAACGCGAAGTTGGTGTCGATACAGAATCGTTTGAGACGGCGCTAAAGAATATGCTGCGCCAATCCCCCGATGTCATACTGATCGGCGAGATCCGATCGCGCGAGACCATGGATTATGGTATTGCATTCTCTGAAACCGGTCACTTGTGCTTGTCGACACTGCATGCGAACAACGCCAACCAGGCGCTCGATCGCATCATTAACTTCTTTCCAGCCGATCGGCGCGATCAGCTGCTGATGGACTTGTCGTTAAACCTAAAGGCCGTGATTTCGCAACGCCTAATCCCGCTTAAGGAGGGTAAGGGACGGATACCAGCGGTTGAAATAATGATCAACTCGCCACTGATCGCTGATCTCATTCTGGAGGGTGAGATTAGTGGCATCAAAGAGCTGATGGCCAAGTCCACCGAGTCGGGTATGCAGACATTCGACCAGTCACTGTTCAATCTGCATGAAAAAGGCAGCATTTCGTACGACGAAGCACTGCGGAATGCAGATTCGGTTAACGACTTGCGATTGCGGTTTAAGCTTGAAAGTAAAAGTGCTAGGGGAAAGCAGTTGGGAGATTCATTGCAGAATATTACGGTCAGATAAGGAACGCATTTCACATGGACGTTGAGAAAGCCCCCAAAGGGGGCTTTTTCTATTTGTGCGCCAGGCATGGCGCGCAGCGCCGTGAATGGCGCTACTTGATCTAACCAAGGAGGTTAGATAAGGGACTAGGTGGTATAAGTCCACGGGGGGGCCGGTAAGGGGAACCCCTAGCTGAACCGCAAGGGCGGTCATCGTGAGGTGATGTCTGAAGGAAGCCGTGAGCAAAGCACTGACCCGACGAACAGGAATCGCCTACGAGGCGTTTAATCGGGGTGAGAAGGCAAATAACGCTAAAGCCCTATACCTACACGGAACGGTTAAACGTAGATGCGGCGGGTATAAGTATGAAGGTCGCGCGCATTACCCTGGGAGATCGGTGTATCTGCCTTGGGCTAGTGGCATCGAGCGGGGTTGCGATGGGTACGCAGAAGTCAGCCGAGGCCATATTAAGGTTGCCGACCACAACCGAAGGGCCGAACTTGAAGTGAAGAAATAGCGACGTTAACGGTGAATCG
>Ga0114948_10000201_pt1 | contig 21503 bp, 18 predicted proteins | sample CR04metaG_FD_83877 | JGI IMG/M metagenome (GOLD analysis project Ga0114948, IMG submission 83877) | Deep subsurface microbial communities from Mariana Trench to uncover new lineages of life (NeLLi) - CR04 metaG | ecosystem: Environmental > Aquatic > Marine > Ocean trench > Sediment | place...
TACGGGACCGTGATCGCAACGCAGTTCGCGCTGCCTGCGATCACTTCAAGCGTGCCCCTACCAGCGTTCTGAACTTTCTCGAAGGCACCCGCTTCACCCGGGAGAAGCACAGCGCCCAGAAATCGCCCTACCAGCACCTGCTAACGCCGAAGATCGGGGGCATACAACAGGTCCTGGCCGCACTGGGAGATCGGGCCGTGTGTGTGGTCGACGTCACGATCGTGTACCCGGACGAAGTACCCGGCTTCTGGGACTACCTCTGCGGCCGCTGCGAACCGGCGATCGTAGACATCCAGACCCGGGAGCTACCCTCGCTGGAATCGGTTGACGATCCCGGCGTCGAGGATGCCAATCGAACCTTGGTCCGGGACTGGGCCAACGATCTGTGGTCCCACAAGGACGCCCACGTCATGCAGCTCGCGGGGCACGGCTGATATGTATCTGGATTATTTCAGGTTCAATCAAGCACCATTCTCGATCGCCCCGGACCCGGCCTTCCTGTATCTCAGCGGAGGCCACCGCGAAGCACTTGCACACCTGATGTACGGGCTGGAGGGTGATGGCGGATTCGTTCTGGTCATTGGCGAGGTCGGTACGGGCAAGACCACGTTGGTCCGATCGCTGATGGACCAGGTTCCCGAGGCCGTCGATGTTGCCTTCGTCCTGAACCCCCGCGTCACCGTTCCGGAACTGCTGGAGACCCTCTGCGACGAACTGGGGGTGGAATATGCAGGCGACGAGCCGTTAACCATCAAATTCTACATCGATCGATTGAACGCCCACCTGCTGAAGAACCACGCGTTGGGACGCAGTACCGTGGTGATCATCGACGAGGCGCAGAATCTGTCGACGGATGTGTTGGAGCAGGTTCGGCTGCTGACCAATCTCGAAACCAACGAACGCAAACTGCTGCGCATCATATTACTCGGCCAGACCGAGCTCTCGGAGTTGCTGGACCGCCGCGAGATGCGGCAGCTCGCTCAGCGCATCACGGCCCGATATCATCTCGGCGCTCTGGACCGCGATGAGACCCGTGCATACATCGCCCACCGCCTGACTCGTGCCGGCGGCAGTCCGCATCTCTTCACACGACCCGCCAGCCGGGAAACGTACCGACTCAGCCAAGGCATCCCGCGCCTGATCAATGTGATTGCGGATCGAGCGCTGCTCGGCAGCTACGTAGAGGCTAAACAGAGAGTATCCGCAGCAATCGTTCGCAAAGCCGCTCGCGAGGTCTTCGACAAACCTGCCAGATCCTGGCGCTGGCTGGCCACCACCGGGCTGCTGTTGCTGGGCGTAGGGGCTGCGTGGGCGCTGCTGGATCAAGCACCGGGTTTCATCACCACCCAGTCTTCCACCCACACCGACGCGGGGACACCGAGCCCGGCAGAACCCCAACAAGCGTCGATTGCTGATGCACCTGTGGCGGCGGCAACAGCGACCCGGGTTCCCGCTGAATCGGGCGAACAGCTGTCAGCCGCGGCCCGAACCCCGCCCACCCCCACGGCGGCGGTACGCGTGTCGCAGACGGTACTGGAACCGGAACTGGAATCGGCCAGATCCGTCGAGACCCAACAACGGGTCGCCCGGCCGCCTGGCCTTTCCACGTATCAGACGCAGCTGGACGCCTACGCCGAGGTATTCGCGCGCTGGCGCGTTCCAGGCGTCGTCACGGGTATCCCCTGCAATCACGCGCCCAATGTCGGCCTGCAGTGTCTCAAGCAGACGGGCACCTGGGATGATCTGCTGCGCCTGGATCGGCCCGTGGTGCTGGAGCTGTGGAACGAGAGCACAGCGCCCTACTACGGCGCCTTGCTCGAAGCGTCCAGCGACAATGCGTCGCTGAGCATCGCGGGCGCCGAGCACTCAGTGGACCGACAGGCACTCGATGGAAGCTGGTTCGGCACTTACATCGTGCTCTGGCAGATGCCGCCCGACTACAATGGGAACCTGCACCAGGGCTCCCAGGGCGTAGCCGTCTCCTGGCTGCGTTCGCAGCTTACCGACTTCCTGGGTCTGGAGTTCGACGCCACCACACCCGACACCTTCGATTCGACGCTTCGCGGCGCCGTGATCCGTTTTCAGCGCCAGCGTGGGCTCCGACCCGACGGGATCGTGGGGCCGGCAACATGGATCGAACTCAACAGCGTCGGGTCCCGGCCCGTCCCTCGGCTCCAGGGGCTCGGCTGATGTCGTACATCCTGGAGGCCATCAAGAAATCCGAAGCGGAACGGAACCTGGGCGTATCGCCCGGCGCACTGGCAAGTTCAACGCCGGTTTCAGGAACGCCCACCCCGGTCCGCATTGCGACCGCGATCATCATTCTGAACGTGGCAGCGCTCGGCGGGTGGTGGTGGTGGCAACTGGGAACACCGGCGACCCTGGAAGCTGCGGACGCGGCGCTCCCAGCCTCAATCTCGGAAGGTCCATCACCCCCGTCTGACGCCGTGTACCCTAGGCGCCCTGTTTCCCAGAGGATCGAACAGGCCCCGGTGCTACCCCCACCCGAGCCACCCGCACGGCTGCCGGAGTTTTCCACCCACGTGTTCGCGGACGACCCTCAGCTGCGCGCAGTGACGTTGGATGGCCGGCGACTGACGGAAGGAGACCTGATCAGTCCCGGCATGCGGCTTCTGGAAATCACGGAGAACGGAGTGGTGCTCGACGTCGATGGCAAGCGCATTGTATTCGACGTGCTGCAGGATTGGCGATCTTAGCGGGTCAGCTGGCGACTTGCCCCGGCATTGCATCAACGCGCCCCTGTTCGAAGATGCGCGCCTCGATGAATATCTGCACCATGTCGCTGTCGATCAGGCCTGCCGCCGCTTCGTCCTCCAGAATCGCAAATGCTCGATCATCCGGCACCGCACTTTTGTACGGACGGTCCATCGCGGTCAGCGCATCGAATATGTCGCAGACGGCCATCACCTTGCTGGGTAGCGGGATCTGTTCTGACGTCAAACCGTCCGGGTAGCCGGTCCCGTCCAGCTTCTCGTGATGTGCTGCGGCGATTCGAGGCACGTCCATCAGCTCTGGCGGCCAAGGCAACACGGCAAGAAACTCACGCGTAAGGGAAACGTGCGCCTCTATTTCGCGTCGTTCCGGTTCGGTCAGACTGCCGCGCCGAATCGTCAGGGCTTCCAGCTGAGCGCTGGTGATCAAACCCCCTTGAGATCCATCGAGTTCCGAAAATACCACCTGATGAATACGATCGAGGTCTTCGAGCGCCCCTTCGTCCAGCACGCGCGGGCAATTCGCCTCGACGACGGCGGAAAAATACTCATCGAGCATTGCAATCTGCTTGTTCAGGTCCCGAATAACTCTGCGTCGTTGCACCTCGAATCCGGACGCGTCGCCATGCAGTAGATGGAGTTCGCGCTCCAACGCCGAGCGGCGGAGCCGTTCTTTCTGTAGTTCGAAGCGATAGCGAATGATTTCCAAGGCATCCTCGCTCAGCTTATTGGCCTTCAGAAGCACCGACTCACGCACGCCAACTTTGCCGAAGTCGTGCAGTAGCGCCGCATAACGAACCTCCCGCAGATGCTCGTCCGAGATCGTCAGACCCCGAAATCGGCCCAGTCCGGATTTGGGCAGCGCACACAGCAGCGCGGTGGTGGTTTGTGCGACTCTGAACGAATGACCGCTCGTGGAGGGATCCCGTTGTTCGATCGCCTTGACCGAGGCCTGCACGAAGCCCTCGAACAGTTCGTTGATGTCCCGAATCAAATTGTTCTTCTGCATTGCCACCGCCGCTTGGCTCGCGACCGCTCGAAGCAACGCGACAATCTCATCGTCGAAGTCGACAATTGTGTCCACGCCGTTCTCGTGGCGCGTGCGGTTGATGAACTGCAGTACCCCGATCACATTCTCGCGATGATCACGCATGGGCAACACCAGCATGGACCGCGTCCTATAGTCAGTTGCCGCGTCGACACTCCGATTGAACCGGTACGGCGCGCCATCGGGAATCGCGTACGCATCGGAGATCCTCAGCTCCTGGCCAGACATGGCCACGAATCCAGCCAGTGATTCGGGCGATAGAGGTAAGCGGGCCTGGCTCAACGCCACCGGGCGCCGATCGTTCTGGGCAAGTTTGAAGCTCAAGGAATGTTCGCCCTCCCGATGTTCCACGAGGTAGAGCGATCCCGCCTCGCAGCTTGCCAGGCGGCGGGCCTCCCTGAGAATTGTCTCGAGCAGGGTGGTGTCGTTGCGCTCGGCGGATAGCACGGTGCCGATCTCCGCAAGCTGGCGAATCTGATCGCGGCCCGTGTCCAATGCCTGTTGCATCTGCTGGAGCGCTTGGCCATCTCTCCAGATTCGCCTCGATTGCACGAGCAGGGCGCTGAGCAGACTGCGATCCGGGTCACGGGGTAGCAAGATGTCGACTTCACGCTCGCTCGGCTGCCCGCCGGCACCCACCAGCAAGGCACGGCCGTACATCCGTCGCTCAGCTGGCACCGGCGCACGATCGGTCACCACCAGCGCCGCGTCCGGCGCCACCGTGTCCTGCACCACGTTCCAGTTCAACGCCTGTGCGCAGTCAATCAGCTGGCGCACGGAATGCTCCCGCCGGGTCGATTCGCCGACGATCAGCAGCGTGGGATTGCGAAGTGCCTGCACTGGGTTACCCGGACGTGAACGCGCTTCCCAGTATCTCTCGGTACGCGACGACACTCATGGATGAGAGTCACAAAACGAAACTGCGACTCCGGTCCCGAAAATCTCGCATGAGGCGCTATAACTCAGGGAGTCGGTACGCCGTGCAGCGTCTCCATCCGGTTGCGCAGGCCATTCAGGCGATTGTTGAGCTGCACCCGATGGGCATCGTTCGCCTCGACAGCCTCCTCATTGTTGGCGACGCGCCGTTCAAGCCCGGATTCGAGGCTGGCGAACCCCTGTCGTGCAACGTTCAACTGGTCCGTCGTCCGGCGTTGCTGTTCGGCAATCTGGCGCAGTTGCAAATCCAGCGCTGCCAGTTGGTCCAGCATCGCCCTTTGCTGCGCGAAGGCCTGATCGTGTCGGCTTACCGAACTCTTCAGGCCGGTCAGCGAAGCGCCGATCGTTGCCAGTTGGGCCGCATGACCCTTCAATTTACCCTGATTGTCGGTGATCCAGTTCTTGTTCCGCTTGTTGGCAACGTCCCAGACCTTGCGAATCTCGTCTTCCCAGAAGACCAGCTGATGCTGAACGTCGTCGCCCGCGGCGCTCATCGTCTGATCGGTCATCTGTAACCGCTCTTCCAATCGAGAGAGCCGCTGGTCGGCCACACGGAGCGACCGCTCCGCTTCGCTCAACCGCTGGTGTTGGTTGGCCACGAACCAGCCCGACACGACGAGCCCCGCGACCAGAATCGCCAGTACGACATTCAGCCCAAGCAAGCGCCCGGAACCACCACGCTCAGGCGGGCGTGGCCTTCCACCGCGTCGATACCCCGTCGAATCATCCGGGTCGGCGGCAATCGGCTTATCGGAAGGCATCGGTTTGATTCCTCGGGTGCTGGCAGCGGCGAGTTTAGCCAGCCCAGGTGCAACAAAAAAGGGGCGCCCTCGCGGGAACCCCTTGTTCGCGCTCGCAGTGCTGCCAGTTACAACATATCGACGACGGCCCACAGCGCGACCGTCAGGACCAGACCGCTCGTGATCACACCTTTTACGGTGGTCATCGGTCCCTGCTTGCCGAAGATTGCGTTGGCCTGGAGCGCAGCAATAATGACCAGCGAGGCGATCAGACCCGTGGTTTCCGCGCCCATCAACCCACCGTGCCCCAGTCCGCTGACACCCGCGAGGTGCGCACTCGAACCCATAAAGAACAGCATCGGAACCGAAAACAGCGTGTTGGTGCGGGACGCCAGGGCCGCCTTCGGGGCCGCGCCGGCGGCCTCCGGCAGCGCTTCACCACCGCCTTTGATCTGCTCGTTGGAAGCGATGAGAATCTTCTGATTGGGCCAGATGATGAGCCACACGTTCAGAAACATCAGTGTGCCCAGCGTGGCGCCGATGGTAATGTCCACCGACGTCCCGGCGCCGCGAAAGTACAACAGCACCACGCCAGTCAGAAACGTGAACAGGGCGGCCCAACGAAAATACCAGAGCGCGCGCGGCACAAGCTTCGTAAACGCGTCGACGCGGGCGTCGCCATCCGCCTCCTTGAAGTACTCCCCCTGAATGAAGTTGAAGTAGTAGAGCAAGCCGATCCAAGTGATGCCGAACAGAAAGTGTCCCCAACGGGCCAGGTAGTCGATGATATCCATGCGCAGTTCCCCTTCTCGAACGCGTGGTTTGTTGCTGTAGCTACCAAGCAGCTACGGTATGTCTGACGTACCGGCCGCGTCCCAACGTGGTTGCGGTTCGGTGTTTCCTCATCCGTGCAGGATGATAACGCGGCCTCCTTTGCCGATACAATCGCAAAAAAAGCCCCGCCGGAGCGGGGCTTTGAGTCGAAACCCCACAGGGCTTCGTTACATCATTCCACCCATGTCCGGCATTCCGCCGCCCGGCATCGCTGGAGGATTGTCCTCAACGAGTTCAGAAACCATCGCTTCGGTGGTTATCATCAGTCCAGCGATGGACGCGGCAGCCTGCAAGGCCGTGCGCGTAACCTTCGCCGGGTCGAGAATACCCATCTCCAACATGTCCCCGTACTCACCGGTAGCGGCGTTGTAGCCGTGGTTGCCTTTCAAGGCTCTCACCTTGTCCAGCACGACCGCACCTTCGTCGCCTGCATTCTCAGCGATCTGACGCAGCGGCGTGGTCATGGCCCGCTGGGCAATCGCGATACCAACGTTCTGGTCTTCGTTTTCGCCGGTCAGGTCGTCTAACGCGGCGAGTGCGCGTATCAGCACCACGCCCCCGCCCGCCACGACGCCTTCTTCGACCGCGGCCCGGGTCGAATTCAGCGCGTCTTCGACGCGTGCCTTCTTCTCTTTCATCTCGATTTCCGTCGGCGCGCCGACCTTGAGCACTGCCACGCCGCCCGCAAGCTTCGCCAGGCGTTCCTGGAGCTTCTCACTGTCGTAGTCGGACGAGGTGTCTTCGATCTCGGCACGGATCTGCTTGATGCGGGCTTCGATATCGGCCTTCTTACCCGCGCCATCGATAATGGTAGTGTTTTCCTTCGTGGATGAGATTTTCTTGGCGTTGCCCAGGTCGTCGAGGGTCGCGCCTTCCAGAGTCAGGCCTACTTCTTCGGAAATGACCGTTCCGCCCGTCAGGATGGCGATATCCTGCAGCATCGCTTTGCGCCGATCGCCAAACCCAGGGGCTTTGGCCGCGGCAACCTTGACGATTCCGCGCATGTTGTTGACGACCAGCGTCGCCAGCGCTTCACCTTCGATGTCTTCGGCCACTACCATCAGCGGCTTGCCGGACTTGGCGACGCTTTCGAGGATTGGCAGCATGTCGCGAATGTTCGAGATCTTCTTGTCGCAGAGCAGGACGTAGGGGTCTTCCAGGTCCGCGGACATAGAGTCCTGGTTGTTGATGAAGTACGGCGACAGGTAACCGCGGTCGAACTGCATGCCTTCGACGACTTCCAGTTCGTTCTCGAGGCCGCTGCCTTCTTCAACCGTGATCACGCCTTCCTTGCCTACCTTGTCCATGGCTTCGGCGATGATGTCGCCGACGGCGAAATCACTGTTGGCCGAGATCGCGCCGACCTGGGCGATGGCCTTGGAGTCCTCACACGGGATAGACATCTTCGCGATCTCGTCAACGGCGGCGGCAACGGCCTTGTCGATGCCACGCTTGAGATCCATCGGGTTCATCCCGGCGGCAACCGACTTCAGTCCTTCGGACAGAATCGACTGTGCGAGAATCGTTGCCGTCGTGGTGCCGTCACCGGCTTCGTCAGACGTCTGGCTGGCAACTTCCTTGACCATCTGGGCGCCCATGTTTTCGAACTTGTCCTTCAGTTCGATCTCTTTGGCGACAGAAACACCGTCCTTGGTTACGGTCGGCGAGCCGAACGATTTGTCCAGTATCACGTTACGACCTTTCGGCCCCAGCGTTACCCTGACTGCGTCTGCCAGCAGGTTGACGCCATTCAGCATCCCCTGGCGCGCGTCATCTCCGAATTTCACTTCTTTAGCGCTCATTCGCTTGATTCCTCTTGATGTTCAATCGGTTGTATGGCAGCTAGTCTTCCAGTACCCCGAAGATTTCGGACTCGGTGAGGATCAACAGTTCCTCCTCGTCGATCTTGACGGTGCTACCGCCGTACTGGCCGAATATGATCTTGTCGCCGACCTTGACGTCCATGGCTCGCACTTCGCCGTTGTCCAGCACTTTGCCGGTACCCACCGCGAGCACTTCGCCCTGGGACGGCTTCTCAGCCGCTGAGTCGGGGAGCACGATGCCGCCGGAGGTCATGGTTTCTTCGTCCAGCCGGCGTACGACAACGCGATCGTGTAAGGGTCGAATGTTCATTTCTTTTGGTCTCCCAAGTCTCTGTTCCCTTAGCAGATTGAATAACAGCCCGCCGCTCCTGTTACGGACGCAATTAGCACTCTCATTGAAAGAGTGCTAACGCGACGGAGTGCCCATGATAGTGACCGAAACACGATATTCAAGTGGAAATTCCCAACGCCTGACATCGCTCGGTTCGCTACCGAGCCGGGTATGTGGGGACTCAACGGTGGGAAATCAAGGGCGTGATTCGAAATCGCCTTCGATGGTGGTTCCCGCGGACCTTCGGCGGGCACTCTGAACACCCGGAGCCGCACCCCGATCGGTGCCAGGATAGGCACCCCGATCGGTGCCAGGATAGGCACCCCCGGCATCCATTCTGAGTGAGGCGCTCAGGTCCATGCGTGCCAGTACCCGGACAATCAGCCGCTGCCGGAAACCAGGGGTAAGCAACGCGAAACCAACCGCATCCGTGACGAATCCCGGAGTCAGCAACAACGCCCCCGCGACCCCCAACAGAATAGCTTCCGCCATTTCCTGGGCTGGAACCTCACCTTGCTGCAGCCGGGTGACACCACGGGTCAGTGTGGCCAGTCCCTGACGTCGTAGCAGCGTAATGCCGATTACGGCCGTCAGCATCACCAGTGCAATCGTCCACGGCGCGCCGATGTATCCTCCCACTTCAATGAGCAGGTACATCTCCACGATGGGCGTCGCCACAAAGATCAGAAACCAGATGCGCATGCCGGCACACTGGCGACTGGGCTGAATGAAGTCAAACGAACCCAGTGACGAGGAACGCGTCTGGCAAGTGGTGGCGCTGATACCCTCGGGGCAGGTCTCCACCTACGGCGAAATCGCCAGGATGGCCGGGCTGGAGCGCCGTGCTCGCCAGGTTGGCGGTATCATGTCCAGGCTGCCGCAGGGCACGAGTTTGCCCTGGCATCGCGTGATCAACGCCTCGGGGCGCATCTCGCTGCCGGTCGGCTCGCACGGCCACACCGAACAACGTCGCCGCCTGCAGGAGGAGGGTGTGGTCTTCATCAATGGCTGTGCGTCACTCCGGCGATATCGGTGGCACCCCTGAGGCCTCCCCTTGCAGGTCACCGAGCGCCCGCCAGGGGGCAACCCAGATCAACAGCAGCATGCCGGGCACGGCAAGCACGGTGCACAGTAGAAAGAACCGCGTCCATCCGAGGCCTCCCTCCGGCAAGCCAAGCGCCATCAGTGCGCCCATCAGCAGGCCTTCCACACCTTCCAGCTGGTGAGGATCGCCGCCCTCGACCAGAAATCCCGTCAGGACGCTCGCGATCGTACGCGGCAACGCGGTAATCGCGGTGAACAGGGCGAACTGTGTTGCAGCCAACGCCGGCGTGGTCGCCCGGGCGATGAAGGCGACGAACGCTGCGGTACCCAGACCGACCCCCAGGTATTCAAAAGCGATCACGACCCCAAGTACCCAGCGCACGTGACCCACCTCCGCCAACGCGGCAAATCCAAGTATGCTCACCAACTGCATCGCACCGAACAGCCACAACGCCCGGTTGATACCGATCTTCAGCATCAGGATGCCTCCGAGGATCCCACCGACGATCGATGGCCATAGCGCTGCGTTCTTCGCGATCAGCCCGATCTCCGTCATGCTGAAGCCGAGATCCAGGTAGAAAGGCGTGGACAGCGCCGTGGCCATGCTGTCACCAAGCTTGTAGAAAAACATGAAGGCCAGGCACAACAGCGCAAATCTTGCACCGTTGCGACTCACGAACTCCCGGAATGGTTCGGTCACCGCTTCGCGCAGCGTGCTGGGCGGCTTGGGATCGCGCACTGCCTCAGAAATGACCAGGGTCAACCCGATACCGACCAGCATGAACCCGGCGACCACTCCAAAAACAACCGTCCAGGGCAGATGGTCCGCCAGTATCAGGCCGAGCGCCCCTGGGACAAGGCCTGCGATTCGATAGGCCTGGATGTGGAAGGCGTTACCCAACCCGAGCTCGAAGTCGGCAAGCAGTTCCCGCCGGTAGGCATCGAGTGCAATGTCCTGGGTCGCGCTGAAGAACGCAACAACCAAGGCGATCCACATGATCAGTTGCAGTTCGTCGGCGGGCCGCCAGTAACCGAGTGCTGCCATGACGATCAGCAAACCCACCTGGGAACCGAGCATCCAACCACGGCGTCGTCCCAGTGCACGAACGGTGTAGCGATCGAGCAGCGGGGCCCATAGAAACTTCCAGACATACGGCAACTGAACCAACGCGAAAAGGCCGATCTCCTTCAGGCCGACGCCTTCCGAGCGCAACCACGCAGGGACGAACTGAATCAGGAAAAAGAATGGCAGACCCGAACTGAAGCCGGTGCACAGGCAGATCAACATTCGCCGGTTGAGCACCGCGTCAGCAGTTGCGCTCAGCCGCAGGACGCGCATACGAATGTTCTAGTCGCGGTAGTTGTCGAACTGCAGCGGTATTCCAATGTCCGCGTCGCGCAGCATGCTCATCACTGCCTGCAGATCATCCCGCTTCTTTCCTGTGACGCGCACTTTGTCGCCCTGAATGGCCGCCTGCACTTTGAGCTTCAAGCCCTTGATGTCTTTGGCGATGCGCCGAGTCGTGTCCTGATCAATACCCTGGACGATCCCATAGCTGCAGCGTTTCTGTTTGCCCGACCCTTCCACGTCGCCCGCATCGAGGCACCCCGGATCGATTTTTCGCTTCACCAGCTTGTCGCGCAAAATGTCGATCATCTGCCCGATTTGAAACTCCTCATCGGCCGCGACCAGAATCGACGCATCCAGTAACTCGAAACTCGCATCGACGCCCCGAAAGTCGAAGCGCTTCGCCAACTCGCGGTTGGCCTGATCGACCGCGTTTCTAACTTCCTGGAAGTCTACCTCTGAGACAACGTCGAACGACGGCATTGCGCCTCCTCTGTATATTGGCGGAAGGTATGATAATGCGGGATAGGGCTCCCAGGATTACAACTTGCGCGAAAATGACGAGGTGAGTTCCCTTGACATGTAACTACCCTTCTTATATCACATCGAAACACGGCGTCACGCCGATGCCCGTACGTTGCATGTCATAACATGTCATATGAAGACATTCCAATCCTGGTCGTCGACGACGCCAAGTTTTCCAGTGCAATCATAGCCAAGGCATTGCGCAGCGGCGGGTTCTCCAATGTGCGGTTTACCAACAATCCACTTCAGGCGCTGCGCTCAGCCGAGAAACGTCCCGCCCAGATACTGATCGCGGATTGGCTGATGCCATCCATGGATGGGCTGGAACTGACCCGGCGAATTAAGAAGCTCGATGAATCCATCGGTCATTTCACCTACGTCATGCTACTGACCGCCCGGGATGACATTCAGGCGATGAACGAGGCCTTTCATGAAGGTGTCGACGATTTCCTCAACAAAGCGAACCTGCGTGGTCAGTTGTTGCCCCGGGTATTTTCTGCGCAACGCATTGCCGAACGCCAGAACGAACTCATCAGGACTAATCGGCTGCTGCGCAAAAAGGTTCGAGAGCTCACCACCACGGATCTCGTCGACCCGGTCACGGGTCTAGGCAACATGAAGTTCACGCTGGACCGCATCCGCGACGTGACCCGCGAGGTTGATGCGCGCGGCGGCGCCGCATGTCTCCTCCTCGTAGGCATCAACAACCTCGACGTGATCGAATCCCAGTACGACCGCCCGGTGGTCGACGAGTTGATGTCCGGGATCAGCGCGAAGATGCGACAACTCGTTCGACCCCTGGATGTCGTTACGCGACCGGAAGCCAATATGTTCGCGGTCAGCATGCTGCAACCGAGCATCGAGAACTGCACGTCAGGCAGCTTCCGCCGGATCTTCGACAACCTCTACATGCATTCCTTCAAAACCAGCGAAGGGTTCATTCCAGTCGTGGTCGGGGTCAGCCTGGTCGCGGCCGATCCCTTGACGGGTCTACCGGATCCCAAGACTTTCATGCGCACCGGTTTCGAGGCGTTGTCACAGTCCTTCGAAACGGGGATCATCACGGTGCTGCGTTACGGGGACACGCTGCCCCAGGAGGCCGCAAAGGTCGGCACCACGTTGGACGACTGACGTGCCCCTGCCGGCCCGCCTAAAGCAACACGTGCCGGATATCCTCGAGCAGTTGACAGAGCCGGACCATGAACCGGCCGGCTTCCGCGCCATTGATGGCACGGTGATCGTAGCTTAGCGACAGCGGTAGCATCGATCGCGGTGCGAAGCTCTCGCCGTTCCAGCGCGGCCTAGTGGCAAGTCGCGAAATGCCGAGGATCGCGACCTCCGGTGCGTTCACAATCGGTGTGAATCCCGTGCCACCGATCCTCCCAAGACTCGAGACGCTGAAGCTGCCGCCGGAAAGATCTTCAATCGTCAGCTTGCCATCACGCGCTTTTTCGGACAAATCGGCAATCCTCGCGGCAAGCTCAAACACCCCCAGCTGGTCCGCATTACGGACCACCGGAACCACCAGACCCTCGTCGGTGTCGACCGCAAACCCCAGATGGTAGTACTGCTTGATCACCATCGCGCGCGCATGGTCGGCAAGTGAAGCGTTGAAGGTGGGGAACTCCTTCAAGGTGTGCAGCACCGCGCGCATGATGAACGCCAGCAGCGTCAGCTTCACCGAGCGGGCTTCACCTTCGGATGTCAGCGAGCGTCGAAACGTTTCCAGCTCGGTGACGTCCGCTTCATCGTGTTGTGTAACATGTGGGACGTTGAGCCAGCTGCGCTGCAGATTTGCAGCGCCCCGGGCGCGGATGCGCGACAACGCATGCGTTTGCACGTCCCCGAAACGCGAAAAATCGATCTCGGGCAATCGCGGAATCCCGCCCGGGACGTCGCTATCCGTTCCGGCTTCGGTCAACCGCTTCTTGACGAACGCCTGCACGTCGTCCTTCAGGACCCGACCCTGGGTGCCGCTTGCGTTGACATGAGCAAGATCGACGCCCAACTCACGCGCCAGGCGACGCACGGCCGGTCCCGCGTACACCGCCGCGCCCTTGGCCCGCGTGGCCAGGGCTTCCGATCCGGCCGCCTCCGGGGCCTCCGGGACCTCCGGTGGCGGCGCTACCTGATCCGAGCCTGGGCGCGCCTCCGCATCCACCGGTGGCACCGCCGCCAATGTCTTCGGCGCATCGGAGTCACGCTCGACCGTATGACCTTCGGTCTCGACCACCACCAGTAGCGTACCGTCCGACACGCCATCGCCCGTCGCAATGGGCACTTCTATAACGCGGCCCGCCACGGGCGATGGAATTTCCATCGATGCCTTATCGGACTCGACCACCACCAGCAGATCGTCCACCGCAACGGTATCGCCAGCCACCACCGCCACTTCGATAACCTCGACGGCTTCCGCATCACCGATATCCGGAACCCGGACCTCGAACCGATCCACGACGACCGGCGCCGAACGTTCAACATCCGGGGCTGGCTCGTCTGTTGGCAAGGCCAGGGGCGCCGCTTCCGGCGGGGCCCGGTCATGCGCCGCGGGTTCCGGCACGACCTGTGCCTGCTTAGCGTCGGGAGCTTCAAGCCTGACGATCAACTGACCTTCCTGGACCCGATCGCCCAAGCCGACTTCGATGCTCTCGACGCGCCCGGCACCGGGCGACGGCACTTCCATGGAGGCTTTGTCCGATTCAACGACGATGAGCCCCTCGTCGACCTGAACCTCGTCTCCAACGGCTACCAGCACCTCGATAACCTCGACATTTTCCGCGTCACCAATGTCCGGAATGAGGATGTCCTGCAGCGCCATCTGAACCCCTGATCTCAGACCGTTCTCGGGTCCGGCTTTCCGGGATCGATGGCTAGTTTCTTCATCGCAGCCGTCACCTCCTTGGTCGGTATCTGCTGTCGCTCCGCGAGGCTGGATAACGCTGCAAGTGCGATGAAACGCCGATCCACCTCGAAAAAATGACGCAGTTGAGCGCGCGTATCGCTACGTCCAAATCCATCGGTGCCCAGTACCTTGTACGTTGCCGGGACGAACGAGCGGATCTGTTCGGCGTACGCCTTGATGTAGTCGCTGGCGGCAATCACGGGCGCTCCGCCCTCGCCCAGGGTGTCCGCAACGTACGACGTGCGCGGTTCTGCGGCCGGATGGAGCAGGTTGTAGCGATCTACCTCCGCCCCCTCTCTCTGCAGCTCATTGAAGCTGGTTACGCTGAACGTTTCACTGCTGACGCCGAATTCGAGCAGCAATTTCGACGCAGCTTCGACTTCCCGGAGGATCGTTCCACTGCCCAGCAACCGCACGTGACGGCCTTCTTGTTTGCCCTGTTCACCCAGCCGATACATACCACGGACGATCCCTTCTTCAGCGCCCCTGGGCATTTTCGGCTGAACGTAGTTTTCATTCATCACCGTGATGTAGTAGAAGACATGCCGCCCCTCTGCATACATCTCCTGCAGACCTCGATGGAGGATCACCGCAAGCTCATACGCATAAGCGGGATCGTAGCTGCGGCAATTCGGAATCGTGGACGCCAGTACATGACTGTGGCCGTCCTGATGTTGCAGACCTTCGCCGTTGAGCGTCGTACGGCCCGCCGTGCCACCCATGAGAAAGCCGCGGGCTTGCATGTCTCCCGCAGCCCACGCAAAGTCGCCCACCCGCTGAAAACCAAACATCGAGTAGAAGATGTAAAAGGGGACCAGCGTCAGCCGATGATTACTGTAGGCGGTCGCCGCAGCCAACCACGCCGAAAACGCGCCCGCTTCGTTGATCCCCTCCTCGAGTACCTGGCCATCCTTCGATTCCCGGTAGGCGGCGATCTCGCCGAAATCTTCCGGTTCGTAAAGCTGGCCTTCGGAGGAGTAGATGCCAAGTTGACGGAACATCCCTTCCATACCGAAGGTGCGCGCCTCATCCGGGATGATCGGCACGATCCGTTCCCCCACCACCTTGTCACGCGCCAGGATGGACAGCATTCGCACGAACGCCATGGTGGTTGAAATACGGCGTTTACCGGACCCCTTCAACTGTGACTCGAATATCTTCAGGTCTGGAACCGCAAGGGTTTCCTGGTCCAAGGACCGTTGCGGCAGCGGTCCGCCCAACGGTTCACGCTGCCGACGCAGGTACACCATTTCGGGAGAGTCTGCAGGTGGCCGATAGTATGGCACCTCACCTAGCGCCTCGTCGGACAAGGGAATGTCGAAACGGTCCCGGAAACGCTTGAGGCTGTCGAGGTCGAGCTTCTTCACCGAGTGCGTCGTATTCTCCGATTCGCCCGCGTCGCCCATACCGTAGCCTTTCACGGTCTTCGCGAGGATGACGGTGGGCTCACCCGTGTGATTCACCGCCGCGTGATACGCGGCGTAGACTTTGAAGGGGTCATGGCCGCCTCGATTCAGACGCATGATGTCGTCATCCGAGAGATGCTCCACGAGCGACAGCAGCTTGGGGTCCTTGCCAAAAAAGTGTTCGCGGGTGTAAGCGCCGCCTCTGGCCTTGTAGTTCTGATACTCCCCATCCACCGTTTCGTTCATACGCTGCTGCAGAAGGCCTTGGGCATCGTTGGCGAACAGAGGATCCCAGTGTCGACCCCAGATCACTTTGATCACGTTCCACCCCGCGCCGCGAAACGCCCCTTCCAGCTCCTGAATAATCTTGCCGTTGCCGCGCACCGGCCCGTCGAGGCGTTGCAGGTTGCAATTCACGACGAAAATCAGGTTGTCCAACTTCTCCCGCGCAGCGAGGCCCAGGACGCCCAGCGACTCCGGCTCATCGCACTCGCCATCGCCGAGGAACGCCCAGATCTTGCGGTCTCCCATCGATATCAGACCGCGACTGTCGAGATACTTCATGACGTGGGCTTGATAAATCGCCTGGATGGGTCCCAGCCCCATGGACACCGTCGGAAACTGCCAGTAATCCGGCATCAGCCAGGGATGCGGGTATGACGACAAACCGTTGCCGTCCACCTCCCGCCGAAAGCGGTCGAGCCGTGCCTCGTCAAAGCGACCCTCGAGGTAGGATCGCGCATAGATGCCCGGGGCGCTGTGGCCCTGAAAAAAGATCAGATCACCCAGGTGGTCGTCGCTGGCGCCCTTGAAGAAATAATTGAAACCCACGTCGTAGAGCGTCGCGGCAGAGGCAAAACTGGCGATATGCCCACCGAGTTCACTGTCGTCGAGATTGGCCCGTTGAACCATCGCGAGGGCGTTCCAGCGAATCAGGGAACGAATCCTTCGCTCCATGAACAGGTCGCCCGGCATGACCGCTTCTTTACCGGTAGGGATGGTGTTTCTATACGGCGTCGTGATCGTGTACGGCAACCGCGCGCCAGTGCGGGCCATCCGGGACGACATGCGTTCCAACAGGAAGTTGGCGCGTTCCACGCCTCCGGCGTCGAGGACGTTCTCCAGCGCCTCCAGCCACTCCTGGGTCTCGACGGGGTCAATGTCGGCTACATTGCGGGGAAAGGGCATCAGTCCAGGGGCTTTCCGAGGAGATCAGACAGTATAGTACGCTGGCCACAGCCAGGACCGGACGCGGCGGGATTGGGTAGGTGCCTTCGATTTTCGTGCCGCCCAGATCAATGCCGATCGGCAACGTCGACCCGGCGCCGTGCGCGCGAACTGAGGGCCGCCAGGAAACCGGACCAGTCGAACGAGGCTCCCGGATCGGTCTTGCGTCCGGGCGCTACCTCCTGATGGCCCACCACCGAACCCAGGTGCAAGGCCGGGTATCGTACGAACAATGCATCGGCAACGTCTGCCAGCGCGGCATACTGCGCCGCCGCGTAGGCTACGTCGTCCGCCCCCTCGAGCTCGATTCCTACCGCGAAGTCGTTGCAGTTGACACGTCCTCGCCAACACGACTCACCAGCGTGCCACGCGCGTTTATCGAATGCTACGTACTGGTTGATGGCACCCGATCGATCGATGAGCACGTGTGCAGAGACCCGGACCCCCGCCAGATCGGCAAGCTGCGGAGTCGCACTGCAATCGAGGGTATTGGAGAACAACCGATCCACGAGCCCGTCACCGAACTGTCCCGGCGGCAGGCTGATGCCGTGTATGACAAGCAATGAAATCTCATTCGCCGGGCGTTCGTCGCAATTGGGCGAGGTGCGCCGACGCGCGCCGCTCAACCAGTGGTCGGGGCCAACCGTCAACGGATTCGACATGTGCTGCCCGTGCTCATCCGCTCGATCCTCGCACGCTCAGCCCTACCGCTCAACCACCGGTTCAAACCTGTAAACCACCACCGCCTGTCGCTAGAATTGCTGCTTTAGCCGGGACTCGTCGATGGTGAGCGAAGACGCGTTGAGCGTTGACATCCGCCGCAGTGTGGCCGCCGCCCTGGCGGAGGACATCGGCACGGGCGACATCAGCGCCGAACTCATCGATCGGCACGGGGTGGCCAGTGCCACGGTAACGACACGTCAGGACGGGGTCTTCTGCGGCCTCGCCTGGGCCGATGAAGTCCTAACGCAAGTCGACCCCGCAATACGAAGCCATTGGCACGTAGCGGACGGCGATCACATCCATGCGGAGCAATGTTTGGTGGACCTGACCGGCCCATCGCGTGGCTTGCTCACCGCCGAACGTAGCCTGCTCAACTTTCTCCAGTTGCTGTCCGGCACCGCAACTCTGACGGCGCGCTACGTCGAAGCGATCGCCGAATACCCGGCCACGATCCTCGATACGCGCAAGACGATTCCCGGAATGCGACTCGCGCAAAAGTACGCGGTCCGCTGCGGCGGCGCCCGCAACCATCGTCTCGGTCTGTACGACGCCTTTCTGATCAAGGAAAACCACATTGCCGCAATCGGATCCATCGGCGCCGCAATCACACAAGCGCGGGTCACTGCTTCAGGTCGGCCGCTGCGAGTGGTGGTAGAGGTCGAAGTGGAGACAGAAGAGCAACTGCTTGAGGCACTAGCGGCGGAGCCAGACATCATCATGCTCGACAACTTCGACGTCGCAGCACTGAGCCGCGCAGTGGAGCAAACCGCGGGGCGCGCCAAACTCGAGGCATCGGGGGGCATCACGCTCAGCAATCTAGCAGCCATTGCCGCAACCGGCGTCGACTACGTCTCCGTGGGCGAGATCACCAAGCAGATCATCCCACTGGACCTGTCGATGCGCTTCGCCTGAGCCCAACTCGGGCGGACCTCACTGGCGCTCGCCGGACCCGGGACCAAACAACCAGAAACGGTGATCGATCTCATGGATGCCGGCAAGCCTGGCGCGGAGCGCGTCGAGTTGCACCCGCATCCCGGCGTCGCCTTGCCGTGCGGCGCTCTCCTCCAGCAACGCGAAGTAGCGCAGTGCCCGCGCCTCATCCTGGTATTTGATCAATGTCAGGCGCGGCAGGATCAGCTCCCTGAGCAGCGCGTGGCGTTGCGCCGCAGCGCCGGTCTGTTCGTAAACGGACAGCAGCGCATCCACGCCGGGGTAAAACAGCGGGTCCAGGCTCACCGAGGCCAACAACATTCGCTCCACGGATTCGTCGGCACGCAGGGTACCCGCAGGATGCCGGACTTCGATGAGGTGCTGCGCCATCGACCGGTACGCGACCGGATTATATGGGTTCACTTCGATCGCGCGTCGATGCGCGTTCAACGCCAACTCCGCCACCTCGGGATCCATGCGGGCCATGCCATCCAGAATGCGCGCTTCGGCAAGCACCGGTACCGACCTGGAGTTCAACAAACGTTGCGTCGCCCGGGAGAACCCGAGTACTGCCGTCTGGTCGGCGCGCGCGTCGGCGACGAACGGAACATGGGGTTGTCCGAGCAGCAATCCCGCGATCGCCACGTCGATCGCAAGCACGAACCAGGCGGTCACGCCCAGCACGAGACTTCCGGCAAAGGCCCACCGCGGCACCACGCCGGCCGAATCCTCTGCGGGTTCCGTTGCCGGAAACAGAAAGGCCAGGTAGCTGCCTCCGAGAATCGCCAGCGGCAAGCTGTAGAACACGAAGTTGACGTTGGCGTGCAGACACACAGCCACCAGTGCCGCGGCCAGTCCGAGGGACTCAACCTCACGCTCGTCCGTACGCCCTGCCACCAGGCGGACGAACCGAACCGCGACCGCGCCCGCCATCACCACCGCAAACGGCACCAGCAGCAACCCACCCTCCGCGAGCAGTTGCATGTAATCGTTGTGCACGAAGAGGCCGGCGCTGTCCTGATCCACCAACGAGCGATGTGACGGATACAGCACCGAAAAGCCGAACACGCCCACCCCGAGCCAGGGCTCGGCCAGAAACATCTGCCATGCCGAGCCAAGCATGGCCGCACGAGTGGCGAGTCCGCTCGCGAGGCCCTCAGGCGCCACCGACCCCAGCACATCCGGCACGCCCGAGTGGTACGCAACCAGCAACCAGGCGCCCAGCGCCAGTCCGATCTGAATGGCAACGCCCCGTGCCTCCATGCGGCGGACCCGGGCAATGATCAACCATAAGCACAGCGCAACCACGACGACCAGCGCACAGGCGCGTGAAGCCGTCGCGAACAGACTCACCAGCAGCACCAGGCTCCCGACGTAACGACCTGCCTGTGCCAGCTTGGCACGCTGCGCACCACGCCACCCACGGCAGAGTTGACTATGGACCCAGGGAATCCAGACCAGGTACAGCAGGATACCGTAGGTCGTCGCATCGGCCAGCGGCAATTGTGCCCGCTCACCCAGGGCGAGGAATCGAACGGTGGAGAACGACGCGAAAGCAATCCCGATACTGACGAAACCGATCTGCAGCAACCGCTGTGACGGCAAGTCCAGACCCCGAACCACCAGGAACGCCACCGGTAGCGAAGCGAGTACCCAACTAGGGGCTAGACTCACCTCAGGCACTCGAGCGAACTGATGACAGACAAACAGTGCGGCCACCATTCCCAACGCAAGTCCGATGGGGAGGGGCTGGTCAGCGAGCTGGCGGAGCGCTTCGCGGCCGCTCAGGACGAATGCCAGCAGCAACAGACCCGCCGTTCCAAGCAGCACGACGAGATTGATCCCTGCACCGTAAAACCACGCGCCGACAAACCATGCCAGCAGGAGGACTATTGCAGCGATCGTGGGCCGGCGCCGAACGGGTTCGAGCTGAGATACTTCAGAGTCGATGACTGCGTTGCCCGGGAGCGGAGGACTGGTGCCGACGGAGTGACTCGAACACTCGACCTGCTATTTACGAAACAGCTGCTCTACCAGCTGAGCTACGTCGGCAAGGCGCGGATTTTAAACCAGTGCCGGCCGATGTCCAGACACCGGCCGACCGGTAGTCACCAGGAGCACCCGCCAGGAGCATGCTACGGACAGTCGATCTTCTCGGGCAGTTGCCGGCAGATGGTCATGCCGTCGGGGCTGGTTGCAGTCACGCGGTAGCTGCCGCCGGCGAGCACGATCGTGTATACCGTACCATCGTCCGATTGAGGCGCCCAGCCGAGCACCAGCAGATCTGCGTCAGACCCCGCATTGAAGACGCCGGGCTGGTAGGCGCCGTTACGTAACCGGAAGTCCTCCTGAAAGACTTCCACGGTGGCGATGTTGTTGATCAGGGTCGCCTGGCGACTGGTCTGGATGTAGTCCGTGTAGAACGGTAGCGCGATGGCCGAAATGACGGCGATGATCCCGACCACGATCATCAGCTCGATGAGGGTGAATCCCGCCTGCCTACTCTGCATGGGGTCACGGCGCCCATGCGCACGGATGTATTTGTTCATTTCCAGAGTCCTCCGAACGATGCTCGAATGGTAACGCGGCACAAACAAAAAGGGCGCCGTAACGACGCCCTTCCTGCGCGATTTGAGACGTAGCTCAAACGTTAGATGCTGGCCCAGGTAATGACCATGTTTCGCGGGACCAATCCCTCATAGGCCGGCAGGTACATCGTGATTATGGCAGCCGCCGTGCCGCAGCCGGCACAATCCAAGCCGACGCTTCCATCGGTGATCTGCACCCCGGCCGGTGTCCCGTCAATGTAGGCCGCACTACCCGCAGGAGACTTCGCATTGCCCTGCGGATTGACCAGCGCATCCCAGTCGCCAAAGGTTCCCGGCATGTCAGCCATAGTCGCTTGACCAATGGCCATCTGCGTCTTCAGCTTGCGCAACTCGTTGCCCACAAAA
>Ga0114948_10000204_pt1 | contig 21436 bp, 15 predicted proteins | sample CR04metaG_FD_83877 | JGI IMG/M metagenome (GOLD analysis project Ga0114948, IMG submission 83877) | Deep subsurface microbial communities from Mariana Trench to uncover new lineages of life (NeLLi) - CR04 metaG | ecosystem: Environmental > Aquatic > Marine > Ocean trench > Sediment | place...
AGTGCCCGTACCCGACGACAATCCGGCCACCCGCGATAAAGTGCAACTCGGTCGAAAGCTGTTTTTCGATCGACGACTGTCTGCCAACAACACCATATCTTGTGCGATGTGCCATATCGCGGAACAAGGCTTCGCGCAAAACGAGTTAAAGACCCCGGTCGGCATTGAAGGTAAAAGCGTCCGTCGTAACGCGCCGACGATTTACAACGTTGCCTACCTCAAGCGAGTGTTTCATGACGGTCGTGAGATCAGTCTTGAAAACCAGGTCTGGGGGCCGCTGCTCGCCACGAATGAAATGGGCAACCTGTCGATCGGTATGGTGATTGAGAGAATCCGCAGTCTCACAGATTACGACGGGTTGTTTGATGGGGCTTTTGGTCATGGGCCGGACATGATAACCATTGGCATGGCTCTCGCCAGTTACGAACGCACGCTGATATCCGGCGATTCGCCTTTCGACCGCTGGTATTTTAATAAGAACAAGACAGCGCTAGGAGAGTCTGCGCAACGCGGCTTTGCATTATTTAATGGCAAAGCACGATGCTCCGCATGCCATACGATCGCACCAGAATCCGCACTGTTTACAGACAACGACTTTCACAATACCGGCGTCGGCTATTTTGCAACCATGCGGCCAGACGACACTGAACTGGTTGTATTGCTGGCACCAGGAAAGACTGAGCGGGTTGCAACAGATTTTCTGAAATCAACCGGCACCGAACAGTTTCGCGATCTCGGGCGATATGAAATCACCAACGTGCCGACCGATCGCTGGCGTTATCGCACACCCACATTGCGAAACGTCGCATTAACGGCGCCGTACATGCATGACGGTTCTCTGCCATCGTTGCGCGACGTATTGCTGTTTTACAATCAAGGCGGTGTGCAAAACGAAGTTCTCGATCCGTTGATCAGTCCGTTGGGACTGAATGATGCCGAGATAGACGATCTGCTCGCTTTTTTGCTATCGCTGACCGGTGCTAACGTTGCTACGCTGGTCTCCGATGCGTTTGCAGCACCGATCGGTGGCAGTTAGTTTTCGGATACAGGAGCACTATCCGGCAACGCTTTCAACTCAGCGGGCCAATCGACCAGACCGCCGCGGTATGTGATTGATCTCATTCATGATAGTTTTGTAAGTCCTTGATTACAAAAGAGTGCCAATTTCGTGCCTGAAGATGAAAATAAGGGGTTTTTTTGCTTCGACGACAGCTGGTTCATTGGCAACGACGCGTCCAGGGGACCGTGGGCTGCGGAAGCCGGTCATGCCGAAGCAGTCACCGGTGTAATCGCCCGGGAGCTGGAGCGGGTCGTGCCGGACACGCAGCTCACACGCTTGACCGTAAATTTCCGCAGGCCGGTACCGATCGCCGGGTTTCGTGTAGATGTGGAAATCGAGCGTAACGGCCGTCCCGTGACTACAGCGATGGCTACTCTGTGCGATCAAGACAACCGAATCTGTGCCCCTCCTTCCAGCCTCCATAAAACCGCACATTCGTACACAGGCCTGCCCTCGGCAAAAATCCCTCACCCGGACTTTGCAGATGCCAGGAGTGGTCACTTTCCTGTCAGTCGCGCTTTAGACGATCTGCCATTTTTTGGCACCAACGTTGAAATAGCCTACCCACCCCGGGGAAACAAGTGACCCGGGGTCCAACGACCCTGTGGATGCGTAGCCTGGCAATACTTGAAAATGAAAAGCCCTCGCCATTTCAAACTTTGTGCCCGATAGCGGATTGCGGCAACGGAATATCACGAAACGCCGATCTCACTATTGTTGCTTATCGGCTTCCGGAGTCAGATTGGCTCGCCTCCCGGACAATTTCATTCTGTCCCCCTGGCCCGGACACTGCATGAATCACCGTGATGATTGCACGCCAGGAGTACTTCCTCGGCTTGTCTGACGACAATCCTCACGGCGCGCAGAGGTTTGTTTACACCCGTGATTTTCCGACCGAGCGGAATACCCAGTGTATTCCCGAAGGAGGAAAATTGCGTGTGTTAACAAAGATCAAGCAAGGGCGCGAGTGACTTCATGAAGTGTCCGGGCTAGTGGAATTGGCGTCGCTCAGGCCACGATATTTGACAAGCCAGGGAGTTTGGGTTCTGCGCTACAGACGCTTATAGTAAGGCCGGTTGGGTAGACGCAATACTCAAAGAACTATTTCGACCTGGCAGGTTAGCGACCTGCCAGGCATCCAACTCAAGCCGGAGTAACAGCAAGAATGACCAGAAAATTTACCCGCAGGGAGGCGCTGATCGGTGTCTCGTCCACATTGTTGTTGCCGGTGGCTTGCAGTCAGACCGGCGACGCGCCTGACACCGCCGCCAATTTGGCGTTCTTGCATGGCGTGGCCAGTGGCGACCCCGATTCGACGAGTGTGGTTATCTGGACCCGGGTCAGTAACGCAGATGGCAACACCGACGTTGATTGGCGTGTCGCAACAGACGAAAACTTTAGCAATGTCATCAAGAGTGGTCGATACAGGACGGGCGCGGGCAGCGACTACACGGTCAAAGTTGTCGTTGACGGCCTCACTCCCGGCAAGGAATACTTCTACCAGTTTGATGTTTACGGTATTCGATCGCCGACTGGCCGGACCAAGACGCTACCCACAGGTCATGTGGAGCAACTGGTCCTGGCCGTCGCCACTTGTTCGAGGTATTCATTCGGCTTCTTCAACGCCTACGAAGTCATCGCGAACGATCCGACGGTAGATTTTGTCGTACACCTTGGCGACTACATTTATGAGTACGGACCGGAGGGTTATGGCGGTCCAACCGGCCAACGCATCGGGCGCAATCATGAGCCGCCACATGAAACGGTGACACTAGCCGACTATCGGCAACGCCACGCACAATACAAAACAGATGCGGGCTCAAAGGCGATGCACGCCAGACATCCGTTAATCGTACTCTGGGATGATCACGAGACCGCGAACGATTCCTGGATGGGCGGTGCAACAAACCACCAGGCTGGCGAAGGGGATTGGCTCACTCGGCGTGACGCGTCACTGCGAGCCTTCTACGAGTGGCTGCCCATTCGCAATCCACAAGTTGGTGGTAACCGTGAAGAATACTGGCGACACTACAAGTTTGGCGACCTTGCGAGTCTGATCACACTGGAAAGCCGGCACACCGGTCGCAGCAAACAGATCGACATCAATAATTACCTGGATGACATCAAAACCAAAACCGACTCGCAAGTATTCATCGATAAGGTCGTAGGCGCAGCGGATCGAAAAATTTTGTCCGACAAGATGGAGCAGTTTCTCGCAGACGAACTTGCCGAGTCGGTCCGCACGAATCGCCGCTGGCGCATCATCGGCAATCAATCGGTCATGGCCAGACGAACCGCGCCAGATCTTGGCAATCCGTTTTTTGCGGCGCTCAGAAACGAGCTCGATGACAGCGCAATGAAAAAGCTTGATAGTGCGACACAGCTCGGCAGCCTGGGACTACCCGTCGACCTGGACTCATGGAACGGCTACCCGGTGGCTCGAGAGCGCTTCTACCAAATCAGCAAGGATGCCGGTGCGCGTGATTTACTGGTCCTCGCTGGCGATAGTCACAGTTACTGGCAAAACGAGCTGTACGATGCCGCCGGCGAATCGATGGGTGTTGAGCTCGGCGCAACCGGCATTACCGCGCCGCGGGGATTGTTGGAAATAGGTCCGGAAGGACTCAGACGCTATGACGAGCTGAAAGCCGCCAACAACACCGAAGTGGTATGGACGGATGGTCGCTACCGTGGATTTATTCGCCTGCGGATTGATCACGATGGTGCGCATGCTGATTTCGTGACTGTCACTGATGTCGAGTCCCGAAGCTACAGTACAAAGATCGTGCGTTCGGTCGACATCGAGAGTCGCGGAGGCTCACTACGATACCTCTGATTAGATGTGGTCGGAACACGCTGAAATCAAGTGTGCCGATTGACCGGCCGGAAATTCGGCGGAGACCCGTGTAGTACCCTGCCCATTAAACCAGTCGATCAAGCTTGATACTGGGAGATGGCTTTGAGCACTGAAACAGTTATCTTCATTGGCGTTGGCGTATATCTGGCGCTTATGCTGGTTATCGGCATTTCGCGTCGCGAAAGTCGGACAGCACAGCGAACTTCATTGTGGCCGGCCACCGCCTACCAATCTGGATGGGCAGTGCAACGATTGTTGCGACCTGGTTCGGTGCGGCACGATGTTGGCCAGTGCCGGAACCGTTGAGAAATAGTGACGGTGAGGAGGCTGAATTCAAAGATCGGCTGGGAACGTTACCACTGTTCAGGCGTATCGCGTAAGCCGCTGTCAGCGAGCCACCTTCCGCGTGTAGGCGCGGAAGCCTTCCGGGCGCGCGGTGACTAGCGTACGGGGTGAGCCAGTAGTCAAGGAACGGGATTGGATCGGTACGACTCGATCATAATTGGGGCGGGACACAATGGCCTGGTTTGCGCTGCCTACCTGGCGCAAAGCGGCCAGCGCGTACTTGTGCTCGAGGCATCCGCGAAGCCCGGTGGGCTTGGCGCAGACCGTGAATTCCACCCAGGATTTCACGCATCAATCGCACACACGGTCAGTCACTTCTCTGAGAAAATTGCCAACGATCTCAAGCTTGCGTCACACGGCTTTAGGGCATCGGCTAAATCGTTGCCAACGGTTGGCTTGAGTCGCAGCGAAGAGCATGTCGTTTTACACCAGGACGCTATCAGCGGAACCAGCACAGATGATGCGGACGCGTATCAACGCTATGCGCGACGCATGCGTCGCTTTGCCGATGTGCTCAAGCCCTTCTGGCTCAAGACAATGCCCCGCATAGGCAATAACAGTCTCGCCGAAATGCTGACCTTTGCACACATGGGCCTCAATATCCGACGTATCGGCAAGCAGGATATGCAGGAATTTCTGCGGATAATTTCGCTGCCGGCCCGTGACCTGATGGATGAAAATTTCGATAACGACATCCTCAAGGCGACGCTGAGCTGGGACGGACTGATCGGCTCGAAACTGGCACCAAGATCACCCAATGGTGCGGTTCTCGCGATGCTTTATCGCATGGCCGGTGAATCCAGGGGCGCACATGCCATTCCGGCGGGCGGGGTTAACGGCCTGGTCGACTCCCTGTGTGCAGCGGCGACGAAATCGGGTGCCGAAATCAGAAACAGCGCGAATGTCAGTCGCATAATGATCAGTGGTGACAGCGATGGCTTGAAAACGGCAGGCGTACAGCTCGTCGACGGCGAAAAGATAGAGGCTGACTGCATTATCTCCGCTACTGATCCACAGCGGACTTTCCTTGAGCTGGTCGGTGTCGAGTATCTCGATATCGGTTTCACCAATCGCATACGGCGTTTGCGCTGCGATGGCTATGTCGCAAAACTGCACCTCGCGCTAAATGAGTCGCCGGCGTTCAACGGACTTGAGCAACCCGATGGTCGAATGATTATTGCAGCGGATATGGATGCCATCGAATTCGCTTTTGATGATGCCAAGTACGGCGAGTGCCCGGCCAATCCGGTCATGGAAATTGTCATTCCAAGTTTGCACGATGCGTCACTCGCGCCCGCCGGGCAACACGTACTGTCGGCTCACGTCATGTACGTGCCCTATCGACTCAAGGGCGGCTGGACCGACGCGGCGCGCCAGCAAATCTGTGAGCGGGCCATTGACACAATTGCACAATATGCACCGCGTATCCGTGAACAGATTATGCATAGCGAATTACTGACGCCGGCGGACCTTGAGGAAAAATATCATGTGACCGGCGGCCACTGGCATCACACTGAACTGTCCATGGACCAGATGCTCATGATGCGCCCCACTTATGAAGCCGCGCAATACCGCACACCGATACCGGGCCTGTTCCTGTGCGGTGCAGGATGTCATCCCGGTGGCGGCCTCATGGGTGGTGCGGGACACAACGCCGCGCGTGAAGTTCTGCGATGAGTAACTACGACGCAATCATTATTGGCGCAGGCCATAACGGCCTGACGAATGCCGCCTACCTCGCAAAGGCCGGGCTGAATGTTGTTGTGGTAGAGAAGAACGACTATATCGGCGGCGCGGCCGTTACCCGCGAGCTTCACGAGGGCTGGCACTACTCTAATTGTTCGTATGTCTGCAGCATGATGCGCCAGGCGTTGCACCGCGACCTGGATCTCGGCCGGCACGGCTTATTGCTTGTGCCTTACCTTGGAACGGTCAATTTTGGTGACGGCGACGAGAGGATGTTTTCCTATCACGACGAAGAAGTAGCCCACCTCGAGCTGAAGCGCCACTCACCGCACGACGCAGATGCGATGCATCGCTTCCAGGCGGATTTGACACGCTACTCGCACCTCATTCGCAAAACGCTGCTGCGTACTCCGCCGGACCCAACGTCTTTCCGGCCACGAGATATCATGGAACTCCTTTTCCTAGCGAAGCAGTTCTGGGCTTTGGGTGAAAAGGAAATTTACGAGTATGTCCGCTTCTTTACGATGAGCGCGGCTGAGTATCTCGACGACTATTTTGAGAATGACCTAATAAAAGCCGCGATGGCCGGCCCGGGCATCATCGGTACGGCGCTCGGCGTTTACTCGCCTGGTTCCTCTTATATTTTATTGCATCACGTCATGGGGGATGTCGATGGCAGCGTAGGCGCGTGGGGTCTCGCGCGTGGTGGCATGGGCGCCATATCGAACGCAATTGCCGGCGCTTTGCAGGAACATGGTGGTGAGATTCGAACCAACGCGGGTGTGCAACAGGTGCTTGTGGAAAATCGCAAGGCCGTCGGCGTCGTTCTCGAAAACGGTGACGAGATCAGGGCGCGTATCGTGGTGTCGAATCTTGACGCGAAGCGGACCTTCACCCGCATCATGGACAAGAATGACTTGCCGGAAGGCATCTACGAGAAAGCCTGCAATTTCAAGATTCGCGGTTCCTCCGGTAAGGTCAATATTGCTCTGTCAGCGTTGCCAAAATTCACCGGCGTACCGGAAAACCGCTACATCAATCGTGGTGGCCAGACTTTTAACGGCTCCCTGGAAACTATGGAGCGAGCGTACGACTGCTGGAAACGCGGTCGCTGGTCCGACGACCCTTTTATTGAATCGGTCATTCCATCAGCCTGGGATCCGACTGTTGCGCCTCCCGGAAAACACTGGATGTCGAATTTCGTGCAGTACTGTCCACCGAAACTTAGCAGCGGGCCGTGGACGCCGGAAAAACGCGATCAATTCGGCCAGACTGTAATCGACAAGATCGAAAGATACAGCCCAGGTTTTAAAGATCTGATTGTGCATATGGAAGTTCGTACACCACATGAGATCGAACAGGAGATTGGCCTTACCGAAGGCAATATTTTCCAGGGAGAATTAACAATCGATCAACTGTTGTTCAACCGGCCGTTTCCCGGCTATGCGCAATACCGAATGCCGGTGAAAAACCTCTACATGTGTGGCTCTTCAACGCATCCCGGTGGCGGCGTCTCTTCTGCATGCGGCGCAAACGCGGCGCGTGAAATCCTCATCGACCTGCGCCGTCCGAATACCGTTCCCGAAGACGACTGCTACGACGAATAGCCTATGAATACGACTGATCCATACGCCGACGAGCGCCTGAAAAAATCTCCCTTCTATCCCAGGCAGGAAGTTCTGAACATCCGCGATGCATGGGGCGCATGGAATGGTTACAAGTTCGCAGAATATTATTATGACGCGGAGTACGAGTATTTTTGCGTGCGCAATACCTGCGGCACTTATGACATCTGCCCCATGCAGAAATATGAGATAAGTGGCGCCGATGCGGAAGCTATGCTGAACAGGATGGTTACGCGGGATGTCGCAAAGATCGGGCTCAATCGCGTTGCCTATTGCGTCTGGTGCACCGACGAAGGTCGAATGATCGACGACGGCACGATATTCAGGTTATCCAGCGACAAGTTCATGCTGACTTGTGGTAGCCCGTGCACTGCATGGCTGGAAAAAAGCGCCTTTGGCTTCGACGACGTCAACGTCACGGATGTGACCGACGCATTCGCCGCGTTGTCCCTGCAGGGGCCCACATCCTGTGCCGTGCTCAAGAAAATGGGACTGGAAGGCATCGACACCGCAAAACCGTTCGACATCAAGCGATTCCCATTCCACGGCGACACACTGATGGTTTCGCGCACAGGTTTTACCGGTGATCTTGGTTACGAACTCTGGATTCAGCCCGCACTCGCACTCGATCTGTGGGACGAACTCTATGCAGCGGGTGAAAACTACGGTATTCAACCCTACGGTGAGGCTGCGACCAATATGGCCCGACTGGAGGCCGCTTTCATTATGCCCGCGATGGAATTCAATGAGGCACTCCGAACCGTGCACTTTGAGCACGACCAGACTCCGTTCGAATTGAGCCTCGGCTGGCTGGTCGACTTCAACAAGCCGCATTTCAGTGGCCGTAGCGCATTATTGAGAGAAAAGAGACGTGGTCCTAAATACACCTTGACCAAGCTCGACATAGAGGGCAACAAACCGGCCACCGGCTCTTATATATACAAGAATAAGCGTTGCACGGAGCATATTGGCTACATTACCTCTGCCATGTGGTCACCGGCGGTAAAGGCGAACATCGCTCTGGCAATGATCAGAACAGAACACCTGCAAGGCGAATTATGGGCGGAAATTTACTACGAAAAGGAATTGCGCCAGTACAGCCGTGTTTCCAGATGCACACGCAAACAAAAACCATTCTGGGCACCGGCCCGTGCACGCGCAACGCCGCCGCCGGATTGCTGATTCCGCATTAATCCGGCGACCGAACCAGCCAGGCTGGTGTTTCATAAAGCACTACTGTCACCTCATCACCAGCGCTGATGGCGCCGGCCACCTCCACCACGCCCACAACACCACGATTAAGTTTTGCCGCTTTGGAAAATGTGGTTGATGACAGTGCTTCGCCAGAACGGGTCGTGTACACAGATGCCAGTTTCTTACCTATGTCATGGCACGGTGGATTGAATTCCTCAACCAATAGTTCTGCTCCTGAAGGAAACTTCAGCAACGTACCTTTCGGCAAACGGGATAGCTCCCGCAGTCCGGTCAGACAGAGGTTCGCGCCCAGGCGGGTAGCAGTCAGTGGCGTGCTCAGATCCATCGCATCCTGAATCTCAGCCAGCTCTTCAACCGATACCCCCGACCATTGCCGCTCATTACGCCGAATTGTGCCTTTTGCTTGTTTATCCCCCTGCCAGGCTGACCGTGCAAACGACCGGTGACGATCACCGACGACGCCATCCAGTTCAACCTGAATGGCTGGATGCTCATCTTTACTAAGATCATCGTTTGATCCGGCATGCACCGATACGACACGAGCTACGATTTTTTCCACAGAAATCCCACAACCACGCCAATTTGAGTGCCCAATTTGCCGTATTATCGTCGCCAATGTCAAATGGGGTGAAATTTCCCGCAACGCTGCGATAGTATGTAAGCTCGCAGGTCAGATAACAGGGTTTCGAAGATGCACGCGACAAAATTCGTTGAAAGTTATTTTGACGCCTGGAACCACTGTGACCCCAAGGGGGTGGCGGACCATCTCACCGTTGACGGAATCTACTGCGATGTACCGGAAAATTCGAAGCGCTCACACGATGACTGGATCTCGTATCTGAGCGAATTTTTCTCCAGTCACAGACATCGGTATGAGTTGATCGGGGAAATTCTAGTGGGCAATGACACTATTGCGTTTCAATACCAGGTGTATCCATTAGAAGGGGACCAAAAAGGACAATCGACTGACTTCTATTATGGTGCTGAATTCATGGCACTGCATGGCAACGCAGCAATGACGATTACCGACTACTATGATATTCCGGGCATGGCCCGGAACGCACACATTGCTCCGCCAATGTCCGGCGAGACGCGATTTCACAAGTATGCGAAGTCCGGCTTGAATAGCGAACAGTTATTAAAGTACAAGCTAAAGCTCGAACAGCTCATGCAGTCACAACAGTCATTTCTGACTTCCAACCTGACGTTACCATCACTTGCTGCGGCTGTCGGTTGTTCAGTCAATCACCTGTCGCAGGTTATCAATTCCGCATTCGGCATGAGTTTTTTTGATTACCTGAATCAGCACAGAATTGAGCATGCCAGAAAAATGTTGGCCAGTTACGATATTCGAAACAGTTCCATATTGAATATCGCGTTCACAGTCGGCTTCAATTCCAATTCAGCGTTCTACGCTGCATTCAAGAAGTGTGTTGGGCAAACCCCCGCCCAGTACCGTCGGGCCCAGGTAAAAGAGCCCCATTAGGATTTGCGCGGCGAGTACGATCGGTGTTGATTTGCATGCTGGATTGACCCTGCTTTTGTAACCTGAAAATGACCCGTTCTCAAGCAGAGCGAATAGTAACTTTTTCAAAGATCCAGGGAGCAGCAGACGGGTCAGTTGTCGATGCAAAGAATGGCCGTTTTTGGCTCAAATTTCGGTGCAAATCAACAGCCTGCAACCTGAGCCGGGTCACTACGGCCCGGTTTTTGCGGCTGTTTTGTCGCCAAAAAAGCCCTCTGAGCGCGATCAAACGTCGTTTGCAGCGGCAAAAACTCGTAGCAGACTTCCCGCCCGCTTTATGCACAACATGACAGCAAGGCTCTCAATCGGACCATCGAAGAAGAAAATCGAAGTTTAACAACACCCTCATCTTGCCGCGATTGTGGATAGGCTCGGCAAGCATCGTCAGGCTGCAGAACAACTCATATCTTGTCCGCAACACAACGGTGACTTGATCTTGCCGTGATCATTGGGGCATTTCGATACGGGACCGCTGGGCGTAGTAAATTCGCCCGTGCCGGTCGAGCGACTTTCACAAGGATTGAGTAATCACTCCTATCGTACGGCGGGCTCCTACAATTCTTATTAGCACTTGTAGGAGCCCGCCCAGCGGGCGAATTTACTAAGCCCAGCGGGCGATTGACAGTCGCTCCAAACGCTTGCCCTCCAAACACCCTGTTTGTCTCATCATTTCTCCCTGCTACAAATTTTCGCCGCTACGCTTTGAACTTACTTTGCGATTTCCGCAATGGTCAAACCTGGGCTGCCTCTCCGGCAGAGCCGGGGGGCTCCCGTTTTTACTGGTTACTCGGCCGCGGTCATTTCTCCCCGCTCCTCCGGATGCACAATGAATACCTGCGTAAGCTTCACATCCAGTGCGGTTGAGATCGCCGTATTAGCGCCCGTATCAGGATCAGGATAGGCGTCAGCCAGGCGGCGCAGCGCTTTGTACAATGAAATGCCCGATATCTGCCCGTTACTCAGGTGATGGGTGGAATCGTTTCTGATCAACTGCTTGTACCAGGTATCAACATCGGCGTATCCGGCCAGCAGTCCCTCGGCTCCGGTCGGTGTCAACGTTAGTTGCAATCGCATGTCGCGAATGATCTGAAATGTCGGCACACCGAGATTCATCCACGGTATTACCATTTTTCTTACCGGTTCCGTCGTTAGTACGGCATCGACTATTTTTCCCTGCGTCTGCTGAATGAGACTGGCACCCCAACGCGTGTCAACTCTTTGTGATCCGCCCGCCATCACTTTGGAGCCGGTAGCATCAGTCAGTAGTCGATCCAGCCCTCTGTAAATAGTCACGGTTACATTGTCGTCATTGGTCAGGTCGTCGACGCCCGTCAATTCGATCATCGTCCTGTTGTAACGCCGGTCAGCGATCGCCTTGTTCTGAAATATATATTCGACACCGACCGGACCCCTGAAACCAATGATGCAACCGACAACCCGGTATACCTGGTTGTCGATGCCCTGCTCGCCATCCGGATGGGTGAAATCGTTAGGGTCAACTTGCCCGTCGAGATTCAGACCATAGGATAGTGGTCCTTGCGCCTCGTAAAATGGAAATGAGTCCGGTTCTGCAGTCGGATGCCAGGTCTCGATTTCCTGCTGCAATTGTGTGTCGACGACGGTCCGTGGTTTATCGGCCGGGAACAAAATCTCGAACTGTTCACGGGGTCCGTCATTGAAACCTTTGGGACATTCCTCTTTCGCATCCGCTGTCTGGTAAACGGCCCAGAACAGGTCAGTCATCACATAACCGATCGCACCGTCTCGCGGCGCAATCGCGCTGCCATTTTCCGCACGTGCGGAGAATGATGTGACCGCGACAATACACATTATAATCGCCGCCGCTGGGCGCTTGATTTTTTGCACACTGGTATTGGCAGTCATCAAAGTGTGCCCCCCATGTAATCGTCTCTCAACCAGAACGCTTTGAGCCCGTTTCGCTGCGCACGCCACTCACCCGTACCCGCGCCGTCGACGTCGCCAGGCCGAGTGTCGCCCCCATAGGTGTACACCGGTCGATCACGATAGGCCCAGACGCTGAGCACATCAGCCTGTTCCGTGGTTGCCCGATGCCCGGTATTCGGATCGATATTCATGACACTCCACGCGCGACTATTGCTACTTGTGCCGGCTTCCGCTTGCACGTACGGCCAGTTTTGCAGACATTTGTGCGGCTCGCCGCCACCACACATCGCGACACGGTAGACCTGCGTATCATTTGGATGGTCGCAACTCAGCTGATCAATGGAATCATCACCGCAAACATAAGTGTAGATAGTCATACCGCGGGAATCCGCCAACACCTGGCCCACTAACGTGTTCTGCACTGTAAAGCTCTCAGGAACCGGCGGTGCCAGTTGGGTGTACACATTGCTCCAACCGGAAACGTCACTGCCCTCGAGACTCCATGAGCGCCCATCCAGGACATACGTGTACAGCGGCTGTTGCCTGAAGGCCCACTGCCGCACTCCGGGGGAGCGTTCTATGATCGTCCACTCGCCTTGTGCCCTGGCCAATGCCGGTGCTGCGACCGGAATCCAGGTTCGCGCGCATTGCGCATCGCAGTTCGATTGATCCGGCGTGTCCTGGCCGAATGCATAAACCGAATAATTCTTGTCTGTGGTTAACAGTCGCCCAACCGTCGTTGTCTTGACTGCAAATCCCGGTGGTATCCTGGGTGGCGGACCCACTGGTACGCGATTGGCGGGAGAATCACCGCCGTATTTGCGCGTCGTACCACCCAATACATCACCTGCGTCACTGTCCAGCACTGAGGTGTATAGCGGCTGCTCATCATAGGCCCATTGCCGGGTGCCATCCTTGCGATCGACAATAGTCCACTTGCCGATTGCCGCGGTATCGTCACTCACAAGCACCGGTGGCCAGAGATCCGTGCAGCTCGGACGGCTTTTCAGGTCGGGCAGTAGTATGCCAGGTGGATAGGGGCTCATCAGGCCAGCAGTTACGGTACTAACCTCGTCATAACAGGCCGGATTACCCTGCGTCTCACCGCTATAGCCGTTGCGCAATTTATGCGACGGCCATTCGTAGAGTGTGTGTCCACTGGCATCGGCGAATACAGGCCCGTCGAGCTCAGTTGACTCGACTCGAAAGCCAGGCGGCATCGGGACGGCGACATATTCTTCTACCGCGACAGAATACTGTGCGCCAGTGACATCAGCCACAGCTGCCGACACACATAACAACGCTGAAATGACAATACCGCTCGAGGGGCATCGCAGTTTCCAACATCGATTGAACTCACCTAAACGCATAATTTTTTAACGTGGCCCGCATTCCACCAGCGATGAACAACGCTACCATTCACACCAGAATTTCACTGATCTGTGCAGATGTTTTGTTGCTCTTGTCACCCCATGAGGGCACGTCCAATCCCATCAAGCGCATCGCCGTATACCCAAGCCGACATCCGGGGCTGGTGCCGCCGTCGATATGCAGGCCGGTTTTGACTCTGCCACCAGCGCTGCCCGCCGAGAACATCGGAATGCCTTCGATGCCATGAATCTTGGCAAACGATTGGTCCGTAGTTGAGTAGATAAACGCGTTGTCGAGCAGCGTTCCATCGCCTTCTTTGACACTCGCCAGAGCCTGCACATAGTAGGACCATTCTTCCATCGCGCGACGGGTATACCAGGACACGTTAGGCTGGCATTGCTCGGCGTCGACTACGGCTTCCTCGTGGGTCGCGGTATGGTGTGGCTTGTCATAGCCCGGCTTGGTCGTGGCTGAAAATGCAGATGCATAAAACATGTTGAATACACGCGTCTGGTCACAGGCCACCGCCATCAGCATGAGCTCGGTCATCATTCGATGTCGCCTCGCTACCAGGTCCGCGTCAAGGCCGGAGGGCAGGTCCTCGGGACGCTCAGTGACGATACAGGCTTCCCGCGGTTCGGGTTTCGTAAGCTGCAAGTCGAAGCGCCGCTCCAGATCGCGTAATCCTGTGAAATATTGCTCCAGACGTGCGCGGTCATCAGTGCCAAGTTGCTTGCTCAACGCGCGCGTCTCTTCGAGCACGCCAGACAGAGAACTCTTGCGTACCATGACGCGCGGATCCGGCGTGAACTCGGACGCGTTAGGGTCCTGGAAATTTCCGCCGAACAAGCGCTGGTAAAATCGCAGTGGCGACCACTCCGGTGCATTGACAGAGTTACCGTTTTCATAACTGAAACTGTCCCGAACATCTCCGGTGGCAGTCGCACTCAGACTACGGAAACGTGTGTTATTGCCAATCTTTCTCGCCACCGTCACATCGATGGTTTCGCCGGGACGATTCTCCGCGGTCATCGGAGCAATTCCGGATCGCAGAATTACCCAGCCAGAGTGGTGACAAAGATTTGGCGCAGCGTCTTTGAACACGTGATAATTCGTGAACAGATTGATGTGCTGTTGTACCGGTTTGAGTGCGGCGATTTCCAGTGGCAGATCAAAATCGGCGCCGGTTTTCTTCGGCACGAAGATCGCCTCGCTCATGCCCAGCCCCCAGGACCAGGTGCCAAAACGCAATGGTATTGGCACGCCCGATGCGAGGGCAGTGCCGTTTTCGTTCAGAAAGCAATTGAGAAAGGGCAGCGCAATGGTCACTGCACCACCGTTCAACATGCCCCTCAATACACGTCGTCTGCTTAGCTTGCTCATCTGACAATTTCCACTAACATTACCTTCACCGGCCCGGGACATCTTGCGACTGGCGCACACTGGTCTCGCCCACAACAGATTTTGCGGCTTCCGGTGCCGCCCTGACACGCGAGAAAGCCTGGCTGAGCGCAATATCCCGTAGCAGTTCGGGCACCTTGTAACCATTCGCAGCAAAACGGTCCACAAAATGTGCCAGGATGTCTCTATCGTACCGCAATGAGACCGGCCCGCCCGTTGCATATGCATAAATTCGGTTGACCAGGCAGTAGGGCAGCTTGCGGTGATTCCGCAGGGCCAGGGCCAGGCCATCAACATCCTCATATTGAGTGCCATCCAGCTCGCCGCTGATATCCAGTTCTACACCATTCTCCGTCTCACGGTAGCGACCTGCGCCATCAAAATTCTCCAGTGCAAGCCCCATTGGATCCATAATCAGGTGGCACCCGGCACACGATGGGTTGGTAGAGTGAATCTGCAGTCGCTCCCGGGCCGTTTTCAAATCACCTGCATCCTCGAGCAGGGAAAAATCAACATTGGGTGGCGGTGGGGGCACTTTCTGGCAGAGGAACAATTCCCGCAACGCCTTGCCTCTGAGCGTTGGTGAACTGCGTACGGCATGCGAGTGAGCAGCCAGGAAACTGACCTGCGTAAGCAAGCCGCTACGGGCGCTGTCCAGCGGAAATTCATAAGCGACCCAACCGTTGCCGGTCGGTGTGCCATACACCACTGCAAGATTCATCGACATGAAAGTGCGGCGCGTTGTAAACAGATCGCGATAGTCCTGGTTCCTGGTAATCACGTGATCAATTACGGTTCGCAGAGTCTGCTCCCGCGCGTCCGCCAGTGTTGCACCGGTAACCATTGGGTAAACAATCGGGTCTTTGGCAAGACTGCCAAACTCATCAAAGCTCATCATGTCATCAAAGAAAGCCCGCACACCATCTTCCAGGCGCGAGCTCGACAGCATCCTGTCAACAGCACGCTGCAGGCCGGCGGTAGTGTGTAACTCGCCGCTCTCGGCAGACAGTAGTAATTCATCGTCCGGCGCCGCATTCCACAGAAAGAAACTGAGTCGTGATGCCAGGGACCAGGCATCGAGTCGCTCCTGGCCCGGCCTTTGCGGATCCGGTTCGGCGACATCAATGATAAACACCACCTCGGGACCGATCAGCATTGCCTCAAGAGCGATCGCGAGGCCCGCATAGAAGTCCGCCGTTTGATCTGCAGCCGCGTCGGCGACATCCGCCAACTCGGCCACCTTTGTTTCGTCCAGCGGACGGCGATACAGAAGGCGACCAGTCTCTCTTAGAAATTGCGCAGCACAAGCGGAATCGGCATCGGTCGGCGAAACTGGCGTGCAGGGAATGAGGAAATCCCGATGTGTTTCGTCGACAACCTTTTCCGCAACAGATGCGGCGGCTTGCTGAATCTGTTGTATCTGATCCGAGGTGACACCGACAAAAGCGGCACCTGACGCCAGCAAGCCATCCGTTCTTGTCAGCGGCGGCAACGGTGCCAGCACGCTGTCACTGATATCGGCACCGAATATCTGCGCGATCGTATTGGAATACTGTTGTCCACTCATCAGGCGAACGCGCAATAACGAAGCACTGTCTTCCGGTTCAGCGCTGCCACTGGAGCAACTCGCAAGAAAAAATACCGCCACCATAAATAGCGCAATCAACAGCATCCCGCGGGGTGCGGAGCTGGATCGAAACTTTTTGCTATCTTTTAACAAGCCAGGGTAGCCTCGTGGGAACCAGCCTTGAATTATATCATTGGAACAGCTGCAGACCCGCTAAAATGGGGTGCCTTGTACACAGTGCGTAATGCGAAAACCGTGCATCGCGCGGCGGTTCGGCAATCGCGGCAAGATGCCGCGATTGATGTCAAACAAAGCCCGATGACCAAATGCCAGGACCAACTACCGCTGTTTCGCCACCTGCTCCGCCGTAACCTCCCCACCGGTATTACCCCACGCACTACGCAAATAGCTCGCCAGCGCAGCAATCTCTTCATCATCAAGAAGATACCGAAAATCCTCCATTGGCTTTCTGCGCTTTGTCGGCAGTGGTGGATCCGGCAATTCAGGGCCGTCAAGAATGACGTTAATCAGTGACGCTGGATTACTCGCCTGCACAACGAGACTGCCACCGCCAAGCCGCGGTGCCGATTCCTCATCGCCCAGCCCGGTCGGCAGGTGGCAGGTACCGCAATGCAGGTTGTAGAGCGTTCTCCCCATTCCCAATACGCTGTCTTTTGCTGTCGCGACATTGTTTGCTTCGTTAGACGGCAGGCTTTTCAGATACACCGCCATTGCATTAACATCGTCGTCCTTCAGGTGCCGCGTACTGTTCAGGAGTACTTCATTCATCGGCCCGAACGTTTCCACGAACGAATTCTTGCCAGTCTTGAGGTATGCCGCAACTTCCTCATGCGGCCAGAGCCCCAGGCCACTAGCCGCAGATGTCAGATTCGGCGCCGACCAGGGACGCATAGCACCACTGGCAACCTTGTCGGTATACACGCCGCCCGTCATCGCCATATCAGTATGTTCGGCACCGAGAATATTCCTGGGAGAATGGCACGCTCCGCAGTGCGCCAACGCTTCGATAATATAGGCACCCCGATTCCACTCTGCTGATTTCGTACTATCCGCAGCATAGGTGCCTGCATCGAAAAACATCGCTTTCCAGATAAACATTAATGAACGCTGGTTGAACGGAAACGACAGGTCGTTTTTCCTGGCTTTCTGATTCGCAGCAGGAATGCTTTGCAGATAAGCGAATAACGCTGCAACGTCATCATCAGTCACTTTAGTGAAAGCGGTATAAGGGAAGACGGGATACAAGTGTTTCCCGTCTGCTCGAACGCCGTTACGCATTGAGTCGAGAAATTGAGCGCCAGTCCAATTGCCGATACCGGTGCCCGTATGCGGCGTTATGTTGGTCGAGTAAATTCTGCCGAAAGGCGTTTCGAATGCCACTCCGCCTGCCATGAATTCTCCACCGCCTGTCGTATGACAGCTGGCGCAGTTACCAGCGAGCGCCAGGTACTTACCACGATCGATCTGATTATCATCTACAATTGCAGAATTCGCGCTGACCCTCGATTCGTTTCCTGCGCTACCAGAGTCGCCCAATGCAAAAAACAGGGCTGCAACGCCGAACAAAAGAACCAGGGCGGCTAGCGACAGTACATGGCGTGAAAATTTCAAGAGATTAATAACTCAACCCAAATAAATCTTAGTCGTTGGCAATGGTCGTATAGTCTTCCCGCATCAGAAAACCAAAGCCGTCGAATTCAAAGGTAACCACACCCTCCCAGGTCGGTACGGGTTTCGCTTGTCCCTGCAATACAAGTTCGAACGCTTTCTGTGCCTCCAACAGCATGGCGGGATTCACTTTTGGTGTGTTATGCGCCGGCAACAGAGCTGTCAGTTCAGGAACGAGTTGCACTAATCGATCGAGAGACTTTTTATACGCCGCAAGATCTGTTTCCGGGAAATACAGCCAGATAGGCCCTGCATAAAAACTGTCACCAGTCCACAACAGGCCGGCTTCTTCGTCGAGCAAAGCGACGGAATCATTGGTGTGCCCGGGAATATGCAACAGGTTAAGCTTCCTGCTACCCAGATCAATACTATCTCCGTCTTTGACTGCCGCAGTGATCGAATAAGGCTTGATGCGGTGAGTTTCCTCTGTAACGCCTTCTGGAAGGCCTTTGCACAACGCCTCCGCAGAGGCCTCCGTCTTTACCTGCTCACTATCGTTGCCCGCACTATTTTCAAGCGAGAATTGGGTAGACGGGGACAGGATTTCTTCAAACTGGTGATTACCGCCAATATGATCGAAATGACTGTGGGAATTAAGAACCCGGACGGGCTTATCGGTCAACTGATCGACAATTGCCTTGATATCACCGATGCCGTTGCCGCTATCAAACAGCAAAGCAGACTCACTACCGATGATCAGGTAAGAGATTACTTCCTGCCATTGAAACGGTTCATAAATGGCCCAGACATCGGTTTCTACTTCGTAAACCTCGAACCAGTCATTGCTTATGTCGCTTTTTTCAAATTGACTGTAAGCTGCACGTGGAAGGCGGTCACAAAATGATTCGAGCTGTGCCCGGGTTGTGGAAAACGGAATTACCAGCGCAATGAGGACCAGGGAAAGGCCAACAATTCGCCTCTTACAGAATTTTCTTTGTACAGCCACAATCATTTATTTGTCTCCCCGATTCGAGTTACCGGCCGGATGCTATGCAGAATTGCGCCACAGAACAACTGCACGAGTTCTCTGACGCTGTCTCAACGACCATGCTACTGAAATCGCGTAGGCCCACTGCCTCGTAAAAGAGCTTCCACCGCGAAGATGCTAATCATATTTGCGTCGCAATTGTGCCTCTGCTGCCGACATTATCGTATCCAGAATTTCGGCGGCAGGCTTGATCGAGTCTATCAGGCCCGTGACTTCACCAACGAATGTGTTGGCCGCAGATACATCTCCATCGACCCACGCGGCACTCCATTTCTTCGATTGATCTTCGGCGACAGCAATCAGTCCATCGATGTCATTGTGCCAGCGATCTGTAAATGCGTTCTTAAGAACTCTTGCCGTATAACGTTCCGGCCATGCCAGTTTCCGCGCAATGTCCATTACACTCGAGCGGATGGTTTCATCTCCCGTAGCGTCGAGCGCCGCCTGCAGCATATTGGGATGCACGAGCGCCTCGTCAGAGGCCCAGAATCGCGAGCCGATAACAACGCCGTCGGCGCCAAGCATCAGAGCCGCCGCTAGCCCGCGCCCGTCAGCCACCCCGCCTGCCGCACAAAGCAGCGTATCCGGTGAATGTTGAGCGATGTAGTCAGCTACCTCCGGGACGATTGTAAACGTCGCGCGCTTTTCACCGTGGCCACCGGCTTCTGCTCCCTGGGCGACGACGATGTCTGCACCGGCGTCCATGGCATGTTTTGCGTCCCGCAAGGTCTGGACCTGGCAAATTAGGAGCACATTGGCGGATTTGACGTCGCGGGCAAATGGAGCCGGGTCACCAAATGACAGAAATACCGCCAATGGTTCGTGCTGCAGAACAAACTGGAGAAGCTGTGGTTCTTGCTGTAATGACCAGGTAATCAGACCGCAACCGATCGACTGCTGATCCGCTAACCTGAATTGTTCGGCCAGCCATTCCTTGTCTCCGTACCCGCCGCCGATCAATCCCAATCCGCCTGCACCTGACACTGCCGCTGCCAGTGCACCCCCTGCGGCAATGGCCATAGGTGCCTGGATAACAGGGTGACGAATGCCCAGTCTGTTTGTCAGTCTTGTGCTAATTGTTGCCGTTGCCATACTGAATTTGACTCCGCGTATTGGTCAATCGCTGCTGCGGGTGTAATCGGCTTTCTCTGGAATTACCTGCCGCACTCCGCCTCTGGGCCGCGTGGAGTCTCCTTTGTATCGGGGAATCAGGTGAATGTGGACATGTCGGATACTCTGCCCTGCGGCCTTGTTCACATTGACACCGACGTTGTAGCCGTCAGGATGAAATTCTTCATCCACTGCCAGGCGTTCCTGCGCAAGTAGCTCCATACAGGCGGCGGTCTCTTCGGCAGTTAGTTCAAAAAAATTTGCACAATGTCGAAACGGCATGATCAGCGAGTGTCCTGGGCTAACGGGGTAACTGTCCCGCTCGCAGTAGGCCAGCTCGTTCTGTCGGATCACTGTGCGCGGGGTGCAAAACCGACACGGGTTGTTGGGGTCACTCATGATTGCATGCGTCTTGTGGGTGTTTCGCGCACGAACTTGCCGCGAATGAGTTGCTGTACCTGGTCCGGTTTAGTCGACGATGTGATAGACGGGCGCCTTTTCCATTTCCCATTCGCCGGATTCCCGGTCGAAGCGAGACAGGGTGAAGCAATGCCAGTCGGTATCATCCAGCTTCATGTGATCGCCACGATAGTAATACCCTGGCCAGCGTGTTTCCGTACGGAACATCGTGTGATGCGTCACGGATTCAGAAGTCAGTACCCGATGTTGCAATTCCCACGCTCGCTGCAGCTGATGAAGGTCCTCGGCGCCGAGATGCTCCAGGTCTTCCTTGAGCATGTCCAGCAACTCCAGTCCGCGGGTGAGCAATGGTTCATTGGTCATGTAATGGGCGCTGATGCCACCAACATATTCATCCATGATTTTCTCGAGACGCTGCAGGCCGTGGAGTGGCAACAGATAGCTCGGCGAAACGGTTCCCGCGACGATCTCGTTGCGGCCAACCGCATAATTCTCCAAGGGCTGGAAAACGACCTTTTTGAGACCCTCGTATTCCGCCTCACTGATCTCAGGCGTATCTTTGCCGAGGTCGTCAATGTATTTGACCGCCGCTTTGCCGGCAATTCTGCCCTCGGCAAACGAACCGGATGAGAATTTGTGCGCGGTGCCGCCGATGGTGTCGCCGGCGCCGAA
>Ga0114948_10000212_pt1 | contig 21198 bp, 17 predicted proteins | sample CR04metaG_FD_83877 | JGI IMG/M metagenome (GOLD analysis project Ga0114948, IMG submission 83877) | Deep subsurface microbial communities from Mariana Trench to uncover new lineages of life (NeLLi) - CR04 metaG | ecosystem: Environmental > Aquatic > Marine > Ocean trench > Sediment | place...
CATCGCCGCCTGATGTGACGAGCCATGAAAGGCGGCCCCCCGCAATAGGGAAATTCGATAGTCGAGACCCAAGTAATTCATCAGAGGATCGATCCAGTGCACCGGGTCGGGCGCCCCGGTTACCCGATCCTCCGGTCGCAGGATCAAATAGAAGCCGCGACGGGGGGTCGCCAATCGATGCTTCCTGGCCAATCTGGCGGCGGCGGCAATGAAGGCATCCGAACCCAGGCCAAGTGCTGCCAACGCTTCTTCCCGAGAGAAGCAGGCGCGGCCGCGAGACAGCTGTTCGTCGAGGTATTTGTCAAGAGAAGCCATTCCCCGGTTATATGCGAAAACCGACAGAAAGACAATGTTTTTGCATATGATTGGGGCCGAATGGACTCTGAAACGGCTATTCAAAGAAACCGGGGTACGTACCCAGTTATTCGTGCGTTCCACGACCTGTGGCACCGGTCACAAAGACCTGGCATTCATAGCGGACACTCCGCCCGCCCGTCGAGCACCTTCAACAATGAATAATTGTCGTCTCTGTCCTTAGCAAAGCGACTTCCCAGCCCATCTTGTTGATCTACCCCACATCTCACGCACCGTCGCTTAATTCTCCACCAAAACGACGTGCAGGCTTCTCGGTCCATGGGCGCCGAGCTGGATGGTCTGCTCGATGTCGGCGGTACGCGACGGACCGGTGATGAAATTAATCGTTCGGGGTACCTCGTTGACCTCGGATCGCATTCGCCGCCATACATCTTCGATATGCGTCACGATCTGCTGACGCCGCACAATGACGATGTGAACGTCGGGCAGAAAATTCAGCGTCGTCGGACTGTGAGCGCCCGACAACAACACGAGAGTGCCAGTCTCCGCGATTGCTGCAAATACCCCAGTGATAGATACGACGTCTTGCCGCCTTGCTTGCCGCCGTTCTATCTTCATGGATGCCGGCCAGTCGATGCCATCAAGTAGCGGATCTGGCGCCATCACAACTTCTAACTTCTGCGAACTGGTCGTCAGGTATTGAGTGACGGCTTCCGGAACTTGCGCCAAAGATGGCACAGTTGCCACCGTCGACGCTACCGCCTTTGACTTTGCGATAAATCGACTAACAAAATCCGTCTCCACCACGGGCTGAACATGAATGCTATGCGCCGCTAGTCGCGTCTCCAACGCCGCGCTAACGGATTTGTCCAACGACGTCGTCCGATTCAACGCCTGACGGATGTCTGACAGAATTTGGTCGCGTGCACTGTTATTCATAACCTACTCCCGTCGCCGGATCGCCTCCAGGCCTGCTGAAATGTCTGCCCTTGGGGTGCCGGCATATCGCGGACCTTGGTCCAGCCGTGTGCAAACGGTAAGTATCGGAATCGTCCGCGCTTACGCCCCAAGATCTCGAGCAAACGAACGACAATACTCATGACCGGCTGATATAGATGCGGCCGTCTCGCGAGGTACGCCCAAATCGAAAGCCCCCATCGCATGCGCGTTGGTGTCAGCCGTTGCTCGAACTCACGGATTCGCAACTGGCGCAACATTTTGGGTAGAGGGATGCTCATCGGGCACACCTGCTCGCAGCGCCCGTTTAGGGTACAAGCATTTGGTAAATGGTTTGCCTTCTCCAGCCCAACCATCAGCGGCGTCAACACTGCACCCATAGGGCCCGAATACACCCAACCGTAAGCATGGCCACCGACAGAACTATAAACCGGACAATGGTTCAGGCAGGCACCGCAACGTATGCAACGTAGCATCTCGCGAAATTCGTTACCGAGCATTTGTGAACGGCCGTTGTCTACCAGTAACACGTGAAACTCTTTCGGTCCATCGAGGTCCGCGCTACGTCTCGGACCGGTCGAAAAGGTGGTATAGGTTGACATCTCCTGGCCGGTCGCGCTTCTTGCTAACAAACGCAATATTGCCGTGACGTCCTCAAGGGTTGGCACCACCTTCTCGATGCTGGCGGTGACGATATGCACACCCGGAAGCGTGTTGGTCAGATCGCCATTGCCCTCGTTAGTGACAATGATGGTGGAGCCGGTTTCGGCAACAAGAAAATTGGCACCGGTAATGCCGACGTCGGCACTTAAGAATGCATCCCGAAGTACCTGCCTCGCCTCGTTGACAATATCCGGTATTTCGGTCACTCGCTGGTTATAGCCATAGCGGCTGTGGTGTTCTTGAAAAAGATCGGTAACCTGCTCGCGCGTCTTATGCACGGCGGGAGCAATGATATGGCTAGGCGGCTCCTTTGCTAGCTGAATAATGTACTCACCCAAGTCAGTTTCGATTACCTCTAACCCAGCGTTTTCGAGCGCCGGGTTTATGGCGATCTCTTCGCCCACCATTGATTTTCCCTTGGTGACGGACCGGGCGCCGACGCGTCGGCATATATCGACGACGATTTCGCAAGCCTCTGCGGCTGTGCGCGCCCAATGCACGTGGCCACCGCTGGCTATAACCTGAGACTCGAATCGCTCCAGATAAAAGTCCAGGTGCGACAGCGTGTGCTCTTTAATCTCGCGCGCAACCGATCGTAGTTGTTCGAACTCAGGCAGCGCCTCTATCGCGACGCGGCGCTTGTCTATGAAACCGCCCTTTGCCTTCGCCATGGCACGTTGAAGGTCGACATTTTTCAGTGCTGCCACGGCGCGAGTCGCGAACGCTTGTGAGGTCACCTTCATTCGGAGTCCTCGCCTTCGCCGATAGCTCGTACATCCGCCATGTCCGCCAACACCTCGGCAACGTGGTAGACCTTGATTTTGCTACCATGGCGTTTGAGACCGCCGGCAATATTTAGTAGACAACCGAGGTCGCCACCAAGCACATTGGCGGCGCCACTCGCTTCAGTGTTTGCCATCTTATCCGAAACCATACGCGCCGAGATCTCCGGATATTTGATGCAAAAAGTACCACCAAAGCCGCAGCACACATCAGCATCTTGCATCTCGGACAACCGTAAGTTGCGAACGCTTGCCAATAGTTGGCGTGGTTGTGCATGAATGGCGAGTTCGCGCAATCCAGAGCACGAATCATGATAAGTAACACTGTGATCGAAGCTTGCATCAACACTATCCGTGCCGCAAACATCGGTGATGAAACTCACGAGTTCATGACAACGTGCGGCTAGCGCCTGAGCACGTTGCTGCCATCCCGCATCACTTGCGAACAACTTAGGATAGTGCAATTTCAGCATGCCTGCGCACGACCCTGATGGCGCTACCACATAGTCGAACTCCTCGAAGGCATCAATTACCTGCTTAGCAATCTCGCGAGTATTTTTTAGGTCACCGCTGTTGTAGGCCGGTTGACCACAACACGTTTGCGCCCGTGGTACTTCGACATCGTAACCGGCTGCCCGCAGTAACTTCACGGCAGCAAAACCAACGTTAGGACGAAACAGATCGACCAGACAGGTTACGAATAAACCCACCCTGGCTCGCCCAGCATCAATGTGTTTGTTTGATTTCTCGGTCACCCAAGTTCTACGATTACGCCATTCTTCGGACGCTTAGCCCAAACGCAGTATACCATCGAACCGTATCCTACTTAGGAAAACAGTTTGTGTTAACCGTCATCCTGGAACAACTTTGCGCGCTCTTTTGTAGCGGGATGAGAAGCAAGGTAACCACCCCCCAGACCCGAGGATGGCCTTTGTTTCTCCATGCGTAACAAGATATCGGCAAAGTGATGCAGACGAATATTGTTGTCGCGTAGATATCGCAATGCGAACTGGTCAGCCTCGCTCTCGAAGTCTCGAGAATACTTGGCTTCTATGATAAGCGTCGGTAATGCAGCGGAGAGCGAGGCCAGCGATGTCACGTCACCGGCTATGCTGGCGATGATCAGTACTGTGGCAGAATCTTGCAGCAGACGACGGAGTTGGTGGCGATGCACAACATGGCCGACCTCGTGAGCCAGTACCGCAAGTATTTCGTTGTCGTTTTCCGCAAGTTGTACTAATCCATCTGTGATCACGATAAGACCTGACGGTAGTGCGAAAGCGTTGGCACCGACGCCGCTGCGAAACTCCAACCGGTACACGTGCGTGTCTTCGATACGCTGTGTGATGCCAGCTAGTAGTGTCCGCAGCTCACGTTGCCTGTCGGCATCGAGTACCGATGGCGAAAAAAAATGCTGGTCGAGCACCGACAATGCTTCGCGACCCAGCGCCTCATCGACTGAAGTGGGCAACGAGCGGGCCACACGTTCAGCCAAGGCGGGCACACCGTATTGCACCAGACCCCAAACGCTGATAACGGTGATAACCAGCGCCAGCAGGACATAAACCAACTTACTCTCGAGTTTGTGTAAAAAACTCTGCCAACTACTCCGGCCGTAACGCTCCAATATGCTGTCGATAGTATCGTTATCGGGCACCTCACATTTCGCACCGCTGGGTAGATAGATGCTGCGTGGCGTATTGCCAATGCGGGGTGAAATTCGCAATTGCGACAGGGGGAATATTAGTTCTCGTTCCAGACCGCTGATCCGAAGTTGGCCGGGGGGTTCGAATTGAATTTCCACCTCCTGCCTTGCCGAGGTGGTTCCATCGTAGAAGTCGGCTTTCAGAACCTTCATATACCGATATCTAGATCAAACAACTCACTGGCCTCCTCTCCGCCCGAGTCAACCTTCTCTTGCTCACGAGCGACGAAACCATCGAGATCATCTTTCGCTAACAACTTGAGATTCTCCAAGCGATAACGCATGGTGCGAATCTGCACCCACGGAATCAACAACCCCAAAGACAGAACGATTGCTACTGCGTTGCTCAGGTAAAGCCAGAGCATATAACGGGTGCGCAACGTGCTCTGGAATTGATTGCCGCTGGCTCTGACATTGCTCCAGATCAGGTTGGCCACCGCGGTATCCAGGTACGCCCTGATGGCGGAAAACGCAAGAATACCGCCAACTATGATAAGCAACGCTACTGGACCGCCCACGGGCGTCGCCGGTTGCGTGACCATCGTGGGTAAGGCCCCAAGGCCGAGTACAAGCACGGTGAGAAAAGCGGCGGCGGCGATGGCTATGCCAACCGCCTTTAGGGCGATGAGATAGAAAGCGCCCGCCGTGGCCGAGAATGAGAACGACGCCGTGCCATAGGCGCTGTTCACTACCACAAACTTGGCGCGGTGATACATGTAAACCGGATAGGCAAGCCCAAGCGTAATGACACTTAATATGGGCAGACCTATGTATACAGCCAACGCCCTAGCGTAATTACCTTTGAAGTTGAGCCTAAGATTTCGGTAGGACGAATTTCTCGAGTTAAAGGCATGCGCCTTTATTACCAACCACGGCACTGCAAATACAAACAATATGGCTAGCACCACGCCGGCAAGCGGGAGCATAGCATTCACCGCCGTATAGACAATGAAGGCGCCAAAAGCAATGAGTCGCCCCTTCAAGATCTGAACTGGTTGGGCGTGATACTCGAACGTACTGTCCTTTAGGTGAGTATTACCGTAAAAATATCGCTTGCGGCGCACCTTGGCCCATGCCGAATAGATTCCCAGCGTAAGAATCGTCAGCGATATATTGACAATCCAGATCTTAAAGTACTCGCCGGCCTTGCCGGAGAATTCAAACGGTATGTGCTGGCCACCGGCGATGTCCTTCGTGTCTACTTGCGGAGACTCGTTTATCACATTACTGACCTTAGGTGGTTGGCCTGTACAAAACCTAGTCCATGTCAAGACTACGCGCAACTACCAATCGGATAACAGATGGTTGCGCTCGCAGAGAAAAGCGAGTGACGCGGACACTAGGTAGCCGTTTTTGGCCTGCGCGGACGAGGATATGGTCACATTGAGATCGCCCAGACATCCATCATTGAGATTTGGCAAATCCGATCGTGATTGTTGGGCCGACAACCACTTGAATAATATCCTCCGAAAACATCGGTTATGGCACTTCGCCCCTTTTTCGGGTGCGTTTTTATAGATCCGCCCCAGATCACCTACCACAAACGTGGGGGGGATCAGCGAATCCAGGCTAGGTAACATAAGGTAGGCCCGCTCCTTGGTGCAAGCCGGTGTCCGTGTGCCTTTGTGGCTGCCCCCGCTGGCTCGCGTCAAACAAGCGCTCGGAGCGCGGCAAGCCCGACGATACCCCCTTCGAACTCTTGCATGGCATCGACCAAACAAGGCCACAGATAATCCGCCGAGGCGCTGTCTGCCAGCACGTAGAAAGCGGGCGTGGCGCCCAAATCATTGCGTACGATCACGGCGTTGATGCGCGCAAGCGAGGTCTGGGCAATGCGACCATCATCGAATTTGTCGACCCGCAGGTCGACACCGCATACCTTGGCCAACATCTCAGTTGCGCATTCGCCGGTGATCGCGAACCAACAATAGCTTTCGGCGCGCGGCATGTGATAACACATACGCCCGGCACTAAGCTGCCAGCTCGCCTCCAGTCTTGCCGGTAGCTCTGAGCGCGCGTGTAAGTCACTAACGATCACATGTTCGTCTGCCGACAGACGCAACACTAATGCGCCGTCACTTTGACGGCGGGCTTGGCCGGGTCCATCGGGGATCGCCATATGCTGCATCACGAGCCAATCGGGGGTGTCCCTACCCTTGAAGCCGGTTCGCGACAACGGTGATAAATCGGCCAGGCCCATGCGCCGCGCTAACGCCACCTCATCGCCACCGTCGGCATAACGCATGGCCACCGCAGTATCTGCCAACACCTCGAACTCAGCGCCAGCTTCGACCAAGACGCGATAGATCATGCTGCGACGCAGGTGTTGTGCCGGTTGAGTAGTGGCCATAGTGTTACATTTTCTGACGTTTATTTTCCGGATCGTAAAACGGCAGTTCGACGATCTCGGCCTTCACCAACACACCGCCGGTCGATTTAATGGTGACCGCTTGACCCGGCACGGCCTGGTCCGGAGCCATAAAAGCCAGACCAATGGGTTTGCCGATGGTCGGCGAAAAATAACAAGAGGTCACACGCCCGGTCATGGCGGTGTCGCGTAACACCAAATGACTCTCTTGGGGTATGGGTGCATCCAAGTCGTTAATCACGAACCCTGCAAGTTTGCGGCGCAACGGCCGGCTTTCGATCTCTTGGATCGAGCGGCCACCGACAAAGAACGGCTTTTTGCGGGCAATCGCCCAAGCTAGGTGCACTTCTCCCGGATGCGACATGGCGTCGGTGTCTTGGCCGACGATGATGTGGCCCTTCTCGAGCCGCAACAACCGCTGGGTGTCAATGCCAAACGGCCTAATGCCCTCAGCTTGTCCAGCCTCCATCATCGCATCCCATAAGGCCTCGCCGCAGTGCTGTGGCACATGCACCTCGTAACCAAGCTCGCCGACGAATCCCACGCGCAGCAGTCGTGCGGGAATACCCGCCACTCGGCCCTCGCGTACCCCCATATAAGGAAACCCCTCCGCCAACAAATCCACGTCCGTACATAGTTTGGTCAACACATCGCGCGATCGCGGGCCGGCGATATTGACACCGCACCAAGCGTTCGTCACATGACCGATATCTACGTCTAGTCGCCACTGTGCATTCCAATGCAACATGTTCTGATAGACGCGATCAACACCACCGGTAGTCGCGGTCACATAGTAGAGGTGTTCGTGAAAGCGACAGGCAACACCATCATCGATGACCACACCTTGCTCGTTGGTCATTGCCACATAGCGCGATCGGCCTATCTGCTGCTTCACGTAGGCGAAGGTGTAGATACGGTTCAGGAATTCGCCGGCGTCGGGGCCGCGCACTTCGATACCGCCCAGGGTTGAGATGTCGATCAGGCCTACGTTGTTTCGTACGTTAAGCGACTCCTCGCTCATGCAGCGGTCACGTTCACCTTTGGGACCGTAGTATGCGGGCCGCAGCCAAACGCCCGCCAGTACCATCTGCGCGCCCGCTTCCAAATGTCGATGATGCATACTGGTGTGACGTTCTGGGTAAAAGCTTCGTCCCGCGCAATAGGCGATGCGCTCTGGGGCAAACGGCGGGCGCGCCGTGGTCACCCCGGTCTCAGCCACCGTACGCCCCATCACATCGGCGACAAGGCGTGCAGTAGCGAGCGCTGAATTACGCCCCTGCGATGGCCCCATACCCACCGTCGAGTAGCGTTTTACCAGTTGCAGGTCCTCGTAACCATCGCGGGTAGCGTTGATGATATCGGCTACCTGCAAGTCCTCGTCGTAGTCGACAAAGTCTTTGCCATCGGGATGAGGAAAGATCGGCCACGCGAAGTTACGCCCGGCCGCCCCGGTATCCTCGGGTGCCGGCGGCTCTTTCTCCCATTTGAGGCCAAGCGCATCTGCGGCCAACCAACCGGCGCGACGACCATCTGCCAACACGGCGTCAAGATCGTAGACGCTATTCACTGAGCCGGCCAGTCGCATGTGTTCTGGCACATCGCTAATCGAGAACATGGCACTGTCATCGTCGTAGTGGAGCTTGGCACCGGCGTGTAATGCGAGCTGGTAGGTCGGTGTGTAGCCGACGGATACGCAGAGCAAATCACAATCGATTACATCACCGGTACTTTCGCATTGCCCTCGCCTGATAACGCGGGACACCATCGCCGCCTTAACGTGTCGGTCGCTACCAATCGCCTCGTAGACGGTGTGGCCCAAGATTACCTTGATCCCGCGCTCACGCACGGCACTCACTAGCGCTGTCAATCGTGACTGTGATCGCATATCGACAATAGCAGCAACGTCGATACCGACCGCCGCCAGGTCAAGCCCGACACCGTACCCATCATCGTTACCGGTGAGTACCATCGCGCGTCGACCGGGTCTGACGCCGTAGAGTCGTATGAGTCGCTGGGCGGCAGAACCCAACATGATACCGGGCAAATCGTTGTTACCGAAGATCGCCGGCTGCTCCATGGCACCCGCTGCCAACACCACCTCACGTGCACGCACCTTATATAGGCGTTTGCCGCGAATCACCGCTAACCAGTTCTCAGTAAACCAACCGTTGCACGTGGCGTCGGTCATGACCTCGATATGTTCACTGGCCTCTATCGCGGCTAAGAGCCTCTGGCGTGCTACCTGGCTATTAGGTTCATCAACATCGAAACGTGCGTAAGTCAGCGAACTACCCAGCACCGGATTCTCATCGACCAGTAGCACTTCGGCCCCGGCCTGGGCGGCGGTGATCGCCGCTTGCATGCCGGCCGGTCCCCCGCCAATCACCACCACATCGTAGAACTTGTACTGCTTGTCGTAATAGCCAGGGTCAACCGTTGGATCGACTACGCCCAACCCGGCCTTTCTGCGAATCAGGGGCGCCCATTTCTCCCACGCCCCCCTAGGTTTGTAGAAGGCCTTGTAATAGAAACCGACCGGCAAGAACTTCGAGAACATGCCGATCCATGCCTCACGGTCTTTCTCTAAGCTGCCTTTGTAGTTTTGGCCATGCACCCGCAGGCCTTCGGTGATTGGGTAGCGGTCCGCCAGCACATTGGGATCCTTAGGTAGTTGCACCAATGCATTGGCGTCTTGACCGGCCATAGTGAGCACACCGCGGGGACGATGGTATTTGAACGAGCGTGAGATCAACCATTGATCGTTGGCGGCTAAAGCACTGGCTATACAATCACCGGCCAGCCCTTCATAGCGTTTGTCTTCAAACTCAAAGCTGATCGGCTGATCATGATCGACCAGTAAACCGGCAGGTGCTGGTAAGCGGTTTACACCTGACACCTATTCAGACTCCTTCTTAAATTCTACCCGCTCTTTGAATAGTTCGCTCGGCGGATAGGTCCGTACGATCTCGTCGGTTACCGTATTGCGCTCGGCGATAAACCAATAGGAGGTCGCCGAGTGATACCACCATTCCCGCACTACACCAGCCGGATTGTCACTAAAGAATACGTACTCGGCCCACTCCTCAGAGCTGCTGGTGTTTGGGTCAGGCATAAGCTCAACTTCACCGCCGTAGGCAAACTCTGAGATGTTGCGCGGTCCGTTCAACGGACAGGGCATGATCTTCATTTCACAACTCCATTGCCTTGCATTGTTAGTGGCCGGCGGCAGTGGCGCCGGCTTCATTGACTTGTTCGAAACGTAGGAACCGATCAACACCAAAAGGCTTTATCAAGTCCGGCACTCTGCCCGTCGCAATCAGCTCCGCCATGGTCTTACCGGAGATGGGGGTGGCTTTGAAACCCCATGTACCCCAACCGGCGTCGAGGTAGTAATTCTCCACCGGACTCAATCCCATGATGGGGCTGTAATCCGGCGTCATGTCAGTCATGCCCGTCCATTGACGCAATAAGCACATCTGACCGATGAATGGAAATAACTCTTGGATGGCCGAGGATAATGATTCCTTCATCTCCAAAGTCGAGCGGGTACTGTAAAGTGGATAGGGATCGGAACCGCCGCCGATAACAAACTCCCCGCGTGAGGTCTGCTGAATATACACATGCAGATGTGGCGCACTAACCAACGGGTCGAGGATTGGCTTGTACGGTTGCGTCACCATCGCCTGCAGGGGATAGGTGTGTATCGGCAGCTTGAATCCGGCCATCGCCGCCAGCAACGAACTCGTACCTGCCACCGCCTGCACGGCGCAGCCGCATTGGACCGTACCGCGATTGGTTTGAACCGCCTTGATGCGGCCGTGCTCGACGTCAAGTCCGGTTACTTCGGTAAGTTGGTGCAACTCCACCCCACGCTCACACGCGCCTTTGGCGAAACCCCAAGCCACTGCGTCGTGCCGGGCAATAGCTCCATCTGCATGCCAGAGACCGGCGAGGATCGGGTAACGCCCGCCATCACCGAGATTCAATAAGGGCACAAGCTTTCGGATTTCTTCGCGCCCAATTAACTCAGACCGCACACCGAGGTGTTTGTTGACCTCAGCGCGCCAGCGAAAGCTACGGATGGCGGCATCGGTCGTCGCCAAGCTGAGCTGGCCGCGATTCTCCCACATGATGTTGTAGTCGAATTCGTTGCTGAGATCGCGATAAAGCTTGAGTGACTCGCGATAGAAGGTGACCCCTTCTTCAGTCATATAGTTGGCACGTAGGACAGCGGTGTTACGCCCAGTGTTGCCACCACCTAAATAGCCTTTCTCGAGAATGGCGATATCGGTAATGCCGTGATACTTGGCAAGGTAATAAGCAATAGCCGCGCCGTGACCACCACCACCGATGATCACGACATCGTAGTGTTTCTTAAGATCCTTGCGCGGCGTGAAATGATGCTTTGCCGGATAGGTTTTGCTGAACCCGTACTTGAGTAATCCAAATGGCATAGATTGGATCCGTACTTTACAAATCAGTTGACCAAACAGAGAAACGAAGGATGGATGATAACTTCTATTCTCGCTATTACAATATGAAACAATAGTTTCGCTTTTTATCCTACACGCGCTTTTGGCAAGATAAGTACCAATGCTGTACCGCTGCGATCGACCGCTTTATCAAGATAGAGAGCCGATACCATAGCTGCCCGTAAGTAAAGGTGAAGTGCCGAAAGATTTCTAGGCCTTTTATCGCGAGCGCGGTATTGCTGGGGATCGAATAATGGGTGCGTACGATGGCGCATGATTTGGCGCTACCGCCGGTGCAGATCTGTTTGCGCTCGAGCAACACGACTCGCTCTGCCCCGAGCTTTTTCAGGTGGAACACGGCCGAGGCACCCATCACGCCGCCACCGATAACTACTACATCGAACGTATCAGCCATGTCTACTCCGGGAGTCGTTGATGTCAGGCGTGTTTCTCGAGATGGGCTTTGATCTCTGCTAACACAGCACGGGGTTGCTGCTCCAGCATACCGCCATCAATCGTAAACATGCCGCCACCAAAGATTGTTTCTAGCATGCCGACTATACGAGCGGCCTGTGTCATCTTCTGTTTCCATATCTGCGGCTGTTTGAGTCTAATCCGAATACTATTACGGGCTGCCAGGTGGGCATCAGCGATCTCTGGCCACGGCACGATCCCCACTCGCCACGCTGGCACATCCAATCCCTCGCTTCGCAAGGTCAATGCAGGTTCGCTTCCACTGCGTAACCGTTGAAAACGAATAACATGGCTCAACACGATAGCAACGCCGACCAGCAGCAATATGCGGACAAGCAGAGGTGTCTCGGGAAACACAAGCGCGATCAGCAACACAATGACAGCCATTACCGCACCGCTTACGATACGATGGGTCACCCGCCGGTTACTGTAGTGAAACGCGGTTTCTGTCATGCGCTATTTTGTGAACCCCTAGGAGGCCCTATCTAATGCCATCCTTGCCGCCTTTACGGTATTGACCATCAACATCGCTACGGTCATGGGGCCGACGCCCCCCGGTACTGGCGTAATCGCAGACGCGACCTTGCTCACCGGTTCGAAATCAACATCGCCGACCAACTTGTAGCCCTTATCGGAAGAAGGGCAGTCAATTCGATTTATGCCCACGTCGATTACTACCGCCCCCGGCTTGACCATGTCAGGCTTAACAAACTCTGGTTGCCCCAACGCCGAAATTAATATGTCTGCTTGTCGACAGATTTCGTTTAAATTCTTGGTCCAGCTATGACAAATAGTTACGGTTGCGTTTGCACCTTTCTCTTTCTGCACAACGATGTTCGCCATTGGTTTTCCGACAATATTGCTTCTGCCGATGATCACAACATGTGTACCTGCAACTTCAATACCACTACGCAGCAACAGCTGCTGCACACCAGCCGGGGTACAGGATCGGAAAGTGTCTAACCCGATGACAAGCCGGCCAACGTTAAACGGATGAAATCCGTCGACGTCCTTGGATGGATCTATGGCTTCGATTACTTTTGTCTCATCGATATGTTTAGGAAGCGGCAGCTGCACGAGAATGCCATGCACGGCAGGATCATTGTTGAGCTCATCGATAAGCTTAAGAAGCTCCGGCTCCGATACGTCCGCTGCCGGTGTGCGCAGCACCGATATTATCCCAACCTTTTCACACGCCTGTCTCTTATTCTTTACGTAGACCTTGGATGCGGCGACGTCCCCCACCAGCACGGCAGCAAGACATGGTGTTACGCCTCTATCTTTTAGTGCTTCAACTTCGTTCTTGGCCTCCTCCCGTATCTGTGCCGCAATTGCTTTACCATCAATTATTTTTGCTGTCATGAACCTAAATCTCTGCCTCCCTAATATCTACTCTTTAACAATCCAGCGTATGATCGCGTTCCCATTGAGTGATAGATCTCGTGTAACTCTGCCAATCGTCGAGCTTGAGCTTGACATAGCTGCTTACGAACTCGTCGCCAAGGCCGGCCCGCACCACCTTGTTCTTGTCGAACAGACGAATAGCGTCGAGCAGGTTGAGCGGCAGCCTACGGACACGGCGCAGCGTCTGGCCCTCGGTGTACATGTTGATATCCAAACGTTTACCGGGATCACGTTTGTTGGCAACGCCATCGAGCCCGGCCATCAGTACGACGGCTTGAAGTAGATAAGGATTGACGGCACCGTCCATCAACCGTAGCTCGAAGCGGCCGGCTTCGGGTATGCGTATCATATGGGTGCGGTTGTTGCCTGAATAACTAATAGCATTAGGCGACCAGGTTGCGCCGGAAAGCGTTACCACGGCGTTGAGACGCTTGTAACTGTTGACGCTTGGATTGAACAGGGCCGCCAAGGCGTCGGCCGAATAGATGATACCGCCGAGGAAATGATAAGCCAAACTCGAAAGACCTAGCTCACCATTTTCGTCCAGGAATAGATTTCTGCTACCGCTCTCGTCCCACAGCGATACGTGGGCATGACAACCATTACCGGTGAGGTTGGCAAACGGTTTGGGCATAAAGGTAGCGCGCAACCCGTGCTTTTCAGCAATCGACTTGACCATATACTTGAAGAAAACATGGCGGTCTGCCGTCGTTAGGCAATCTGCGTAGTCCCAGTTCATTTCGAACTGACCGTTGGCATCCTCGTGATCGTTCTGATAAGGGCCCCATCCGAACTCAATCATACAGTCACAAATCTCGCTGATCACGTCGTAGCGCCGCATCAACGCACTTTGATCGTAACAAGGCTTCTCCTGGACATCGCGCTCGTCGGAGATGGCCTTGCCATCAGGCGTAACGAGAAAGTATTCGCATTCGACGCCGGTTTTCATACGATGGCCTAGTTTCTGCGCGCGCTCTATTTGACGTTTGAGTACGATACGCGGGGATGCCTCAACCTCCTTGCCATTCATCCACAGATCAGCGGCAAGCCAACCAACCTCTGGCCTCCACGGCAACTGCAGCAAGCTATCGGGATCGGGGATGGCAAACATGTCGGGGTCGGCCGGCGTCATATCGAGCCAAGCCGCAAACCCAGCGAATCCAGCACCATCTTTCTGCATGCCGCCGATCGCACGCGCTGGCACTAGCTTGGCACGGGTGACGCCAAACAAATCGACAAAGCTAATCAGGAAATACTTAATACCTTTTTCTTTTGCAATCTGGGCCAGATCTTTGCTCATCTCCGTCCTCCTTCTAATTTTCCTAGTTCTTCGGATTCAGTTACCGAGGTTTCTCGGCAGTTTCTTATTTTAAGAGCAACCGATCTCGTGGGCTCCCACTAGTGCCGACCAGCTAAGGGAATGCCGGTCGCCTGCGCCGTTGCCAAGGTTATTGAACGCAGGTCCTCGGGCTCAAGGTTTTGTAACTTGGTTTTACCCGTGCAACGGGCCATCATCGACGCCTCACCGCTACTCGCCTTAATGATGTTCACAGTGGCTTGGCTACGATCAAGATCACTGTAGTCCGACACAAACCGCAACGTATTGCCATCAACGATCTCACCACCCACGGCCAGACCCACTGCCGCACCAAACACCACTGCCTTGGCACCCAGGGCAATGAGTTTGGCGGCATCCGTGCCAGAGCGGACGCCACCGAAATATACTAAATCGATTGCTTCTTCCTGTTTGAGACGCCGGAGAATAACAATCGCATCACGTAGGATGCGCAAGTCAGGCGCACCAGCCAATTCAGGCCATTCGCCATCCAGATTGGCGGTACCGTCGAGCAACAACATGTCAAACTTCTGTTCCAGCGCATAGGGAATCACACGCTCAAGCGCCGCCAGCGAGGACACCGCCAAACCAATAAGTTGGTCCGGGAATAAACGCTCTATCTCTATCGACTCAAACGCCTCGCCCATAAATATCAGCGCTGTCGCGTCCTTGCTCGGCACAGCCCCTGTGGGGGTCACTAGTTGAAACCACGGCACTGATTCGCCCATCGCCTTCACGCCGACGGAGCCGCAATTACTCGCCTTTAAGCCGGCCGCTACCGCCTCGCGCACCTCGGCCGGGGCATTATCGAAGCCGGTAACAAAAAATGGTTGCGCAAGCTCATATTTAGCAGCGATATCTGTGCTCACTTGGCAAGCCTCACGATAGGGATCGATCACCAATCGCGATAAGTTGGCGGGCAGAAAGGTGAGATCATCCAACACCGCAGGGCGCCCTTCTGGAAACGGATTCTGTCGCGGGCGTAAGCGACGTTGAAACATCGCTTGGAGCTTGGCGTGGTCCATAGGATTGGTGCGCGCCATCGAGAATATATCCTCGCGGTGCTGTACTGAATAATCGGCCGAGCCAGTTTCAGCGTCGCAGCGATAACAGCGCGCCGCCTCTCGGCGGGCGGTTTCGTAACTGTAGGTCGACTCGATCTCGGGAAAATCGATGGGCTTCTCGCCCAAACCGAAAAACTCGGGCTCATGCAAAGGCAGTTTCTCCCACTCTAGGTCCTGCGCAACCGGGACGTGGCGCGTACGATATGGGGTGCGATAGGGCATAGGATTCTGGCGGCCCTCGAGAAAGGCCTTGACGTAATAGGCGGCTCGTTGGCCATGGTGCATGGCCATAACAATGGTAGACCCACCGAACGCGCCATCGCCGGCCGCAAATACTTTCGGATCATCCGTACGCATGCCATCGAAATCGGCGCGTACACGATCGGGCAACATCATTCCACGTTGATCAAGATCGTCGGATTCTGATTTCTGCCCGACGGCAGCGATCACCATGCCGCAGACAATCTCGTGCTCGCTGCCCGTGACCTCGACCGGCCGACGTCGGCCGTCGCTATCGGGCTCCCCTAACTCTGTCTTTACACAACGCAAGCTTAGTTGCATGCCCCTTGGTGCGACCGCGACCTGCTGCGTGTTGTAGATGAACTCGATACCTTCTTTGACGGCACCCTCGAGCTCGATAGAACGGGCCGGGATTTCATCGGGTCCGCGCCGGTAAATGACCTTCACGTGTTTGCAACCGGGCAGACGTTTGGCCACACGACAGGCATCCATGGCCACATCACCGCCACCGATGACGACCACCGTCGCCGGCAGTGTCGGGCGCTCGCCGCCATTGATGCGGCGTAGAAAGCTCACACCATCGACCACACGGTCATCGCTCTCGCCGGGTATCTGCATGCGTTTACCCCACCAAGCGCCGATTGTCAGCAACACAGCATCGTGGCGCTCTTTCAGTTGGTCGAGGGTCACGCCGTCCCCGAGCGCGGTGTTCAGGTGAGTCTTCAGGCCGAGACAACGGTTGGTCAGGCGGTCGATGTCTTCTTGGATGACGGCCGGCGGACAACGAAACTCGGGAATGCCCCAAATCATCAAGCCGCCGAGACGATCGGTCATTTCGTACACGTGCACTTCGTAGCCCGCCACACACAGATCGTGTGCGGCGGTAAGGCCGGCCGGACCAGCCCCGACGACACCAACCGTTTGTTTCTTGCTTACCGGAATCGGTGGCGGATCATATTGATGACCCACCTTTTCCATGATGAAGCGCTTAAGGTTGCGAATCTGAACCGGCCCGTCGCTGTCAGTTCGCCGGCACGCCGGTTCGCACGGGGCATCACACACGCGCCCGCAGATGGAACTGAAGGGATTGGTGGATGTGATGGCCTCGAACGCTTGCTCAAACTTTCCTTCCCAGATATACGCGAGGTAGGACGGTGCATCGGTACCCACCGGACACGCCACCTGACACGGCGCCGGCACATAATTGGTCTGGGCTGTGTGGTCTTCGTACTCGGGCGGAGCGTCCGGTACCAGGATGCGGTTGATGTCGTAGACTGCCACGTCAACCTACCTTGGCCTTGAGTTCGAGGTGACGGTCACGATAACCCGGCTCGTAAGGCAAGCGTGTAATCGCCGCCGCCTCGGGGGTTAGTGCGACTAGATCATCGCGATTAAGCTGCTTGACGTCCGTGTAACCAAGGGCATGCGTGACCGTCGCGATCTGCCAGCGCACGCTTTCAAGGAAGCGATGAATGTTTTGCGCTTCGATTGCGGGTTGATAGCGCTTTTCATGTTCGGGGTCCTGGGTGGCAATACCGGTCACACACTGACCGACGTGGCACTGCATACAGGCGATACAACCGCCGGCGATGATGGTCGATGTGCCGAATCCAACGGCATCGGATCCCAGACACAGCGCCTTGGCGGCATCGATACCATCACGAATACCCCCCATGAGCACGATTTGAATCTTGTCGCGAACGCCTATTTCTTCTAATGCATCAAGCGCCTCCATGATTGCGGCCACGGTGGGTATCCCTACGTATTCCATGACCTCCGCGCCGCCGGCGCCGGTAGAGCCCTGCATACCATCGAGCTCAACAAAATCGAAGCCGTCTTTCACGGCTATCTTCATGTCGTCGCGCACTCGTCCGGCGCCAAGCTTTACACTTATCGGAAGCTTGTAGCTAGTGGCTTCGCGAAACTCTTCAACCTTAATGACTAGATCATCGGCACCGAGAATATCTGGATGTCGTGACGGCGAACGTAGGTCGATGCCTGGCGGAATACCGCGTATCTCAGCAAGCTCTTTGGTCACTTTCTTGGCCATGAGCTGCCCACCAAAGCCCGGTTTTGCACCTTGCGAGATATAGATCTCGAGCCCGTTGGCGCGCTTCATATCATAGATATTCCAACCCAGCCGCCCGCCTAGACACTGAAAGATGAGCTGTGCGGCGGCATCGCGTTGGGCATCGCTCATGCCGCCTTCACCGGTGTTCTCGGCGATGCCAGACAAACTAGAGGCCATACCTATGGCTTGTTTGGTTGAACGGCTGAGCGCACCGTAACTCATTGGCGCTATCATCACCGGCATACTCAGCTTGAGCGGGGTGGCACCATTTATGCCGCCGATCTCGGTGTACATATTGACCTTAGATACAGGATCGGCCCCATGGTCGCTTTGACTAAGGTCCTTCTTAAAGGCGAGATCGGATAAGTGTGGTAGTTCGCGGGCACCGCCGTAGCCACGGATACGGTAGCGGCCGATCTGCGACTTAATATAAAGGTCTTCTTGGATCTTGGCGTTCCAGTAATCGGTTTCGCCCGAGAACGTGAAAAACGGTATGCTGCGCACCTGTCTTTCGCTGGTGGCATAGCGCAGGTTCTTGCCGGCGTTCACCACCTTCTTGAACGTTCCTTTGAACTTGAGCTCATAGCGATCGAGAAATGCCCTGATGTCGTCGAGCTCAGCGCCGTCGACGTCGACAATCTGCGCATCCGATCCAAGCGAGTGCACTTCACCACCAACATAGATCTCGCCGCCAGCCATGTCCTCGCCAACGCGTTCCCCCGAGTCACCGAGGATGATGATGCGACCACCGTACATCATGTAGCCGGCCATGAAGTTGGCGTTACCGGCGCAACAGAGCGTGCCGGCCTTCATCACCTGGCCCGCGCGCGACCCCATGTTGCCGCGAATCACCAACTCCGCGCCGCGGATGGCGACACCGGCAATAGCGCCAGCATTACCGCCCACCACCACGCTGCCGTTGTAGATATTGTCACCCAATCCCCAACCGACATTGTTGTCGACTTCAAAATGCACCTTGTCGGTGAGGCCGGCACAAAAATAGCCGGCTGAGCCGCGAATCTTGACGTTGATCTCGGCCGTCAAACCGACCCCGATGTGGTGTCGGGCGTCGGGATTTATGACTTCGACGTCTTGACCCTCAGCCCCGTACTGGCGAATACGTTCATTCGCCTCGCGAACGGGTATTTTGGCTAAGTCGATCGTGACCACGTGTTGTAACTCCCCGGCGGGGGCTCTCTGGTATTCAGTGCCTGGCCCGGAAACAGGCGATTGAGCGAGACCTCTTCGGATGCCACGGCAATAAGGTCATCATTCTCGTACATGATCATTGGTTTCACCGCCAGTCGATCCTTGGCATAACCGATTTCGTCCTTGGTTGACACCAAGAATGAAAACGTACCGTCTAAATCGTCGATAGAAGTTTTTAGTACCTCCTGGAGTGCGATGCCCTGCGAGAGCTTGTCGGCCAAATACACGGCGATCAATTCGCTGTCGTTGTCGGTACGGAATTCGAAATCGCGCTGTTCTAGGCGGCGTCGCATCTTCCAATAATTCGTAATCTGGCCGTTGTGAACGATGGCAACGTCGGCGAACCCGGTGGCCCAGAATGGATGCGCTGACTCTGGCTTTACCTCAGACTCAGTGGCAAGACGCACATGGCCGAGTCCGTGGGTACTCGTGAACTTGTGTACCGCGTAGCGCTCGTCGACTTCATGCGCCTTACCGACGTCCTTCACGATGTCCAGACTCTCGCCGATAGAAATCACCTTAGCCGCTTGTTCCATGACATAGGCGAACTTCCGTACATCACCGCTGAACTGGACAACCACACGATAGTTGTCTCCGACATGTTCATCTTCAATGATCGACGCATGCTGGTCCGCCAGGGTCTTTTGGATACGCTCGACCGCGGCGATCGCTTCGTCGCCCTGCCCGACGAAAAAACGCAGCTTGAGCTCGCCTTTGGCCGCTTGACCATAAAGGGCAAAACCGGTGGAGTCGGGTCCCCGGTGTTGGCACCCATCCAACATGTCTATCAGTGCTTTAGCGACGTGCAAGCCGTCGCCCTCACCTCTGTACATAATTCCAGCAATTCCACACATAAATAGGTCCTGTTAGTCAGCCGGTTCGGAAGAACTTCGAACCCTAGCGAAATCGTTTGGCATACGCAAGATTGCAGAAAGGGTAGCCCCCATTTCTTGCCGGCTATCGTAGCGAGGGGGCTAGAGGAGGTAGAGTCCCATGGGGCGACCTGCAGGGACGCAGGAAGTTAAAGTAACGCAGGAGCGGTTGCCGGAACAGCGACCGAGATGCGGGTAGGTGAGTCGGAGACTGGCGAAAGGTCCAGTGGGTGAGGCGATAGCAGGCGAAGGGCCGGTGGACCTTCACCCCGCCGAATGCCTAAGCCACGCCTTCTGCGCTTGGCATTCCTGCTGCGCTTGAAGGACCAGGAACATCCATCCGTGCATTTCCCGTTCGCCGGGCGAATCCATGCGCTACGCAATCCCTGCTTGGCTGTGGCACCAGCCTGAGCCGGCAAGCGCGATCTTCTGAGCCGTTAGGGTTTGCGCTGCCGCGATATGCACAGCCATCACCGATCGGTAGCGTCTGCGTGGACTTGGCAGGCCAATATTGGACCAACTGGCCAAGCTTAGAACGGCTGCAAGCCTGTAGTATAACGCGTTAACCGCCATCCAGTACACGAGTACCGACAGGAAAGTTGTTGTAATAAGTTGACGGCAAGAGTATATAACCTGCCATGGACGTATTTGTTATCCGGCCAGCCAAGGACAGGGCGTTTCACCAAACTAACTAAACACCCAAGAACAGGGGAGGTGAGTATATGGATAATGAAATTACCGCGTTGACCACCATATTTACCGAGTTTTACTACTGGTTGACGGTCATGATCATGTTTTTGATCCACATTGGGTTCTGTACCTATGAGGTAGGCACCTCGAGGCACAAGAACATGATGCACACCCTTATGAAGAACACGATGCTGATACCATTAGTGACCGTCACATTTTTCTATTTCGGGTGGTGGATCTATTTCGCGTATCCGAATGGTCCCGGCATTAACGCTCTGTTTGGAGGAGACGGCAGTATAGTATCGGCGCCCTGGGCCGAGCCCTGGGGCACGCTCATGGGTCCAACCATGAATGATCCCGACGGCTGGGCGCGGATTAACGGCGTGTTCTGGGCGGCCTTTCTTTTGTTCTCGTGGACAGCAGCATCGATAGTCTCAGGCTCGGTCATTGAACGCATTCGATCCTCAGCCTTCTGGATCTGTGCGGTCCTGATCGGCTCGGTGTTCTGGATCATCGACGCGTCTTGGGGTTGGCACGCCGACGGCTGGATGGTCAGGCAGTTAGGCTATCACGATG
>Ga0114948_10000213_pt1 | contig 21184 bp, 20 predicted proteins | sample CR04metaG_FD_83877 | JGI IMG/M metagenome (GOLD analysis project Ga0114948, IMG submission 83877) | Deep subsurface microbial communities from Mariana Trench to uncover new lineages of life (NeLLi) - CR04 metaG | ecosystem: Environmental > Aquatic > Marine > Ocean trench > Sediment | place...
GTTATTAATTACTATTAAACATTATGTTATAGATCTATATAATTTCTATGGGGCACTATAGGGGCAGTAAAATAAAAGAATTAGTAATTTTATTACCGTATTAATTAAAGAATAGGGGAATAGGTAGAATAAAATTATGGGTAAATAATTGTGGTTTGTTGTGTTTTGTTTTCCTATAATGCCCCATCAGTGACCCACATAATAACAAAGACATAGGTGGTTAAACCTAAGTCTTTGAATTATTGGTAGCGAATCCCAGATTCGAACTGGGGACCAACGGATTATGATTCCGCTGCTCTAACCACTGAGCTAATTCGCCACGGAGCACTCGAATGAGATGGCATTTTCCCCTTGGACAAATTCTCTGTCAAGATATACAAGGATTTACAATCGATTCTCACCAGGAAAAATGAGACTCTCGATCTGGCGTATAAATTCTTTTGCATGCAAGATTCTCCTCCGGTCTCTTTATATTTATTTCAAGTTTTGTCAAACGACAATACCTTATCGCGCCAGATACCAAGCACCTGTATAATCCTTCTATGAAATTTGATGTCGTGATTATTGGTGGTGGAATGGTGGGAGTAAGTCTAGCGCTAGCCCTCAAAGACAGCGACCTGAAAACAGCATTGGTAGAATCGTGCCTGCCCACCTCTCCTCCTGACGATCAAAGCTGGGACAGTAGAATTTATGCAATTAGCCCAGGTAGTGTTTCGTTTCTAGAAAACCTCAACGTTTGGCCAAGAATTGATAGAAACCGCGTAACGCCGGTCTACGAAATAGCAGTGTTCGGCGATGACAGTTCTGCACGCCTTGATTTTAGCGCCTACGATGCCGGAATGACAGAGCTAGCATTCATTGTGGAAAACCGCCAACTTCAAGCAGCAACATGGAGCGCACTTAAGAACCAGAAAACTAAAGTGAAAGTTTTTTGTCCTATGCAATGTACCTCAATAGAATGGAACGAATCTCACGCTAATATACGATTGACGAATGGTAAAGTATTGCAAGCTAAGTTGATCGTCGGTGCAAATGGTCTAAATTCCTGGGTGCGGGAACAAGCAGAAATAGAAGTTTCACAGCATTCGTATCAGCAGAGTGGTGTGGTAGCTAATTTCAGCACCGAGCAATCTCACCAGAATATTGCACGCCAATGGTTTCGTCGTGATGGAGTGCTCGCGTTGCTACCCTTGCCTAACAAATTGGTCTCCATGGTGTGGTCAGCCAACGAAGAACAAGCTAACACACTACTCACCTTGCCTGAGGCAGATCTCTGCCAGCAGGTCGATGAAGCATCCTACCATGTGCTGGGAAAGTTACAACTCATTACGCGGCCCGCTGCTTTTCCACTGAATTTCGTACACGTGAAGAATCTGATAAAACCTCGTCTCGCTCTCATCGGCGACGCTGCTCACTGCATCCACCCTCTTGCCGGGCAAGGTGTAAACCTGGGTTTACGTGATGCACACGAGCTAGCTACAACCATTATTGAACGGGGCTCTCAGTCAGATTGCGGAAACTATCCGTTGCTACGTCGGTACGAACGGGCACGCAAGGAAGACATTCTAGCAATGGAACTTACCACAGACAGCTTGCAAAAATTATTCAACAACGAAAATCCAACACTTGCTCGCTTGCGAAATTTAGGTTTGGAAATCACCAACCAACTTCCGCTAATAAAAAAATACCTTATGCAGCACGCACTAAGCTAAGTTATCAAAATGACGGATTTCTCGAATTAGTATGAAGGTACCGCCCCAATTCTTTAACTAAAATACTTATCACCATGTGCATAAAACTATTTTTTCTCTCTTTGTTAATGTACCTCCTCTCCAGTGCGGCACATGCAGATGAAGCATCACTAAAAAAATCACTCGAAGCTTATTTTCCCAACGAGAAAATTGAGATTTTAAAAAAGACTCCCTTTCTGGAGCTATACGAAGTCGTGATTGGGGATCAGCTTTTTTATGTCGACGAAAAAGTGAATTATATTTTTACTGGCCATATATTTGATCTGAAGACAGAGAAAAATATAACTGAAGAGCGCTTGCAGGAAATAATGAATGCACGGCGTGTAGACATTTATTCTCTGCCTCTAGGACTTGCCATCAAAGAAGTCAAAGGCAGCGGCAAACGTAAGCTGGTTATTTTCTCCGACCCTAATTGTGGCTACTGTAAGCGTCTGGAAAAAGAGTTGGTCAATGTTACCAATGTCACTATCTACACACTACTCTACCCGATACTCAATGGCTCGAAAGAAGTTGCCAAAACAATTTGGTGTTCCGACGACCGGCTCAAGACCTGGAATAATTTTATGTTAAAAGCTATCAGGCCTACCGAGACAAACTGTAAAACGCCAATTGATACTTTCCTCCAGATAGGCAAAGAATACGGATTCATGAGTACCCCAACGATAATTTTTGCCGATGGTACGGTTGTAGCGGGAATGATGTCTGCCGAAATGATCGAGAAGAAACTGAGTGCATCCACAAATTGACGCACCTAATTATCTCCCGATGAGGCCTTAATACGCGGCACATAACCGTTAGGCATCAGCACCCACATCTTGCCAATTTGTTTCATTTTTCCTGCCTGATTCGCAGCCTCTTCACCAAAACCCCAGAAAAAATCAGCGCGTACGCCACCCTTGATGGCACCACCTGTATCCTGCGCCATCATCAGCCGATGAAGTTGCTTACTGCTGTTAGGCCAAGTAGTAGAGAGGAATACGGGAGTACCTTGAGGAATAGCACGAGGATCAATAGCAAGACTCCTACCTGCAGTTAAGGGTACACCAAGTGCACCCAGCGGACCCAACGAGTCGGTGGGTCGCTCGTGAAAGAAAACATAACTCGGATTCTGATATAGTAGCTCATTCAATCTGCCTGGATTTCGTCTGCCCCACTCTTTGATTCCTTGCATGGAGGCCTTATCCAACGATAATTCTCCACGTTCAACCAGCAATTTTCCAATGGACTTATAGGGGTGACCGTTTTGTTCCTGGTAACCTACCCGCACGATCTCGCCATCCTCCATTTCTACTCGTCCTGACCCTTGAATTTGCAAGAAAAATAATTCAACGGCATCCTCAACCCACAGAAGTTCGTGTCCCTGTAACCGTGGTGCACCATTGCCCACATCCTTCTCGATCTCTGAGCGGCTGTAGTAAGGCACCACCCTGCGTCCCTCCAAACGTCCACGCAGCCGCAGATTCTTAAGCTCGGGATAAACCTCTCCCAAATCAACAATGAGAAGTTCATCGGGCGTGGTATAAAGTGGATAACGATAGCGCTTTGATGGTTTACGACTGCCTTTTAACAATGGCTCATAATATCCCGTGATAAGACCGTCACCGCCACCATCGGAATTCAACACCTGATATGGTACAAAATGACGCTCGAAAAATTGACGTAGTGTGACGCTATCCCGTTTCTGCATTAAGTCCGCTAGGGCGCAGATTTCCTCCCATAACTGCTGATTTTTCAAAACAGTACAACTCTGCAGGAACGCATCCCAAGCAGGACGCATATCGTCAGTTGCCCAGCCAGTTAGTGCGCCCCATTTCGTCACCCTGAGCGTGGCCACGTCAGGTGAAACAATATGTGGTGGAACAATAGATACCGGTGGTTTCTCAGGAACAACTGAAGGAACAATCGGCTCAATTGTGCAGGCACTAAGCAGCAATATTAGCGTAACATTAAGAAAACTTAATTGTTTTTTCATTGAATTTTGGTTAAAGTTGTTCTTTGTAAATATACAGTAACCTTTAAAATATGTGGGTAATACTACTAGAAGTGAGCGTGGCACTGACGTTGTTAGTCTTTATCATATGGTGGACTCTGCCACGCAAAAAAGATGGTGAGAAAAAAGACTGACGCCTAATAATGGGAACGCATCGTTCTGTGATAGCAGCCACAAGAACCTATGATATTTTTTTAAACACTATTTCCCTTCTTCCAATTGATACCAGGTTTGTGCTGCACAAGTAATCTAATAGTCAGCATTCCTAGCACTGTCATCGCCAGAGAACCAAACAGGTGAGAAGAAATTATGGCGAAAGCCCAGCTAGATTGCTCACGTAATAACAACATAACGGTTTCGTCGGAGAATGTGAAGAAAGTAGTCAATCCGCCCAGAAATCCTGTAATAACAAACAGCCGCACCTCAGGTGGGAGTGTGGTGTTGTAAAAGAAATATTCAGCCGCGATGCCGACAAGATAGCAGCCAACCAGGTTTTCCGCCAGAGTACCAAAGGGAAGCGCGGAAAAACAGAATTAAACATCATGCAGAATTCCCACCGCAGCCATGCTACTAATGCCGCGCCCACCCCCATTGCAGTTAACGCATGATACCACCCATCCATCATCCGAAATTTACTACTAATGTACGAGAATACAGCTAACGATGAGTTTCAGCCATCGTGTGGAAATATTCGCATAAGTATGCGATACGAAAACATGTCTGGATTGTTAGATAACTCTAAAAATTCGTCTCTAATCCTCACCCACCCGTAGCATTTCGGCCGCGTGCTTGCGGGTAGTTTCGGTTATTTCCACGCCACCTAGCATGCGGGCAATTTCTTCGATACGTTCTTGATTCTTAAGTACAGTAATACGACTCAAAATATTTCCGCCATTGGCTCGATCACTTGATTTAACAACCTGCCATTGCTGATCTCCTGCCGAGGCAACTTGCGCCAGATGTGTAACACACATCACTTGACGTTCTGCACCCAATTTTTTTAATAATCCACCGACAATCTCCGCAACACGCCCACCGATACCTGCATCCACTTCATCGAATATCAGCGTCGGTGCCACGCCAACCTTACTGGTGATAACCTGTATCGCCAAGCTAATGCGCGATAGCTCGCCGCCAGAGACAACCTTTGCTAAGGGGCGTAGCGGCAATCCCTGGTGGGGGGAAACCTGGAATTCAATTTGTTCCATACCGTGGGCATTGCCTTGTTCCAGAGATATTTGTATCACGGCAAACTTCCCACCCTCCATTGCTAGAGTCTGCATCGCAGTAGTAACTTGCTGAGTAAGCTTCCTGGCCGCTCCATCTCTCACCACACTCAATTTTTTTGCAAGCTTTAAGTATACGTCTCTCGCTATTGCCTCCTCCTTCGCCATCGCCTCACCATTGCCACCTTGGCTGAATTCTTCCAACCGCTCCTTCACTGTTCTCAACAAATTCGGTAATTCATCCGGAACAACGCGATACTTTCTGGCGGCAGCGTGAACCACGGACAACCGCTCTTCCATTTCCTGTAGGCGCTGCGGATCGAGATCAAGGCGCTGCTGATAATGCCCTAATTCGTAAACTACTTCCTGCAGCTGGATCTGTGCCGACTCTAGCATGTCTAGCACGCCTTTGAGATTGGTATCGTATTGAAGCAACCCATTCAGACGCGAAGTCACAAAATTGATTTGCGTCAGGGAAGCCGACTCACCCTCTGACATAATCTCTAGGCACGCCTGCACAGTCTCTAGTAAGCTTGCAGAATGCGATAGACGACTGTGATCAGTTTGAAGGGTCTGCCATTCATCAGGTGAAAAATTCAAAGTGGAGAGTTCGCGATTTTGTAACTCCAACTGTTCGTGCTCGCTCACAAATGCGGCAGTATTCTGCTCCCAAGTCATGCGACGCTGCAGCAAACTTTGCCAACGACGATAGCCTGTGGCTACTGCCTGCGCCAACTCACGACTACCTGAAAACGAATCAAGTAAATCACGTTGAGCTTCACTGTGCAATAAAGATTGATGCTCTTGCTGTCCGTAAATATCCACCAGTTTCTTCCCCGCCGTTCGTAATTGCTGCAAGGTAGCGGGGCGACCATTAATAAAACCGCGGGAACGCCCACCAATTTCTATTACCCGACGCATTAGGCACACACTGTCGTCATCACCGTGGCCTTCTAGATCATTTTTGCGCAACCAGTCTACTAATTCTGGTGATTTACTCACGTCGAACTCTGCACTGATTTCGGCACGCTTACAGCCATTACGCACCTCCCCCACATCACCACGCTCACCCAATGCAAGTGAGAGTGCATCGATCAAGATCGACTTCCCCGCTCCAGTTTCTCCGGTAAGAACGGTAAAACCAGGGACGAACTCCATTTCCATCCGATCAATGATGACAAAATCCTGAATATTCAAAAACCTTAACATGATGGTAAGTTAACAGTTCTTTTTTAGGGGAATCCACTCCAACCAAGCTTTTCTCGCAACATACGGTAGTAGCTATGATTGGAAGAATGCAGAAATCTCACCGAGTGGGGAGAGCGCCATATTACAACTTTATCCCCCTCATCCAAGTCAAAATGAGAGTGACTGTCAGAATGAACACGCGCACCTTCAGTGCGATGCATCAATACTTCCACCGTGGCGTTGGACCCCACCACGATAGGCCGGTTGCTCAGGGTATAGGGACTAACCGGTACCAGCGCAATCAGGTTGAGACTAGGATGCAAAATCGGGCCACCCGATGACAGCGCATATGCTGTTGAACCAGTAGGAGTAGCTATAATCAGGCCATCTGAACGTAAAGAGTATACATATTCTCCATCGATGCGTACTTCGAATTCAATCATACCGCCACCAATCCCTCGGTTTACTGCTACATCGTTGAACGCTAGGGCACTAAACAAACTAGCTTCGTTGCGTATCACCTCAGCTGATAGCAACATGCGCCGCTCGGTAACATACTTGCCATCGAGAATGGAACCAAGGGTTTCTAGCATGGTGTCGATAGAAAGGTCGGTGAGAAACCCAAGCCGACCCTGGTTGATGCCTACTAGCGGCACATCGAAAGGTGCAAGCCTACGTGCAATATTAAGCATGGTGCCGTCACCCCCCAGAACGATGGCTAGATCAACTCGCGTACCGATCTCGTCGAGAGTAAGGATGGGGTATTCTTTCCCTGCAACATGTTGGGCAGTAAGACAGTCCAGCACTACACCAAGATTGCGACTTTCCATATATTGTCCCAGTCGCAGTAGTGGCGTCATGATTTCTGGATTATCGTGCTTGCCAATCAAAGCTATGGTTTTGAATAGAGAACTCATCACTGGACTAAACCTAAAAAACCATTGAACTGAATTGTAGTGGTGTCGTTTTCATGATTAAACCATATTGGACAACAAGTGACAAAGGATTCCAGATTCCGCCGAGTCACACTTGCTTTGCTAATTCCTAGGTCCAAAATCCTTTGTCCTAGTGTAGAATGATCGTATGCTTAATCAGCGTGCCCAAATCTTACTCAAAACACTGGTTGAACGTTATATCAGTGAAGGTCAGCCTGTAGGCTCTCGCGCACTCTCTAAGTTCTCCAGACTGAATCTGAGCCCTGCTACCATACGCAACGTGATGTCTGGCCTTGAGAAAATGGGTTTTGTCACTAGTCCTCACACTTCCTCTGGACGTATCCCTACTCCGCGAGGATACCGTTTATTTGTGGACACACTACTGGTTGTAAAACCTCTGGACTCAATCGAGATCCATCATCTGGAAGATCAGTTGCCTCCGAATAATCCGTCACGCTTGATCAATTTAGCTTCACAGTTGTTGTCTGAATTGACGCGTTTTGTGGGCGTAGTTGCCACTTCCAAGCGTAGCAACACAGTATTTCGCTATATCGAATTTATGACTCTGTCTGAGAAACGCATTCTACTCATCATTGTCACGCCTGAGGGTGATGTGCAAAACCGAGTACTCTCCACTAACAGAGTCTATAGCCGATCAGAATTAGTTGAAGCGACAAACTTCATCAACCAGAATTATGCTGGCTGCACTTTCAAGGAAATCCGCAGCCGTCTTCGGAAAGAGCTAAAAATATTGCATCACGATATGACCAGCCTCATGACCGCAGCTATCGAGGCCAGCAACGAGGCAATCAATGAGTGTGGTGAGACCATGGTAGTAGCAGGTGAACGCAGGCTGCTTGATGTAGATGATCTATCAAGCAACATGGACAGCTTGAAGAAGCTATTCGCCCTATTCGAGCGAAAAACCGCATTACTGCAATTACTAGAATTTAGCCGCCAGGCACAAGGCGTACAGATATTCATTGGTGGAGAATCGGGCGCGATAACACTGGATGAATTCAGCGTTGTCACTGCGCCCTACGAGGTAGATGGAGAAATTGTCGGCACTGTTGGCGTGATCGGCCCCACACGTATGGCCTACGAACGTGTCATTCCGATTGTAGATGCGACCGCCAAGCTGCTCTCCAACGCGCTGTCGCATCATTGATTAGTTGGACGCGATCCACCACGCTATACCCGTCGTTGATCTAGGAAAGACAGTCTAATTGCCGCAGCAGAAATAAAAACTAGACAAATGTCCCCCGAACCTATTTATCAGCATGGCTCTTCTAGCAGGGTTGGTATCCTGTTAGTCAATCTTGGCACCCCAGATGCGCCTACTCCTCGAGCGCTGAGGCCGTACCTTAAGGAATTCCTGAGCAATTCTCGGGTAATTGAAATTTCACGATGGCTCTGGTGGCCAGTCCTTAACGGTTTCATTCTTAACACCCGTCCAAAGAAATCGGCAGAAAAGTATGCGCTAATCTGGACACCAGAAGGTTCACCGCTGAAAATTCACACTGAACGCCAGACCAGATTGCTGCTGGGCTTCATTGGAGAACGCATTAAGCCAGTACCGTTGGTAGAGTACGCCATGAGTATTGGCAATCCCTCTATTTCCGAGGTTCTAGCACGCATGAAACAACATGGTTGTGAGTGCATTCTGGTGTTGCCACTCTATCCCCAGTACGCTGCCAGCAGCACCGCTGTAGCATTCGATGCAGTGTTCAAACAGTTAAGAAAAATGCGCAATACTCCGGCCATCCGCACAGTTAAACATTATCACGATCATCCTGGCTATATTAATGCTCTAGCACAAAATGTGCGAGATTACTGGATAAAGACCGGAAAACCAGACAAACTGGTCATGAGCTTTCACGGTGTACCACGCTTCACACTGGACAAGGGAGACCCCTATCACTGCGAATGCCAGAAAACTGGGAGGCTGTTGGCCGAGGTACTAAGTCTGGATACAGGCCAATTCCAGATTTGCTTTCAGTCTCGCTTTGGTAATACGGAATGGTTGAAACCCTATACTACGGAAATACTAGAACAACTCGGCAAACAGAACGCTAGACGCATAGATGTTGTTTGCCCTGGCTTTGTCTCTGACTGTCTCGAAACACTGGAAGAAATCGCTATCGAAGGCAGAACCACTTTTGTTCAAGCTGGAGGTCAAGAGTTTCATTACATTCCCTGCCTTAATGAACGCGATGACTGGATACACGCATTAGCCGATATCGCTCTCACTAATTTACAAGGGTGGCTTGGCTTTGAAAAATCAGAAGAGGAAGCTGAACAATCACGACAGCGGAGCCTAAAAATGGGAGCCAAGGAGTAACAAAAGAAGCAGCTAGCGAAAAAAGTATAAAAAATACCCTTCACCGAGTTGTTCTACTCAATTTTATCGTGATTTTTACTCTTTCCGCTGTTCTCAAGCCAGCTTCGTATAAGTTGAACAATTCCTGGAACGATAGAAATCAAAACAATGCCAAGGATGAAAAAAGAAAGATTATTCTTCACTATAGGCACATTGCCAAAGAAGTAACCACCGAATATGAAGAAATTGATCCAGAAAAAGCTACCGAACGCGCTATATGTCATGAAACGCGCATAAGCCATTCTTCCAATACCTGCAACAAAGGGGGCAAAAGTACGAATGATGGGTAGGAAACGTGCAAAAATAATAGTCTTTGCGCCATGTTTTTTATAAAATCTGTTGGTCCTTTCCAGGTGCTTACGGTTTAATACGCGCGAATCTGTGCGGGTGAATATCCTGGGACCTAAATAACGCCCAATCCAGTAATTGGTATTGTCACCAGAGAATGCAGCAAGTATGAGAAGTATTACCAGAAACTGAACATCCATCACACCATTTGCTGCGATTGCACCTGCCACAAATAGCAACGAATCCCCAGGTAGAAAGGGCATTATCACCAATCCGGTCTCACAGAAAATAATCAAAAATAGGATGAGATAAATCCAATTTTCATAATTCTGAATCAGCCAGATAAGATAGCGGTCCAAATGCAGGACAATATCGATGAATTCGGTAAGGAGTTCCAAGACGACCTAATAAGATGAGACCTGGTAAATCGGTGGCTAAAATTAAGGTAATGCTTCCGCTTCTTTATCTTTCTTTTCTACCCTGACAAGATCCTCACGCGAAACGCCTAACAGCATGACGATGGGACTCGCCACCAGAACCGCGGAATAAATGCCAAACAGGATTCCGATAGTAAGCGCCAAAGCAAAGTAATGCAGTGCCTCACCACCAAAGAATAGCATTGAGCATACCGCCATCTGGGTGCAGCCGTGGGTAATAATGGTGCGCGACATGGTGCGAGTAATTGCGTTGTTTATAACTTGCGCGACTGAGGTCTTACGCATCTTACGAAAATTTTCACGTATACGATCGAACACCACTACCGATTCATTCACTGAGTAACCCAGAATCGCTAGTACCGCGGCCAGCACTGTGAGCGAGAATTCCCATTGAAAAAAAGCAAAGAAACCAAGAATGATTACCACGTCATGTAGATTAGCAATGATCGCAGCAACACCAAACTTCCATTCGAAGCGAAACGCCAAGTAAGCGATGATACCTAGGGATACTACTAGCAGCGCGAGCGCACCATTTTCTACTAGCTCTTCACCCACTTGCGGACCAACAAACTCCACCCGGCGCATTTCTACTGTGCTGTCGTCTTGACGTAGTGCCGTCATCACTATCTCGGACAGCTTAGCACTAGATATTTCTGGCTTGGTGGACAGACGTATCAATACGTCTCTAGAGGTACCAAAATTCTGCACGCTGGCATCCGACATCCCAATTTTGGCAAGGGTACCCCGTACTCTGTTAAGGTCAGCAGCCTGAGTATAGCCCACTTCCATCACGGTTCCACCTGTAAAATCGACACCTAGATTTAACCCCTTGGTAACGAGAAAAAATACGGCCACGATGAAGGTTGCCAGTGATATGGTGGTGGTATATTTCCCCCAACTCATGAAGGGAATATCACGTTTGAATCTGAAAAACTCCATCTAGAACCCTTATTCTCTTAAAGAGTAGATTGTTACCCTACTAGCCTTAGGTATCATCGTTTGTCACTCGCTGGCTTCCACACCTGGCCGATAGGAACATGCACTAGTTTTCGACGTTTCCCGTACAGCAGATTAACTATTGCGCGCGAGACCATTACCGCACTAAACATTGAAGTCAGAATACCTAAACACAGCACTACCGCAAACCCTTTCACCGAGCCAGAACCAAAAGCAAAGAGCGCGAGACCGGCAATCAAGGTAGTGATGTTGGCATCCACTATGGTGCCGAATGCACGCTCGTATCCCGCGTTAATTGCTGCCTGTGGCGAAACACCATTTCGCAACTCGTCGCGAATGCGTTCGTTAATCAGCACATTAGCATCGATTGCCATACCCAACGTAAGGGCGATTGCCGCCATACCGGGGAGTGTCAACGTGGCCTGTAAGATTGAGAGAAGGCCGACCAGAAGCAGCAAATTTACACTGAGTGCCGTTACCGAGATAAAACCAAATATCAAATAATAAGCGGTCATGAAAATAGCGATAGCTGCAAAACCAAATAAAACTGAATTAAAGCCACTAGCGATATTTTCTGCGCCGAGACTCGGGCCTACGGTACGTTCTTCAATAATATCCATGGGCGCAGCTAGCGCACCGGCACGCAGCAGCAGCGAAATATCTCTGGCTTCTTCTATAGTCATATTCCCAGTAATCTGCACTCGTCCGCCACCTATCTCCTCCCGTATTACCGGTGCGGTAATAACCTCCTTCTGATTCTTCTCAATCAGTAGAATTGCCATGCGCTTACCAACATTATTTCGAGTCAATTGCTTGAAAATACGCGTGCCATTGCTGTCCAGAGTAATGTGCACTGCCGGCTGATTGTTGTTGTCGAAACCAGGTTGCGCGTCAGTAATGCGCTCTCCTGTCAACATTACCCGTTTTTTCACTAACAATGGACCACCACCGCGCTCAGTGTACAGCTCCGAACCAATGTGACCCTGTCCGCGCAATGCCGAACTCACGTCATGCTCCTCATCAACCATACGCAACTCCAGTGTGGCAGTTCGCCCCAGTATGTCCTTAGCTTTTGCGGTATCCTGCACACCAGGTAATTGCACCACGACACGATCAGCACCAGCCTGCTGAATAATAGGCTCCGCCACACCTAGCTCATTAACACGATTGCGTAGAGTAATAATATTCTGCTGCACGGCAGAGTCCTGCATGCGTATTAATGCTTCTTGCTTAAGGACCACTGCAAGATGAAACTCATCTTCCACATCCTGCTCGCGCAGGCTTAAATCGTCATAATTCTTATTGATCACGTCACTCGCCGAAGCGCGCGATTCGGCATCACGAAACTTTACGATAATCTGCGAACCTTCCCTATCTAGTCCCTTATAACGGATTTTCTGCTCGCGCAGGCTAGCTCGCATATCGGCGCTATAGCGATCAAGCGATTTGGAAAGCGCACCTTTCATATCCACCTGCAACAAGAAATGCACCCCACCACGCAGATCAAGCCCCAAATACATTGGCAATGCTCCGATATCAGTCAGCCACTGAGGAGAATCGGAGAGTAAATTTAGTGCAACTACATATCCATTACCAAGTGCCGACTGCAACATATCCTTGGCTCTGAGTTGCGTATCAGTATCTGCAAAACGCACCTTGATGCCACCTGCTTCAAGAAACATTCCTCTGGTGGAAATATTGTCTTTTCTCAGCGTATCTTCCACTCGCGCTAGCAGCACAGCATCGGCCTTAACAGTGGTACGCAAGGGCAAGATCTGGACCGCTGGTGATCTTCCATAAAAATTGGGTAGAGCATAAACTAGCCCGAGTAGAACTGAAACCAAGACAATCAGATATTTCCAGAGTGGGTACTGATTCATGGTTTTAGATAGATGCGAATAGAAAGACGATGTGGAAAGGGTTACGTTTTTCCCTTTACGTTTCAGCTTTACTGCTGTTAATTATTCCTTTCCGATACTCTTCAATGTTCCTTTCGGCAACAGGGTTTGAATGGCTGTCTTCTGTATTATAACTTCCACGTTTGGGGAAACTTCCAACATTACGTAACTCCCGGTAAGCTTGGTCACCCGTCCTAGTTCGCCGCCGCTTGTTGCTACCTCATCACCCTTCTGAAGCGATTCAACCATCGATTTTTGTTCCTTTACTCGCTTCGTCTGAGGACGAATTACCACAAAGTAAAATATGGCGATGACCAGTACGATCAACGGCAACTCCATTAACATCCCCCCTCCAGATGGGGCGGAAGCCTGAGCATAAGCCTCACTAATCAACATAGCATTCTCCGAAGGAGATTTCAAAGGAGGTGCATTTTAGCATGATGCGACATTAGCTTGAAATTCTTGTACGTATTCCGCAAATCGTCCAGTTTCGATGGCGGAGCGAATTTCGCTCATCAATTGTTGGTAGTAATACAAATTATGCAAAGTATTAAGACGCGAACCAAGAATTTCGTGTATCCGCTGTAGATGATGTAGATAGGCACGAGTAAAGTGGCAGCAGGTGTAACAACCACATCGCTCGTCCAGCGGTGCTGTATCCGTTCGATATTGATTGTTACGTAGCTTGAGTATTCCGTTACGTGTGAATAGCCAGCCGTTACGAGCATTACGTGTTGGCAGCACACAGTCAAACATATCCACACCCTGTGAGACAGCGCTGAGGATGTCAGCCGGAGTTCCAACACCCATAAGATAACGTGGCTTATCGACAGGTAATTGTTGGGCAGTATGTTTGAGAATGCGCTGCATATCACCCTTGGGTTCTCCCACTGACAACCCACCTATGGCATAACCATCAAAGTTTATATCCTGCAACCCAGATAGGGATTGATCACGCAAGCTTTCGTGCATTCCACCCTGAATAATGCCAAATAGTGCGTTGGAGTTTCCTCCATCGTCATCATGAGCTCGCCTTGAACGCTCTGCCCAGCGCAGACTCAGTTCCATGGATGTTCGTGCTATCGATTCATCTGCTGGATAAGGCGTACATTCATCAAATATCATTACGATATCGGAATTTAGTGTTCTCTGAATGCGCATGGACTCTTCCGGTGTGAGAAAACATGTATCGCCATTCACCGGCGATTGAAACTTTACCCCTTGTTCGGTGATTTTTCGCATCCTACCTAGGCTGAAAATTTGAAAACCTCCGGAATCAGTCAATATCGGTCCATCCCAGCCCATGAAGCGGTGCAGGCCACCATGCGCATCAATTACGTCTAGACCGGGTCGCAGCCATAGATGAAAAGTGTTGCCAAGTACGATATGCGCGTTAGTTTCTCGCAATTCTTCTGGTGACAGCGCCTTCACTACACCATAGGTACCCACTGGTATGAAGGCCGGTGTTTCTACCTTGCCATGGGCCAAAGTTAGGGTACCGCGGCGAACTATGCCGTCACCAGAGTGCACTTCAAATCTCACGTTTCCCTTTCGATTAGCATAGCGTCACCATAACTGAGAAATCGATAGCACCCATCTACCGCATGCTGATATGCACGACAGATATTTTCCGGGCCACCAAATGCAGATACCAGCATTAGTAGGGTGGAGCGAGGTAAATGAAAATTTGTTAGCAATCGTTCGACTACACACAAGCGGTAACCCGGCGTGACGAAAATATCGGTGTTACCATAGCTAGGTATTAAATTACCACCACCAGCCTCAGCCGCCGCTTCCAATGCTCGCAGCGATGTCGTTCCAACTGCTAGCACTCGTCCGCCAGAAGTCTTTGCAAGTCGGATAGCTTCCACCGTTTCTTCTGGAACATGAAAAATCTCTCTGTGCATTTTGTGATCGATAATGTTTTCTACTTTCACTGGCTGAAATGTACCCGCACCTATATGTAACGTTACATATGTAATTACTACCCCCATTCTTCGCAATCTTGACAGCATGACCTCATCAAAATGTAACCCTGCAGTCGGTGCTGCTACAGCACCATTCACTCTCGCATAGACAGTCTGGTAACGTATCTCGTCCACCTGTGTCACCTCCCGCGGCATGTAAGGTGGCAACGGTAGGCTGCCGTGACGATCAAGCAGTTCGACAACCGTATCCTCGTGATCAAAACGTAAGGTATAAAAATCATGCTCACGCTCTAATACTGTCACCGGGATCACTCCAGCAAGAATAAGCCTAGAACTAGGCCGAGGGGGGTGGTTTGCACGTATCATCGCAAGCACACAATGCTCATCCAGGACGCGCTCCACCATAACCTCTAACTTTCCACCACTATCTTTCACACCGAACAAACGTGCTTTAATGACACGTGTGTCATTAAACACCATCACGTCGCCAGACCGCAAATATTGAGGGAGGTCAACAAACATCGCATCCCGCAGTGCATCTCTCCCGCTATCAAGATATAACATTCGACTACCTGTACGTTGTCTGATGGGAAACTGCGCAATGAGTTCTGGTGGAAGAGAAAAATCAAAATCCTGAATCTTCATCCGATACATTATACCGGCGCTCTGCACTTTGACCCACCTAAGTTGCGGCTTCCTAGGTTTTCAGTGATAGTTGAGATCTAGTAGTCGTAAAGAAATGAGAAAAATTATCCGGAAGAATAGTATTTGTGATACATGAAACGCAAAATACGCGTGTACTGCACTATCATTAGCTATCGTATTATGAACCCTGAAATAGAATGGATGAATAACATTGTAGTAATGGGCGCTTTCCTACTAGTAAGTGGAGGAGTGTATGCACAAGAAAATTCCACGATTACAAACATTCTGCTCTCACCGTTCACGATCAGTGGTTACACTGAAGCATACTATTCTGTTGATCTTAGTAAATCTTTTAATGACAGGAAATCATCATTCTTCGTAAGCTGCAACAGAAATGATGAGCCGGCAGCAAACTTAGCCTTTTTAAAACATCATACGATACTGAAAATATCAAAGCCAATTTTGCACTAGCCGTAGGCACCTATGCCTGCCAATTATGTGGCAGAATCTGGTTTGTTGAAAAATCTCTATGACGGCAGTGTCGCCATAAAAATTTCAAAAGAAAATAATCTATGGCTTGAGACAGGTGTTTTTTCTTCCCACATTGGATTCGAAAGTGCCGAAGCTAAGAACAACTGAATTTTAACCAGAAGTATCGAAGCTGAAAATAGTCCCTATTATGAATCTGGCACAAAAATTAGTCATACTCAAAAGATGGAAAATGGTTCTTGAGTGCGTTAATTCTGAGTGGTTGGCAACGTATTCATCCTGTGGATGAGAATACTCTTCCTTTATTTGGTACGCAAATTACTTGTAGCTCCTCCTTAAAAATAACTTTAAATAACCGCACTTTTTTGGTACCGACACGCCTGATTGTATGAGGCTGATTCGCTACTTTGACGATTTCTATGGCATTTTCAGACTGAATAATAAGCTCGCGGCAACCATCCGTTTTGATATTTGTATCCAACAAAAAAGGTTCGTCGGCCATGAATACATGGTTCAAACCGATAACTATCTTACGATACACACCGACAGCAATAACTGCTATTGCAATAAGTGCGGAATATTATAATGACAAGAATAATGTGATCGTCTCTACCAACTCGCCTAATAACTTTAGGACATGAAGCTTCTAAACCAATTTTGATTGGCGTATCACCAAAAATTACTCTGGAGAGTTGAAGAGAGAACGTTGGTTAGCAAAGATAATATTTTACCAAGCTAAACGGCATCACTACGGATAGCAAGACATCTTTGACGATAGCGCTGGCTAAGAATTACTAATTACATTGGACAAAGTAATTGATAGGGGGTTATGCTCAAATTTTTCTTGGACCGCTATCTGATTGCTCCGGATTGGCATACCGAGTCTTATTCCCATACGGTGTACCTCTATTCGTTATTACGACTGTCTGGTTAAGTTACGATTTATTTATATTGTTTGCAGTGTGTTAAGATCCCGCTCAACATGGGAGAAATGATGGGTCATATCTTTAATTAGGTTATGAGCGACCTTTTTGTTCCACCAGTTGATTCTCTCTAAAACATTAATCGCTTTTTCTATAAATGAGTTTTTAAAACCTCAAGGCTATTAAACACTTGTAGATAGAAAGCTAACAATGATTCATCTGGCTCTTCGCGCATTTTTCTTGTTGCCTCATTTATCCCTTTTAAGTGTGTAACTAGATGTTTATAGTCAAGGAGGATCTTGGCTTCGTCCATATTAACTTAATCCATATTTAATCAAATCCTAGAATAATCGAAGAATTGTTGAACAAGCTAAGTGAAAAATCAATTAAAGGTTAATCGAAAATAGAAAAATCTTGTTTAGCTATATCGTACAAATTAATTTTTTCTACCCTAAAACATCCATGCAATACTTGTGCCTCAATAAATTATTACATAATATCAACAACTTTAGAATGCTCTATCATTGAAAATGTATTTTTCTCTACATATTTTGGTGTTATACCAATAACGATACCCATATTTTACATGGCTTCTAAAAAACGAAGCAGTAGGAAAGAGCATCGATTTATATTGAGAACGTAAGTGCGCGCACCCTATTCCGTTCGAAATTTGTTAACACTGAAACCAACATTCTTACCATAGTCTGAGTTACAATCAATCGTACACTCCACAGATTTTTTATCTTATTTGTAAGCCGCAATATACTGATAAATAATAATCTTCAAAGATTCTAATCAACGGGAAAAGCTTTGCCGGGATGGCGGAATTGGTAGACGCACGGGACTCAAAATCCCGCGATGGTGACATCATGGGGGTTCGATTCCCCCTCTCGGTACCAGAAAATACAAGGCTCCACAAAGATAAAGATCGTTTCTGTTTTCAGGCTACGGCACAAATTTGGCACGCTCGCATAAGAAATTCCCAAAACCAACTTACCGAATCTTCGGTATCTGTCCTTCTCAATCTGTGGATAACTACCCATTCTAGCCTTTACGGTGCCATGAATGTGACACGAACATAATGGCACACTGCTAATCAGTGCAGAAAACTCTCGATTGCAGATTGCACCAGCCGAAACTAACTCACGCTCCAGTCAAAACTGACTTACGCATCAGTCGAAACTGACTTACATAGAGAAGGAGAATTAAGGCGTTTGGTTTATCTAGTAAATGGCCATAAATGCTTTAGCCAAGAAGACTATGAGGGAATCTTAACTCATGCATTAGACGATCCTTTGAGCGCTCTAATCTATTTTATAACTCTAGCGAGGCAGGCAGTACCCTATTACACAAAATACGCTAAGGAATATGATCCATTTCGACTATTGGCATTAATAAAGAGACACGGACAGGAAACACACTAATTAGGAGCAATCATGCAATTTTAATTAGGGTACTAAGCCAACATGGAACGTGTTTAAGAATTGGATAGACAGTAACTCACAGATTTCTTCTACGCCAAGTGTTTTCATTTATCCCTCGTAAGCAACCACTCTTCAAAAGCCCTGTTACATAGAACTGCGGGTGACCTCTTAGCTCTTAACAAAGCAATAGCCTCTACTGCTTTCATCCCACTCTCAATCAACGCCAGTGCAGCAACTAATCCAGATCTGTTTAATCCCGCCTGACAATGCACCAAAGTAACACCTCGATGTCTATACGCATTTACACATGCTGCCAGCGAGTATAACTGCTCTTCTTTTGGCATATCCGAAGAATCAAATAACTGGGCTTTCGTAACCACTTGGTGACTTTGTATATCGTAAGACTCCCAAGGATACAGATTGACTATGTACTCAAACTCCTCTGGGGCCTCCCCGACAGGACAACCTCCACTCCATAAATTACCCTCAATATGCGAAAACAATGGAACCTTGAACGGGGTATCCCCATGTAGAGCAATCCCCTCAATATGGTGTGATGTTAGATCAGCTAGTTTCATTTCTTTTCTTCAACATTGTTGCATTGTTATCTGACAAAGATACTCCATTCAAGCAGCATTTATCTACTTTCTTAAATCAGATGGTCGGAATTAACAGACCGAAAAGAAGTACAGGCATTGCCACAAGATGACGTGAGTTGAAAAAGCGCTTAATCCGTTTTGGCAGTTTTTTTTCTTGTCCGATTTGCGAATGTAGTAGCGTGTATACTAGCTGATAGAAAACATATTTAAAATAAAATCTTGGACTCAATCTTTGGGTTTTTCCGCCATGAACTCTAAGCTTTCGAAATGGTTGCGTTGGTTAGAAGTTGTGAGAAGCGAGGTCCGAAACCTTGTCATGGCAAAATACACATTCCACGAAATCCAAGGAATGATAAAGGCTAACCCTCGTCTTAATCAGTACAGTAATTTGTTCATGACTATCTGTCACGTACTTATTTATCGCATGTTGTCATTGGCGTTAGACGTCAGGTCAAATGTGGTAAGCAGAGTATCTCAATAGCTCGTCTTTTCAAAGAAATGATTGCCGCACCTCAAGCATCCTCAAGAGATTATTACGTTAAACTGTACAAGTCATCGGTTATGGAAGGTTTGGCTGACGAAGATTTTAATAAATTCGCATCTCCAGATTCGGAGTATATCGATTCAGCCCTTGTAGCCGACGATCTTGCTTCTCTTCGAGAAGCATCTGGGCGACTCGAAGGCTTCGCTGACAAACATACTACACACTCAGATATACGCGGATTAATAAAGCTTTCAACATTCAACGACGTTGATTCCTGTATCGACTTACTCAACAGACTATATGTTAAGTATCATAGTTTTTTCCACGCTAAGAAAATAGACACATCGTTTATCGAACCGAAACATGATTGGAAGAATATTTTTAGCGTACCTTGGTTGCCATCTAGTGAATAGGGAATTCACCCTCCCAGTTAAGCTTTAAAGAAAGAGGGGCTTACCCCTAGAGGATCACAATGGAACGCAAGGGGTATGGATAAGTATGGAACTGACCCACTTCTTCTTAGACTGGATACCACTCCTCTTTCCTTTTCCCAATTTTAGCGAAAAAGATTCCTAGAAGGAAATTAAGACATAGAAATACCTATAAAGGTGAACCATTAACTTAAGTTGGCCTACCCTCGCATCATGCGTCCTCTGCAGCCAGCAAACATATCGGAAAATAAGCAAGTAGCCGACCCAGCTTGAATTTGTTAGTCGCCATGTAGCGTTCTCCGGTGAAGACATTATTCCATTTGAGGCCAGCCAACTCGCTGGGTACTTCTAATGCCGTATCACCCCACACCTCTGTCCCCATGGGAAGAATGTTTCGCTTGCCCAGCAGGCGCGTAGGCAAGCGTGGAACAAGAGCGATCATGGCACGATTTCCGAAGCGGCGTGCGAAGGCACAGGCATGAGCAGCATGCTCGCCACGCACCATGAGTGGAAGATAGTCACCATCCCGAAAAACTTCAGGCCATCGCGCGCGTAGAGCAAGGCTCTGCCAAATAGTGTAGAGCTTAACGCGACCGTCTGCCATGTCCGCTACCAACGGCTGTAGGCGCTGTGGCCACTGTCCTGGCGGTACACCCTCGACAAGCGATTTTACTTCCGCAAGCAGCTTGCGCCTATGGGCAAAATCTACCGGGCGACGATTGTCCGGATCAACCAAGTTGAACTGCCACAGTTCGCATCCCTGGTAGATATCTGGTACACCGGGTGAGACAAGCTTGATTAGGGTCTGAGCAAGACTGTTAAGAAGGCCGCGGAAGGCTATGGGCTGCACCAAGGATGCGAAGTCAACTAAAAATAGATTATTCTTTCCGGGCGCCAGCAGAGCCTGGACAAAGGCACTCGAGGCATTCTCGTAATCGATGTTTACGTTGATCCAACTGCTGTGCTCCTTGCTTTCGCGCAGGGCCTTGATCACGTAGGCGACAATACGAATCCGGTAATCCGAAAGCGCCGCCTCGTCAGGCTGGGTTAACGGCCAAGTGCCCACCAGGGTCTGGTAGAGCAAGTACTCGTCGTTACGGGAGGGTGCCTCCATACCATCGATAACACGTTTGCGGCCACGGTTCATGCGACTCCAGCGCGTAAGAATCTGCTTCCACGCCATCGGCATCTCAGAGAGTACGTTGAGTCGA
>Ga0114948_10000227_pt1 | contig 20673 bp, 15 predicted proteins | sample CR04metaG_FD_83877 | JGI IMG/M metagenome (GOLD analysis project Ga0114948, IMG submission 83877) | Deep subsurface microbial communities from Mariana Trench to uncover new lineages of life (NeLLi) - CR04 metaG | ecosystem: Environmental > Aquatic > Marine > Ocean trench > Sediment | place...
CGGCCTAACCCTACCGCGCTCGCGTGACGAACTCCACGAAGGCCGACATCGACACTGGACGTCCGTGAATGGGCACGATCGTCTCCACGTCCAGCTCCAATCGCTGCAGGTTCTCATAGAAGGTCCTGCTGCTGGCGCTGGGAGTACGGGGCGACTGGTCGCCGGGCGGCGGCGGCGTGTAGAGGTCCGCTTCGACCACCAGCTTCTCCTTCGGAAAATAGGCGATCAGCATTCCCGCCACATGATTGAGGCCCTGAACGTGATGCAGTTCGACCGTTCGCCCTTCATCCCCGAGGATGTATTTTTCGCCCACGGTCTCGAAAATGTAGCCTTCTGACCACTCTTCTGGCGGAGACAGCGAAAACCGGTCGGGGTCGAGCAACCACGGCCGTGCCCTCAGCACCGCTTGGTAGTACGCGCGATTGCGTGCGTGGGTGATCACGGTCGCACCCTCGTGCACGTAGGTACGCAGCCCACCCAGGTGGTCCCAGTGGTGATGCGTGGTGACGATGAACCGAATCGGCTTGTCCGGCGCGAGGCCCCTCACCTCTTCGATCACGGCGAGCGACCGCGCCTCGTTCAGCGGAGCCTCGATGACCGCCACATGGTCCCGGAACTCGACGACCACACTGTTGTGGGATCCGCCGCCGAGCAACCACACCCCATCAGCCAACTGTTCCGTCTCCACGCGAACCGGCGGGACGGTAGCACTCCGCACTGCATCCGGGACGGTGAGCGCCGCGCCGTCCACGTTGATGCGGACATCTGTGACGATGTCGAGACCGAACGCGTGGGTGCCGCCGCTGACATTCGGCTGGTGGGCGCCGTCGTCGAAGTCCTGATGCTGATGCCAGCGCATCGGAAACTGCACCCCACCCACATCCTCGTATTCCGTGTAGACCGTCTCGTAGTACATGTCCCCGACCACGGGATTCGGCAGCCAGGTCTGCACCCGCCGCACGACATTGTCCTCGGTGATCGTCCCGTTCACCCGGTACCGGCCGAGCGCGATGAACGAGACGACGGTCACCCGTCCTCCATCCTCGTTCCGCGTCACCGCCGTGGCGTTGCTGGACAGCGCGCCCTTGAGGAACCCCTGCGGGGTCAGCAGGATCTCGAGCATGCGTCGCTCAGAGGCGGCCGGCATGGGGATGACGCGATCGCCCTCGATGTCCCAGGCGCGTGTGCCGCTCACCAGCACGCTCCGTCGCCGTTCGCCACGAATCGGGGCCCCGCCGCCGCGGGCGGCATAGCGCCCCTGCCGAATGACCATCTCCTCCTTCGAGGAGTAGGTGTCGAAATCGATGGTCCGCGTGTAGCTGACCAGCTCGAACCGCGGCCAATCCTGACCCGGGGCGTAGTTCTGGCCGACCCCGCCGATCCAACCGGTCCCGGAATACTGGAGGGACGTCATGTCGGTCACGCCCATGGTGTCGGCGGCCGCCTCCAGGACGGCGCGAGCATCCTGCGCTGGGCCGGACCCGGCCGTCAGCACGCGGACGGGGGCGATGTCGTCGGCGTAGTCGGCGGCCACGAGCGAGGCTCGGATAATCTCGCGGCCGTTCCGCGCCACGACGTGTCCGTTCGCGAACGCGGGGTGGGCCCACAACACCGTCCGGTCGCTCCACCGTCCCGACGCACCGCCCCGTGTGTGCAGGGTCGGCTCGAGCAGCGGGGTCCGATCGATCTCCTCGTAGCCCTCCGGTGTGAACCGCGCGATGACCAGCTCCCCGGCGTCGGTGGTCACGAAGTACCGGTCGCCGTTGCGCACGAAATACGCCGTCCCGAATCGGCCCGGCCGAGTCAGGGCGTCGCTCTGCCAGAGTCGCTCCCCGGTCGTGGCGTCGAGGCCACGCAGCTCGCCGTAGCTGTCGACGCCATACAGGTAGTCATCGATGATGATCGGGGTCGACATCATCGCGTGGAGCCCGTCGGTCAGGTGTGGCAGCTCGCTCCGGCTCTGTCCCTTCCAGAGCATTCGCGCCGCGGGACGATCGTTGTCGAGCAACATCATCATCGACCCGGTGCGGAACTGGCTGATGAGGAGATACCGGCCGCTGTGCACCGGCGTGCCGATCGACAGCCCGCCGGTGTTCCGGAACGCCTGCTCCCAGTAGGTCTCGCCCGTCTCGGGATTGAGGGACACCAACGCGGTCGCGTGCCAGAAGATCAGCTGTCGCGCGCCGCCCGCGTCGATGACAATAGGCGACGAGTAGCCGGTTTCTGACGTCATCTCCAGCGCGCGCCACAGTTCCTCTCCCGTCACTTTGTCAAACCCGACGACCTTCGCGTCGGGCTCGCCACCCACGACGACAATCAGGACGTCGCCCTCGACGAGTGGCGCGTGCGACACGCCGTACACCGGCACCGTGGCGCCGTACTCGGCAGCGGTGTCGACCTGCCAGACGACCTCACCTGTCTCAGCGTCCAGGCACGAGATCATCCCCGCCGCACCGAGCACGTACACCCGGTCGCCGTCGACGGTCGGCGGCGTGCGCGGGCCATTGGCGAACTTCCAGGAGATGTTGCGGTACGCGGCAGGCCAGGTCTGTGTCCACAGGACCGCGCCGGTTTCCTCATCAAGCGCCAGAAGACGCTCGGTCCCATCCATGGTGCGGCTGCCCGGCGTCTCCTCGTAGTCGAGGACAAAGACCCGTCCACCCGCGACCGCGGGGCCAGCGAAGCCGCCGCGGATCGGCACACGCCAGGTCACCTGGAGACCCCTGTCGGGGAACCGCTCGACGACTCCGGTGTCGGTCCAGACGCCGTCTCTGTGGACGCCCCGCCACTGCGGCCAGTCCTCCGCGCGAAGGCTGGCGGTCATCAGACCAACGGCAATGACGCAGACACTCAACGAGAACCGATTGCGGAAGCGACGCTTGTCGCCGACGTGGAAGGCCATGGAGCTGTAGGAGTGTAGCCCGATTGAGCGACATGATAGCAAACCCCTCTGTGCCAGTAATCTGTGAGACAACCTCCCTGATGAGATTAGTGTGTAGGGGCGGGGAAGATTGGAGAGATGACTCGCATGCCAGACGCCCTGGACATGGACATGGACGTGGTCGCGGAGCCGGGGGCGGAGGGCGACCGGGGGCCCCGACCCCGTGACCACGTCACGCGCGAGCTTGACAATGCCCGGCGAACGGCGCAGTCGGTCTATCCGCGCACGAGCGGCGCGAGGTCGGTGATCGCCCGGACCACTCTATTCGCCGCAAAACCGAGCTCCTCTGGCGGCTCCCCAGTGGTGCGCTGGATCCAGAAGGTGGTCAGGCCCGCAGATCCGGCGCCGTTGATGTCCCATGAGTTGGACGACACGAAGCCCATCGTCGTCCGACTGGCCTGGAGCCGCTCCAACCCGAGGGAATACACGCGTGGGCTGACCTTGAAGATTTTGATCTCCTCGACACTGATGATCGTGTCGAGGAGCGTGTCGATGCCGGCGCTCGTCGCCGCCGCCTCGAGCATCCGCGGTTCGCCGTTCGACAGGATGGCCAGCCGCAGGCCCTGGCGCTTCAGCGCCTCCAGCCCCGGCTTCACGTCCGGAAACGCCGCCAGTGTGAGGTACGCCTGCATCAACCGCTCTCGCTTTGCCTGGGTGAGCTCGAGCCGTAGGCTCTTCGACGCGTAGACGAGGGCGTCCTCGGTGACCAACCAGAAGTCCTTGTGGCGGCCCATCAGGCTGCGAAGCAAGCTGTACTGGAGCTGTTTCGCGCGCCAGCGTTGGGCAAGGCCATCGCCGTGGCCCGGGAACAGCTCTTCACACAGCGCGGTCACCGAGAACACGTCGAACAACGTGCCGTAGGCGTCGAAGGCGAAGGCTTCGATGGCGTCGAGACGAACCGGCGGCTGCGCGGCCGTGCCGGGCGCGGCGCCCATCGCCGACACCGTGTGCGCGGCGGCCGCGGTGGCCGTCGCGACAGTCACGGCTTTGATGAAGTCTCGGCGATCCGCCTCCATGTCGCTCTCCTTCGGCGTCTGGCGTGTGCTGGTGTGCGTTGTGTCAGAGGCTTGAACGGCCTCCCACGTCATGCATCGTCAGTCGCCGGGATCAGCGCGCCGTGTAGGTTCGGCTAAACCCGTTGCGGCTGTTCGTGACGGTGAACGTGCCGTCCTGGCTGACCGACGCCCGAATCCAGTGGCCGTTGCATTCCGCGGTGTCTTCCAGGTTCGCGATCATGTCGTCCGCCGTGTTGTGGGCCGGGTCCGGATCGAGCAGCGACCGGTGGCCCTGCCAAATCCCTTCGATGCCCGGACTCTTCGCCATCCGGTCGTAGTGCGCTGTTGAGACCTCGCGGAAACCAGGCGACGTGCCTCCCAGCCCCTTCCGCGGACCGTTGTTCACGACGATGACCTGCGGCTTGATCGCATAGAGGTGCGCTGGCGCGCCCGCGTCGTCCCAGGCTCCGTGGCGGCTCGTCTGATAGAGCGTGACCTCGCCCACGTTGTTGATGGGACACGACAGCTCGACCTCTTTTGCCCAGTTGAGATCCCCGAGGTCGAGAAAGGTGAACCGCCCGTACGTGAAGAGCGCCCCGACGCTGCGCTGATTCTCCGGACTGGCCTGCGGTTTGTGCTCGGCCGTCGCGCACAATGGGTTGAGTCCGCCGTCGTTGACGGGCGTCGTAATGAGTCGACCGTCCGAGGCGATGATGTCGATCTCGACGGCCCCGAACGGGATCTTTTCGCCAGCTGCAACGGCGGCTCTCTTGTCTCCACAGACGCTGAGATACGCGTCGAGCCATTGCCGATTGCTCTCTTCGATGGTGGTCCCATGGTCGACGCATTTCTCGATCGGGATCATCTCGGCCAGCGCTTGCAGCCCGCCCACGTGATCTCGGTGGAAGTGCGTGATGACCAGGTAGTCAATCCGGGTCAGGCCTGCCTCTTGGGTCGCCGCAAAGATTCGCTTCGCGTCCCGGTTATCCGCTCCCGGGAAGCCAGTGTCGACGAGCAGCGATTCCCCGGTGGGAGACACAACCGAGGGTGGCGGCGCCGCCTTCGACGTCCACCCAATAGATGTCGAAGGTCCGTGACTGCGCCATGGCGGTGTCGGCGAGGATGCACGACAGCCCAACGAGCCACACCGAACGCACGACTGGTTTCCACATGCCCAGCTCCTTGTGTCGAGGCACCGATTATACGGCCAGGCGCCGCGAGTCGCACCCCCGTGGATGTTGGAGTGCAACGGGCAAGGGCTGGGCATCAGTCTGCTCGTTCCCCTGGCGGCGTGTCGCGGAGCGCAACGACCGCTCCACGACCTGCGGGTGCGGGCTGAGCAGGGCGACCCGGTGTTTTCGTCTTGCGGCCGATCTGGGATACGCCTTCGCGCAGTATCGCCTCGGGCTCAGGATGTGGGGACTTGTCCCCACCTGGACACGGATTCAGGTCGGTCACCGGCACCGGCTGGCCACCGCCGGGTTGTCGCAGGTGCGACAACCGGCCCTACACACCGGAGTCGGGTGCTCTGGCGTCCGATCGCTGTCCTGGTCGACCCTGAGCCCCCTGTCGCGTTCACGTTCTCCCAGTCCGGCGCCGAATCCGCCCGCGTGGTGTCCAACTACTACGGGGCCATGGCCCAGCCGGTCGGCCCCAGGCGATCACATTCGCCTCACATTGAGAGCCCGGCTGGGCCGCTGCTGCCCTGTGCGACACGGGTCGTCGCCGGTGCACACGCTCCGCCGAATCGTCCCACTGCATGCCGCCCGCCCCGAGTCGCGGATGGACGGGTGCACGCTGGGCGAGCGGCTGGTCGAGTCGCACCCGGAGACCCGGGTGCTGTGCATCTCGGGTTCGGCTGATCGGTTGGCGAGGGTCCGCGACACTGTGGACAAGGTTGGACCGGCGTTCCGGCTCGAGCCGTTCGCCCTGGACGGCCTGCGCCGGAAGATGCGCGTCCAGCTGGACATCGAGGCAGGCCGTGGGCCGGCCCAGGGCCGGGTCTATCGTCCTACCGCAATCAGCGCTTCGTCGGTCCGGATGAAGATGCGACCGTCCGAGACCGCGGGCGACGAGACCACCCGCTCTCCGAGGTCGTTCCGCTGCAGGATGTTCAGCTCGCGCCCCGCCTGAAGCACGACGGTCTCACCCGTCTCGCTGAAGAGATACACCTTGCCGTCCCCCGCCAGTGGTGACGCCGAGTAGATTCCGCCGACGCGATCCTGCCAGACGCGGCGACCGGTCTCGGCATCCACAACGGTCACGATGCCGTTGCCATTGGCCATGTAGATCAACCCCTGGTAATAGAGGATCGACGAGATATACGGCGCTCCGGTCGGCACCCGCCACGCGACGTGGCTCTCGTCCACGACGCCACGCCCGCCCAATCTGATCGCCATGTACGGACCGGCCCGATGTCCGCGGCCTGTGTAGAGCATGCCATCGTCATCGTACGTGGCCGACGCGATCGGATACTCGTTGTGCCCGTCGGCATGCCAGAGCCAGGTGCCGGTCGATGGGTCGTAGCCGTCGATCCCCGCGTTGGCGTTGACGACCAGCTCGTCGCCGTCCGGCCCGGCAACGACAAGCGGCGTGCTGTAGGACCGGAGCGCCGGCCCCCGATCGGCCTTCCAGCGCTCTTCACCCGTCCGCAGATCGAGCGCCAGCAGATACGCCCCGGTCTCGTGATCGCACTGGAGGATGATCAGATCCTCGTAGAGCACAGGCGAGCTCGAGTGGCCCCAGACGATCTCGAACGGTCCGTAGTCGCGGCCCAGATGACGCTGCCAGACCAGCCCGCCGTCCATGTTCAGCGCCACGAGCTGTCCGGTGGCGAACCAGGCGTAGACCCGCTCGCCGTCCGAGACGGCGCTCGGGCTGGCCAGGTTGTGCTTCTGATGCGCCTGGGACAGGTCGCCGTCGGCCGCAAGCTCGTACTCCCAGACGCTCCGGCCGTCCGCCCGGTCGAACGCACTGACGAGGAAGACGACCCCGTCGCCGTCGCCATCGACACGTCGGCCGCCGAGCGGCCGCTCGTCGTCGGGCGACTCCGCACCGCCTCGCGCGAGCGCCGGGTGGGCGCCCGGGCGCAACGGTCCACGACCGATCTGTGATGTCAGGAATACCAGGTCGCCCACGACAATCGGCGACGACACACCGAGACCGCGAAGGGGCGTCCGCCACGCCACGCCGCTGTCGCGGCTCCACGTCGTCGGCAAGTCGCGCTCACTTGAAATCCGCCGGCCGTCCGGTCCCCGCCAGTGGGGCCAATCCTCGGCCTGGACGGCACCGCCCAGGGCGACCAACCCGATCACCAGCGACCCAGCAAGCCTATGCATCGTCATGCCTTAGTGGTCCCGGTCATAAGTACGGTAACGCACCGAGGGTGGTGAGGCGCCCGGCTGGCAAGGCGCGACGAGGGGGACGGGCTGGACTGGTCATCCTCAGGCATGATCGCGTCCGAGGTTCGTGGCCCGGATTCGCGCGGCGTCGACCGGCGGGACAGGGATCTCCTCCAGCATGAGCTTGACGAACTCGTCCTCGTTCTCGAGCGCGAACGCACGGTTGTGTCGACGTTCGAACCCGATGGTGGAGCTCGGGTTCCCGCTGAGCCCGCGGCCACACACAGACCCGGAGAACGCCCCGGGGAACACCCCGAGATGGTCGGGCAGTCGCCGTAGCTTCTCCGCGCTCCTGAACAGCGCCTTCGCCCCCTCCTCCGCCGAGCTCGCCAACTCGGTGCGCCCCATGTCACTCACCATAAGCGTGTGACCCGTCACCACCAACCAGGGCTCGTCGGCGCGAGCGTGGTCGGTCACCACCAGCGAGATGTGCTCCGGCGTATGCCCCGGCGTATGGAGCACCTCGACCTCGGTGTTCCCCATGTGCAGGATGTCGCCGTCCTTCACGCCCCGGAACGCATAGTTCGTGTCCGTACCAGTGAGGAGGACGTACTCGGCTCCGGCCGCCTCGGCGAGCTCGCGACCGCTCGAGACATGGTCGGCATGCATATGCGTGTCGATCACGTAGCGGATCGCCACGTTCCCCTCCTCCGACTCCTTCAGATACCGCCCGATGTCTCCGAGGGGATCGACGACGGCCCCGATCCCCTTCGTCGGACACCCGAACAGGTAGGACACGGCGATGACGGGGTCTCGATCCAGGTATTGACGAAACAGCATCGTTACGCTTTCGATTCGTCGAGGTTCGGGGCGGCGCCCCGATCGATTATGGCCGAGGCAGAGGTGGTGTCAAGGGCGGGTCCAGGTCGTAGGGCACCCGCGTGATCCGCCCTCCGGCGCAAGACCCTTGTTGTCGCGGGTGGACGAGGCGAGTCGCCAGGACGGAGCATCGGCCTCCGCGATCGCTGGGGGCCTGACTCGTCATCGCCGTACTGTGCCAGCCGCCCGTCAACCGGACACTGCCCGAGGAGAGTATGATGTCCGCGATGCACCGTCGTACGGCCCTGCTCGTCGTGACGTGTGCCGGGCTGGCGTGTGGCCCGGGGCTTCCGAACAGCGGAGGGGAACTCTACCTGTCGCCCTACCTCCAGAACGTGACGCCGACCAGCATCACGGTCATGTGGGAGACCACGGGGGTGATCGTCGGCACGGTCGAGTTCGGCGAGCACGACCGTTTCGACCGTCAGGCCACCGACTCCGAGGCCCGGACGATTCACGAGGTGCATCTGACGGGGCTCGACCCGGCCACCAGCTACACCTACCGTGTCCGTTTCGGCGACCAGGTGCTGCCGTCCGCCTCGTTCACCACCGCGCCGCCCCCGGGCACGCCGAACTGGCGGATGGTGGTCTACGGAGACAATCGGTCGAATCCAGCCACCCACGCGCGCAACGTGGAGCAGATCATGAAGCTCGACCCGGGCCTCGTGATCAACTCCGGCGATCTCGTCGCCGCCGGGTCGCGCTACGAGCAGTGGAAGACCCAATACTTCGATCCGCTGCGCGGCCTTGCCGAGCACGTAGCCCTGTTTCCTTGTCTCGGGAACCACGAGCAGAACGCCATCCACTACTACAACTACCACTCCCTGCCTGACGACCAGGGCGAGGTGTACTACTCGTTCGACTACGGCAACGCGCACTTTATCGCCCTCAACAGCAACGCTCAGGACGCACCCTTTCAGCGTGGTGACCCCCAGACCGAGTGGTTGATCGCCGACCTCGAAGCGCACCGCGACGCAACCTGGACATTCGTGTTCTTTCACCACCCGCTGTTTCGCGCGCACGCGACGCGGGGGGTGACGGCGCAGCGCTGGGTCTGGCAGCCGATCTTCGACGAGTACGGCGTCGACCTGGTCATCACCGGGCACGACCACTACTACATGCGGTCGCGCCCGATCGGGACCTATCGGGGCGAGCCCAGACGTGGGGTTTATCACCTCATTTCGGGCGGCGGCGGAGCCCCGACCTACCCGATGGCGCCGAAGACCCACGCCGCGGCGCAACGGCGGGTGCACCACATCACCGCCATCGACGTGACGGGCGACCGGCTGGTGGGCCGCGGGATCGACCTCGACGGGAACGAGTTCGATACCTTCGTCATCGACCAGCAGGCGGTCCCGTCACCCGACGAGTTCATCGCATATGAGATCTTCGAGCTCGAACGCGATCTGCGCGCCGCGGTGCTCGAGCTGCCCGTTGTCGAGGTCTCCGATCGGGCGGTCGAGATCGCCGAGACCGTGCGCGTGGAGAATCCGTTCGACGTGGCGATACGCGCCACCGTCACCTGGACCGAAACCGACGGGTGGATCATGCCGCCGCCATGGGGCGCCGTGCTGGAACCTGGAACACCGCTCGAGATTCCGATTCGCGCTCGGTTCACCGGGACGGACTTCTACCCGCTTCCGACCGCGACGCTCGAGTTTCACCGACCGGACGGCAGCAAGGCGTTTCGCAACGACACGATCCGCATCGAGGGGCTACGCGTGGTGCGCGCACAGACCGTACGAGCGCCTGCGATGCGCCGTGCGCCACGCATTGATGGCGTGTTTGACGAGCCAGGATGGAGCTCGGCCCGGCGGGTGGACCCACTGGTCAGCGTCCAGGGTGATGCTCTAGCCACGCGTCAGGTCGAGACGCGGCTGGCCCACCGGGACGGGTGGCTGTATGTGGCAGCGAGCATGGAGGCGCAGCCGGGGGTCGTCGCGCACGGCGCCACCGGCCGCGACAACCGGCGCGCACTCTCGGATGACAATCTCCGGGTGGTGCTGGCGGTGAACGAGCAGGTCTACGTGTTCGTCGTGTCGGCGGGCGGCGCGGTGCTCGACTTCCGGCTCGAAAAGGTCGCGTCCCCGGGGCGCCAGCGCCGGATGCTGCTCGACTGGAACAGCGGCTTCACGGCCGCGACCACACCAACCGCCGACGGGTGGCAGGCCGAGCTGGCCATTCCGGTGGCACAGCTCTGGGCCGACGGGGCCGAGCTCGGTATCAACCTGGTACGGCACGACCTGACGCCAAGCTCCCCGCTCTGCGTGACACTCGACATCGTGTGCGACCTGGTCAACATCGCCGAGCTAGCGCCCACGTTCGGTCCGAGCGCCCTGGATCACCGCATCCCGATGTACAGCAGCGACCCCACCGCGATCGACCGCTTCGCGACGCTCGTGCTGCAGTAGCGCTAGCAGCCCGTGGTGAAAATTCCGCTGCATTCGACCGGCGCTGCATCCCGCCTGCCGGCGTTGCTCCTCGGTCAATTACTGCCGGTATTCTTCCTCGTCGCGCCTTGTCAGACAGGCGCATCACCGATCTCGGTGCGACGCGGGACTCGCACCACGGACTGCTACGGTATCGGCGCGAACGGCACCGCCGGCTCGCGGACACCCGGGTGCCCCGCCTCGATCCGCTGACGGGACACCAATGCCGCGGCGTCCAGCGCCTGCTGCTCGTCACCGCGACCCGCTTTGAGCAGATTCTCCATCGCGTGGTTCCCCTCGTGACAGGCGTACTCGAAGAGCACCACGTCGCTGTCGGAGCGGTGCATCGGGATGGCGGCCGTGTAGGGCCGGGTGTAGGTCTGCGGGTCCTCGACGGTGAACCGGTAGTCGATCGTGTCGGCGTCCACCAGCGTGAAGCGTTCGACCAGGCGGAGGGTCTCGCCCGAGCCGCGATGTCCCGTCTGGATGACATGCGACGACTGGTAGTCGCCGCCGTCCAGCGTGTCGTTGAAGTGGATGGTGTCAACGACCAGGGTATCTCCCTCCCAGTGACCACGTGAATCGCCCAGCCACTGGCGGATCTGGTCCGACGCATGCGGCCGTCCGCTCAGCGGGATGATCCGCGCCTCGTGAATCATCTCGACGACCAGCACGACGTAGTCCGGAGTCTGGAAGATGTGGTAGTTGGCGTTGTAGAGGTTCGGGATCATCGCGACCGGCAGCGTGCGCGAGATGCACCGCTCCCAGGTGTTGCGGTCGAGCCAGGAATCGGCCTCGCCGCGACCGGCCCGCGCGTTCTCCCTGTCGACCAGTCGCCGGATCGCCTGCGGCGTCATCGACATCCGCCCGTCTGGCGGGTCCACGATCAGCGACTCCCGATCGAGCGGGCCCTTGACTTCGGGGTAGGCGGCGCCGGTGCCGCGCGTGGCGGCGATCACCGGCCGGCGCGCCACTCGCCCCTGGGCCCGTTCCTCCGCGGTCATCGCCTCGAGGGGCGTCGTCGTCGAGTTGTTCCACAGGCCCTGCAGGTCGGGATGCCCCCACGGCGTGCGAGGCACCGCCGATCCGTCCGCCGCCGGCGGCGCCTGACCCGCGACCGACTGGGCAAGCGAGAGGACCATGATCGCGGCCAGCACGACCGCGAGACGTCGTGGATACATGCGTGCGTCCTCCAGATTCCTGTGCCGCGGACAGTATAGACTGAGACCACACTCGCCCGTTTGTGACAGGAACGATCCTGTTCTCGCAGAGGCACAACCGAGGTACGCGATGGTCAGGCGCGGCGTGCTCCTCCTCGTCGGTCTGGCGCTCGGCGTCACACCCGCCACCCCGCAACACGCCACCACGTGCCTGTTGACGGTCATCATCGAGAATGGCGACGTCTACGATGGACGCGGCTCGGACCCGATCGTCACCGACGTCGGCATCCTCGGCGACCGGATCGCGGCGCTCGGCGACCTGGACGCGTGCGATGCGGGGCGACGGCTGGATGCGCGCGGTCTGGCGGTCGTGCCCGGGTTCATCGACATCCACAGCCATGGCACCCGCGGGGTGTTCCGCTATCCGCTCGCCGAGAACCTGACCCGGCAGGGCGTCACCACCGCCATCGGCGGCCCGGACGGCAGCTCGCCGTACCCCATCGGCGAGTATCTGGCGCGACTCGACGCCACGCCGCCCGCGGTCAACTTCGGCCTGATGGTCGGCCACGGCACCATCCGGCGCGAGGTGATGGGGAACGAGAATCGGCCCCCGACCACCGCCGAGCTCGACACGATGCAGGCGATGGTGGGACGGGCCATGGCCGACGGCGCGTTCGGCCTGTCGTCGGGGTTGAAGTACGTGCCGGGCGCCTACGCCGAGACCGCCGAGGTCGTCGCGCTCGCCCGGGTCGCCGGCTACTTCGGTGGCATTTACATCAGCCACATGCGAGAAGAGGGGCTGCAGCTGCTCGACGCCGTCCGCGAGACGATCCGGATCGGTGAGGAAGGCGGTCTGCCGACCCAGATCACGCACCACAAAGTGCTCGGCGCGCCGATGTGGGGTCGCAGCACCGACAGCCTGGCCCTGGTGGACGACGCGCGGGCGCGCGGCGTTGATGTCACCATGGACCAGTATCCCTACACCGCCTCGAGCACCGGACTGACCATCCTGTTCCCCACCTGGAGTCTCGAGGGCAGCCGGGATGACCTGCTCGCGCGTCTCGACGACCCCGTGCAGCGCCAGCGCATCAAGGACGGCATCATCGCCACCCTGCGAGACGACCGAGGTGGGAACGATCCGAACAACGTGGTGCTGGCGCGATGCAGCTGGGATTCCACCCTCGACGGGATGAGCCTCGCCGAGGTCCTGTCGGTGCAGGACCGCCAGGTCAGCCTGGCGACGGCGGCCGAGCTGACGATGGAGCTACAGGCCGAGGGCGGCTGTTCCGGGATCTTTCACGCCATGCGGGAGGAGGATGTGCGCCGCATCATGCGGCACCCGCAGACGATGGTCGCCTCCGACGGGGGCATCCTCGCGCCAGGTGAGGGCGTACCCCATCCTCGCAACTACGGCACTTTCTCGCGTGTGCTTGGGCACTACAGCCGCGATCTGGGGGTGCTGAGCTTCGCCGAAGCGATCCGGAAGATGACGAGTCTGCCGGCGGACCGGCTCGATCTCGCCGACCGCGGCGTCATCGCGGCGGGCGCCTTCGCCGACATCGCGATACTCGATCGGGACGCCATCGACGACCCGGCGGTCTTCGAGAACCCGCATCAGTACGCCACCGGCGCCGTGCACGTGTTCGTCAACGGGGTGGCGGTGATCCTCGACGGTGCGGTGACCGGCACCCGCCCGGGGCGCGCGCTGCGGCACGAACGGTAGTCCTCGTGGTGTTTTCGCTGTGACCACGACAGCCTTCGTGCAAGGAGTCTAGCCCCCGCGTAGCGGGGCTGTGAGCACAGCTCGGCGCGCGCTAGCGAGACGGAGCCTCACTAGCGCGCGCCGCCCGCTCCTCGGCGCGCGCGCCACCGAGGATGCCCGGCATCGCGTAGTTCCCCTCGTGACACGCGTATTCGAAGATCGCCTCCTGGCTCTGGTCCAGGAGTAGCTCGACGGTCCAGGGTGCCGTCCAGGTGTCGGGGTCGGTCAGGGTGATCTCCTGCCGGAGCACGGTGGGCGCAATCCGTGTGAAGCGCTCGACCAGCACCAGGCGCTCGGACCCCCCACTGTAACGGCTCCGGGGCTCGTAGTTCCGCGTCTCGACGACCAGCGTGTCGCCCTCCCACCGGCCACGCGCGTTCCCCGTCCACTGGGGAATTTTCTCGTCGAGATGCGGCCGCCCATCGAGCGGGATGGTCCGGACGATGTGCCCCATCTCCTGAATGATCGTCACTTGCATCGGGGTCTGGAAGAGCTGAAAGTAGCTGTTATAGCCGGACCCCATGTTGGGCGAAGCGAAATGCAGGCAGCGGTCGCCCAGCCCCCGGTCCTCGGGACCATCCGCGCGCCCGCCTCCGGAGCCGAACCGCGCTGTGGCACGAGCCTGCGCGGCCTCGGTCTGCGGGGGTCGCCGGCCATTCGGCGGGTCGATGATGAGCGACGTGCGGTTGTCGAGCTGCCGGTCGACCAGCCAGAACGCGTTGTAGTTGCCGGTGACCTGGTCGAAGTCCTGGAATTCCGAGTTTCCAAGGGCCTGCTGGATGAGCCGGTCACCCAGCAGATCGCCCGCTTGCTCGGCATCACGGAACGCCGCGATCTGGCTGGTCAGCTCGGCCAGCTCCTCGTCCGTCAACCTGGCCTTGTCGCCGAATTGCTCCGGTCGCTGCATCGGGGTCGCCCGATTGTTGGCCCAGGTCCCCTGCAGATCGGGATGGCCGTCCGCGGTCCGGGGCGGCGTCCAGTGGTCCGGCGCGGCCGTCTGACCCACCGCCGCTGCCGGCCCCAACGACACGAGCGCCATCGCCAGTACCACCACCATCGAGCATCGAGCTGTCATCTACTCCCCCTTGGTCGCGTTCCTACTCTGTGCATGATCGCCCACGACAGGCTCCGGCGCAACTTGCCGATGCTGGCCCGGCGCCACTGTGCCACAATCAGGCCGACCGTCGCAGCTCCTCGAGAGTCCCCTCTGGTTCCATGCGCGCGACACAACCCTGGACGACGCGACTCGCAGTCGGCACGCTGGTGGCGGTGCTGCTTGCCTCGGTGGGGTTCGCGCAGGTGCGCTGGGACGGCTACCGGCGCAACCGCATGCCGCCCCGGTTCCGCCCGGCGGGGCATCGCGACAACGGCTTCACCTTCTGCCGTCTGATGTACACGAGCGTCCGACACGAGGCTGCCGGACGCGGGTGGCGCACCGACTACCCTGCCGCCGACGTCAACTTCATGATCCGGCTCTCGGAGCTGACCTCGACGCCGGTCGACTTCGACGACCGGCGCAACCCGAACCACTGGGTCGTGGAGATCACCGACCCCGAGCTGTTCAGCTGTCCCTTCGTCATGACCTCCGATGTCGGGACCATGGGACTGAGCGGCGAGGAGGTGGAGCGGTTGCGCGACTACCTGGTGAAGGGCGGATTCCTCTGGGTCGACGACTTCTGGGGCACGCCGGCCTGGGACCAGTGGCTGTCCCAGATCGGCCGCGTGCTCCCGCCGTCCGAGTACCCCATCATCGACCTACCGCTCGATCACCCGCTGTTCAAGACGCTCTTCACCATCTGGGAGGTACCGCAGATCGCCAACATCGGGTTCTGGCGACGCTCCGGCGGGATCACGACATCAGAACGCGGCGCCGACAGCGCCGAGGCGCACTTCCGAGCCATCGCCGACCAGCATGGCCGGATCATGGTCGCGATGACCCACAACACCGACATTCAGGACGCCTGGGAGCGTGAAGGCGAAGACCCGCGATTCTTCGAAGCGTTCGGCCCGACCGGTTACGCGCTCGGGGTCAACGTGCTGCTCTACGCGATGAGCCACTAGCAGCCCGTGGTGAAAGCCCCGCTGCATTCGCACGGCGCTGCATCCCGGCTGCCGGCGTTGCTTCTCGGTCGAATACAGGCCGGTATTCTCCCTCGGCGCGCCTTGTACCGGCCGTGCGCGGCAGTGCCACGACGGTGCTCGGTGCGACGCGGGGTTTCACCACGGACTGCTAGAGCGGAGCTCCCAAGACGTCAGGCGTCAGAAGACAGGAGTCCGAAGACACCGGAGGGCTACGCCTGCTGCAGGTGCGTCTTGGCTCCAGACTGTGGGTCTTGGGCTTCGGGCGATCCAACAAACCGGGCGACGCCACCAGCGTCCTGCTGCCTTCTGCCTGCCGTCTCCTTGGGCCTGACCGAGCTCTCGGTCAGGAGGACGTGTGGTCCTTGTACTCGGGCCAGGGGATCCATCCCCCGCGGGTCTGGAACCCCCACCCTCGGACGCGCCGGCCGCGCAGGACGAGCGTCACCGGTTTGCGGGCGGGGTCGATCTCGATCCGATGCAGCCAGCGTGCCGGACGGATGCGCATCGAGAAGGGCGGGTGCCAGCGCTTGACGGTGGTGTCATCGGGACCCGGCGTGTGCTCCCAGTAGCCGCCGCGCAGGATGATGGTGAGGAACGGCCACGGGTGGTCGTGCAGGCACTCGTCGTCGCTGGCGTGGAACCAGTGAATGTAGAGGCCGAACCACCGACAGGCCACGACCCTGAGCCGTCGCAGATACAGCTCACCTGCATGCCGGTTGATCGGTTCCCACCGCCAGAGCTGCAATCGCCGTCCGTTCACCGTCAGCCTCCGTCGCCCAGATTATCGGTGCGAGCGTCCTCCGCGCTCATGCAGCGACGGTGATGCCGCCACGGCGTCCAGGAACAGCGAGAGCACCTCACGCACCACGCCGTTGTTCGCGCCCGTCAGGTTGATGAGGCCCACCACGACGACGCGCGTATCCGGCTGCATGATCATCAGCGACGTGCCCCCGACCGACCCGCCGGCGTGATACAGCAGCCGGCGGCCTGCGTCGTCGGTCCGGATGAACCAGCCGAAGCCATACCCCACCCCGACGCCGTCCCGCGTCTGCTGCTCGGTGAACAGCAACCGTTTGGCCGACGGGGACAGAAAGTCGTCCCGCAGGTGCGCGTTGGCGAACCGCAGCACGTCCTCGGTCGTCGAGAGGAACCCGCCACCGGCCCACTTGTAGCTGTTGTCGACGAACGGCGCGTTGATCAGATGCCGGTCGCCGTCGCGCACGTAGTAGCCGGTGCGCTGCGGAATGATACTGGTGACGAAATCGGCGACGGTGTCGTGCATGCCGAGAGGCCCGAAGACCGCGTCACGCATATAGTCCAGGAACGCCTGCCCGGAGGCGCCTTCGACCACCGCGCTGATCAGGTTGAAGCCGTAGCTCGAGTACGCGAACGCGGTACCCGGCGCGTGCAGCAAGGCGTCATCCTTGAAGATCGAGAGCGCGTCCACCACCGTCGCGTACGGGTCCCGGATGAAGTTCTCGTTGCCAGCGTAGTGCCGAATCCCACCAAGATGTCCGCCCAGCTGCCGGGTCGTGATCGGATACGCCTTCTCCGGAAACGACGGCACATACCGCTGGATCGGCACGTCGAGATCCAGCCGCCCCTCCTCGACGAGCGTCGCCACCGCCGCCGCGGTCATCGGCTTCGAGATGCTGCCCACGCGGAACTTGACCGAGGGCCACATCGGCACCCGGTGCTCCAGATCGGCGTAGCCGAAGCCTTCCGACCAGACCGTCTCCCCACCGACCGAAACGGCAATGGCGATGCCAGGATAGCCGCGCTCGGCCAGGTCGGCCTGCACCAGCGCCCGCGCTGCCCCGACCGCCTCGCCATAGCGCAGTGGCGCTGGCGCGACCGCTGGTGGCGCCGCAGCCGCCGCGGACTGGGCCGACGCGCCAACCGGGCACACCAACAGCAACAGCCCGACCGCGCACACCCGGCAGCATCGTGTCATCGTCTGGTCCCCGTGATGTCGGTCCTGACACTGAAGAGCGTCTTGCCGGCCGTCACATACAAGGTCCGCAGGTCCGGCCCGCCGAACGCCACGTTCGTGATGGTGTCTTCCGGGATCGGGATGTGTTCGAGCAGTTCCCCGTCCGGAGAGAACACGTGGATGCCAGCGACGGTGTCCAGGGTCTCGCTCGTCCCCCGACGCCGGTTCAGCCCGGCCGCGACATAGAGGTTGCCCTCGCTGTCGATCGTCATCCCGTCGCCGCTCCGCCCCGGATAAAAGTCGTGGAACACCCGCATGTTGCTGACGGTCCCCGCGTCGCTGAGGTCGTAGGCCCGAATCAGCCGAGGGCCACCCTCGCTCTGCTCGGTCTCGATCACATACAGCGTGCGGTCGTCGGGCGAGATCACGATCCCGTTGGGTCGGACGACCTCCGGCTCCGTCAGGATGCGCGCAATCGTGCCGTCCGGGTCGACGCGGTAGACTCCGTGCACGCCGGTCTGCTCCGGCCGTGGGTTCGGGCCGGGCCGATCCGTAAAGTAGATGCGGCCCTGACCGTCGAAGCTCAGGTCGTTCGGCGAATGCAGCTGCTTGCCCTCGAAGGCGTCGGCGATGACCTCGATCTCGCCCGTCTCCATGTTCGTGCGAGTGACACGCGGCAGGACGGTGTCGCCGTCACCGCTCTCACACGCGAGCAGGCGCCACGCGCTGTCGAAGATCAGACCGTTTGCGCGATGACTGGGCTCCCGGAACGTCGAGAGCCGGCCATCGGTCGACAGCCGCATGATGCGGTTGTTGCCCAGGTCGGTGAAGTACACCGTGCCGTCCTCGGCCACGGTGGGACCCTCGGTGAACGCCACGGTGGTGGCGACCGCGACCTCTCTGGACGCGGCCACCGGCATGGGCGTGTCAGCCGACGGCGCCGGTGCCTCGACCGTGCAGGCTGCAATCAGCAGCGGGACCGCAACCAGCGCGGCGACGAACGTGGCAGGACGTGCGAGACTCAGCATCGGGCCTCCTTATCTGTCGCAGAAGCTGGCGACGCCCTCCGGCGTCTCCTATCTCCTTGGAAGATCCTCTACTCAGGCAACGCGAAGGCGATCAGCTCCGGCGGGCGCCCTCCGATGGTCAGTGCAATGTACTGCCGTCCCTCGACCATATAGGTCATCGGCGTCCCGAGGGCGCCGGTCGGCAGGTCCACCGACCCCAGCTCTTCGCCGGTCTGCTTGGACCGCGCGACCAACCGCGGACCCCCGTCACTGCCGCCGGCCGACAGCACGCTGATCAGCAGCGTCTTGGTCAGCACCGGCCCACCCCATCCGTCACCACCGAGCGGCGGGAGGTTCAGGTCGCGCAGCAACGGATGGTTCCGGTAGCGGTCGCCGTCCCCGAGCGGCACCATCCACGCATGCTCGCCGGTATTCATGTCGATGGCGGTCATGCGCGAATAGGGCGGCTTGAGGAGCGGCAAACCCTGCGGCATCAGCGCACCCCGTCGCGATGGACCCAGTCCTCGTCCCGCCAACCGGTCCGCTTCGGGCGCTCCGTGGGTATAGGCCACGGTGGCCCCGAGCGCCGGGTCCGGCGCGTAGAGGGTGATGACGACGGCGTGATTGCGCGAGGGCACGTAGAGCATGCCGGTCTCCGGGTCCACGGCGGCGCCCGCCCAGGTCGCGGCCCCGGCGTCCGGTGGACGCATCAGGGTCCCCTGCCAGCCGCCCTCGACCGGGCGCGACGTGGGCGTGAACAGCGGTCCCAGCCTGAATGGTCGCACCGCCTCCACCGCCATCGCGCGGATTTCCGGCGTGAAGTCGACGAGGTCGTCGATCGTCACCCCCTGATACTCGAACGGCGCCGGCCGGGTGGGGAACGGCTGCGTCGGCGAGACGATCTCGCCCGGCATGTTCGTCTCGGTCGGCACCGGTCGTTCCTCGATCGGCCAGACCGGCTCGCCGGTCACCCGGTCGAACGTGTAGACGAAGCCCTGCTTGCTGACCTGGACCAGCGCCTTGATCGCCCGACCGTCGACGGTGATGTCGACGAGGTTGGGTGACGTCGGGAAGTCGTAGTCCCACAACCCGTGGTGCACCGCCTGAAAGTGCCAGACCCGCTGCCCGGTCTCGACGTCGACGGCGACGATCGATTCCGAAAACAGGTTGTCACCCGGACGGTCGGCGCCGTAGTAGTCGTTGGTGGCGGTCCCGGTCGGCAGATACACGTAACCCAGCTCGTTGTCGCCGCTCAGGAAGGACCAGACGTTGGCGTTCCCCGAGTAGCGCCACGAATCGTTCAACCAGGTGTCCGCCCCGAACTCATCGGGGCTGTTGGGTACGGTGTGGAAGTCCCACGTGTGCTCGCCCGTCCGGACGTCCCAGGCACGCACCCAGCCTGGCACCGCTTCTTTGGTGATGCGGCGGTCGGCGACCTGTGAGCCGTGGATCACCTTGTCGCGGACCACGATGGGTGGCGAGTGAATGCCGTAGAGCAGCGCGTTCAGGTAGTCGCGGTCCTCCCTGACCGCGCGCGGTACTCCGACCATCGCATCCACCATCCCGCTGCCGTCCGGACCGAAATCGGCGCACGGCTGGCCGGTCTGCGCGTCCACGCACACCAGATACCCGCTGCCGGTGCCCCAGAAGATCCGCTCGTCACCCTCGCCATCCGTCCAGTAGGCGACACCCCGCTGCCGGAAGGTCCCACTCATCGGCGTGGTCCCCTCCTCATAGCTCTTGGGGTTGAACACCCAGAGCGTCTCGCCCGTCGTCGCGTCGATCGCGACCCCCTGGGACAACGCCGTGTTGAGGTAGACCACCCCACCGATCATGAGCGGCGTGGCTGCCATGCCGCCGGCGCGCGGGAGGTGACCGGTGCGGTACAGGTTGGGCGTGTCGGCCACCAGCGACTCGACGATGGCGTCGAGCGGCGCCCTCCACTCGCTGCCGTCGGGCATCGTCCGGCTCACCATGGCGTCGACCGACCGCCAGCGCCAGGCGATCTCGAGGTCGCTGAAGTTGCCGGCGTCGATCTGGTCCAGCGGCGAGTACTTCTGGCTGGCGATGTTACCGCCGTAGCTGCGCCACTCTCCGTTCTCGGTGCCGTAGGTCTGCCAGGCGCCGCGCTGTTGCGCGCGCAC
>Ga0114948_10000228_pt1 | contig 20673 bp, 13 predicted proteins | sample CR04metaG_FD_83877 | JGI IMG/M metagenome (GOLD analysis project Ga0114948, IMG submission 83877) | Deep subsurface microbial communities from Mariana Trench to uncover new lineages of life (NeLLi) - CR04 metaG | ecosystem: Environmental > Aquatic > Marine > Ocean trench > Sediment | place...
GCTCTCGCACGTCCATGTGCTCCGCGGCACCTGCACATCCGTGTGCAATGGCCGCTCTCGCACGTCCATGTGCTCCGCGGCACCTGCACATCCGTGTGCAATGGCCGCTCACCACACCGCAGTCATCTCCGCCTCGATTATTCATGAAGCCTCGGCTGCGGTAGTATGCGATTTCCTGGCGGGGGAGAAGGGACTGCAGGATCTCACCGGAGCTATCTCATGGCCGCGAATCCGAAGCTAATTGATATTGACCAGCAGGAAACCGACGAATGGATCGAGTCCCTGCACTCGGTTCTCGAGCGCGACGGCATCGATCGCGCTCATTATTTATTGGAAACCCTCATCGAAGAGGCGCGGCGCTCCGGCGCATATCTGCCCTACTCCGCCAACACGGCCTATCTGAACACCATTCCCGAGACCAAAGAGGCGTACACCCCCGGCGACCCGGCCATGGAGTGGCGGATCCGCTCGCTGATACGCTGGAACGCGTTGGCGATGGTGGTGCAGGCCAACCGCGCCAATTCTGAGCTGGGCGGTCACATCGCGAGCTTTGCCTCCTCGGCGACGCTCTACGACGTGGGCTTCAACCACTTCTGGCATGCTCCCGACGACAAGCATGGCGGCGATCTGGTGTTCATTCAGGGCCATTCAGCCCCGGGCATCTACGCGCGCGCTTTCCTCGAAGGTCGCATCAGCGAAGCACAGATGCACAAATTCCGGCAGGAAGTGGACGGTGGCGGCCTGTCTTCCTATCCGCATCCCTGGCTGATGCACGACTTCTGGCAGTTTCCGACGGTGTCCATGGGGCTCGGCCCGATCATGGCGATTTACCAGGCGCGCTTCATGAAGTACCTGCACAACCGCGGCATCATCGACGGTGAAGGCCGCAAGGTCTGGGCATTCATGGGCGACGGGGAGATGGACGAGCCGGAGTCCATGGGCGCCATCACGCTCGCGTCCCGGGAAGAGCTCGACAATCTGGTGTTCGTCATCAACTGCAATCTGCAGCGCCTCGACGGGCCGGTACGCGGCAACGGTAAAATCATTCAAGAGCTGGAAGCGGCATTCCGCGGCGCCGGTTGGAATGTGATCAAGGTCATATGGGGTTCTTACTGGGACCCGCTGCTGCAGCGCGATACCAAGGGGCTGCTGCGCAAGCGCATGGAGGAATGCGTCGACGGCGAGTATCAGAACTTCAAGTCGAAAGACGGCGCCTACGTGCGCGAGCATTTCTTCGGCAAGTATCCCGAGCTGAAGAACATGGTCTCGAATATGAGTGACGAGGACGTCTGGCGTCTCAACCGTGGCGGCCATGATCCGCACAAGGTGTACGCAGCTTACGACGCGGCCGTCAAACACACGGGGCAACCCACGGTCATTCTCGCCAAGACCGTGAAAGGTTACGGCATGGGCGAAGCCGGCGAAGGACAGAACATCACTCACCAGCAAAAAAAAATGGGGGAACACGCGCTCAAAGCTTTCCGCGACCGCTTCAAAATCCCCATCTCCGACGACGAGATCGCCGACGCACCCTTCTACCGGCCACCCCAGGACAGCCCCGAGATCAAGTACATGCACGAACGGCGCCAGGCGCTGGGCGGCTTCCTGCCCGCTCGCCGAACCCACGTGGATCCTCTGGCGGTTCCGGAGCTCTCGGCGTTCGAGAGCCAGCTCAAGGACAGCGGCGAGCGCAAGATTTCCACCACCATGGCCTTCGTGCGCATCCTCACGGCGCTCGTCAAGGACAAAAAGATCGGCCAGCACATCGTCCCCATCGTCGCCGACGAGTCACGCACCTTCGGCATGGAAGGACTGTTCAGACAGCTCGGTATCTACTCCATGAAGGGCCAGCTCTACGAACCCGAAGATGCCGATCAGCTCATGTACTACCGGGAAGACAAAAAGGGGCAGATCCTCCAGGAAGGAATCAACGAAGCCGGCGCGATGTCGTCGTGGATTGCCGCGGGCACGGCATACAGCAACCACGGCGTCAGCATGATCCCCTTCTACATTTTCTATTCCATGTTCGGGTTTCAGCGCATCGGTGATCTCGCCTGGGCGGCGGGCGATATTCAAGTGCGGGGGTTTCTGATCGGCGGCACTTCGGGTCGCACGACGCTTGCCGGCGAAGGTCTGCAACACGACGACGGCCACAGCCATCTTTTCTCAGCCAACATTCCGAACTGCATTTCCTACGATCCTACCTTCGGCTACGAGCTCGCAGTGATCATCCAGGATGGCCTGCACCGCATGTACCACGATCGGGAAACCATCTTCTATTACGTCACGGTGATGAACGAGAATTATCACCAACCCGCGATGCCCGAGGATGCCCGGGAAGGAATCCTCAAAGGCATGTACTGTCTGCGCGAGGCGGCAGGGGACGGACGCGGCAAGAAGAAGCCAAGTGTGCAACTCATGGGATGCGGCTCCATCTTGCGTGAGGTGGTGGCGGCAGCCGATTTGCTGGAAAAAGATTTCGGCGTGGCGGCGACCGTTTGGAGCACTCCCTCGTTCACCGAGCTGCAGCGGGAAGGCGCGGATACGGCACGCTGGAACATGTTGCATCCCGAAGAGAAGCCGCGGCAAAGCTATGTGGCACAATCTTTGAGCAAATACGAAGGACCGGTGGTCGCCGCCAGCGACTATGTGCAGATGTTTGTCAATCAAATCCGCCCCTTCGTAGATCGCCGCTACGTGGCTCTCGGCACCGATGGATACGGACGCAGCGATACACGCAAGAACCTGCGCCGCTTTTTCGAAGTCGACAGACACTACGTGGCCGTGGCGGCGCTCAATGCGCTCGCCGACGATGGTGATGTCCCGCGGTCAAAAGTCGCGGAGGCGATCAAGAAGTACGACGTCGACGCCGACAAACCAAATCCACTGACTGTCTAGGGGGGCAGACGGTGTCGAGGATGGAAGAAATACTGGTACCTGACATCGGCGACTTTCAGGACGTGCCGGTTATCGAGATCGCGGTGTCTCCGGGAGACAGCGTGGTCGCCGAGGACTCCCTTGTCACTCTCGAGAGCGACAAAGCGACCATGGACGTGCCATCCCCCACGGCGGGTGTGGTCAAGGAAATGAAGGTCCGTCTCGGCGACACGGTCTCCCAGGGTTCGCTGATCCTCACCCTGGAGGTAAACGACGCGGACACCGCGCCGGAGCCGCCCCCCGAAGAGGAACAAAAGCCGCGGCCGAGCCCGGCGGCTGATACACGACCCCCTGGCCCGGCAGCGGCGGCGCCGGTTGCTACTCCATGCGCGCCTCGTCCCTCGCCCACGGCCTCGCTGCCATCGCCGGCGGCTGCAGCCCATGCACCTTCCCATGCCACCCCGTCGCTGCGCCACTTCGCCCGCGAGCTGGGCGTGGACTTGAGCCGCGTGCGCGGCACCGGGCGCAAGGGACGGGTGCTGCGCGACGATGTGACGCGTTTCGTCAAGGGCGAGCTGGCCGCGGGCGGTGCCGGTGGCGAACCCGGTGCGGGCATTCCGCCGGTACCGGTGGTGGACTTCGCCAAGTTCGGCCAGGTCGAGATTCAAGCGCTCACACGCATCCAGAAGATCTCCGGCCAGCATCTGCGCCGCGCCTGGCTGAATGTGCCCCACGTCACCCATCACGACGAGGCCGACGTGACGGAGATGGAAGCGTTTCGCCAGTCACTCAAGGAGCAGGCTGCCCGCCAGGGCGTACGCGTCACAGCCCTTTCATTCATCATGAAAGCCGTGTGCGCGGCGCTGGTCGAATTCCCGACCTTCAACGCCTCACTGGCCGCCGATGGCGAAAGTCTGGTGCTGAAAAAGTACTTCCACATCGGCGTCGCCGTCGACACCCCCGGCGGCCTGGTGGTCCCGGTGATACGCGATGTGGACGGCAAAGGAATCATGGCGCTGGGCGCGGAGCTCGCCGAGCTGAGCGCGCGCGCCCGGGACGGCAAGCTCAAGCCCGGCGAGATGCAGGGCGGCTGCATGACCATATCGAGCCTGGGGGGTATAGGCGGCACCGCCTTCACGCCCATCGTCAACGTCCCCGAGGTAGCGATACTGGGTGTCACGCGGGCACGCATGGCGCCGGTCTGGAACGGTGAGAGCTTCGAACCGAGGCTCAAGCTGCCGCTGGATCTGTCCTACGATCACCGCGTCATCGATGGCGCGCAAGCCGCGCGCTTCATGAGCTTCCTGGTCGGCGTGCTCGGGGACATCCGGCGTTTGCTGTTGTGATGGCAACAACCGCGTAGCGGCTTTCCCGAGCGAGCCCAGCCCATGCCCCCAACCACCGAGGTCAAGGTCCCGGATATCGGCGATTTCGGCGAGGTCGAAATCATCGAAGTTGCCGTGGCGCCCGGTGATCGCGTCGAGCTCGAGCAGGGCCTGATTACGCTCGAGAGTGACAAAGCCACCATGGATGTGCCGTCACCGGCCGCCGGTATCGTCACAGCCTTAGCCGTGTCCGTGGGCGACAAAGTGTCGCAAGGTTCGTTGATACTCACCCTGGAGGCCACCGCCGAGGCGACCGCGCCCGGGGGCTCCAGCGCCGCGCCGGAGAGCGCAGCGGATGAGTCCCAGGCCGCGCTTGCCGCCGCGCCGCCGGCGGTGGCAAGCGGAGACGCGGACGTGGACGCGGATGTGGTGGCGCAAGTGGTCGTGATAGGCGCCGGTCCCGGTGGCTACACCGCCGCCTTCCGTGCCGCCGATCTGGGCCAGAAGACCGTGCTCATCGAGCGTTACCCGACCCTGGGCGGCGTGTGTCTCAACGTTGGCTGCATTCCCTCCAAAGCGCTGCTGCACACCGCCGAAATCATCAACGGCGCAGCGGCCATGGCGGAGCACGGGGTCGAATTCGGCACGCCCAGAATTGCGCTTGCCAAGCTGGCTGCCTGGAAAAACGCCATCGTCGGGCAGCTCACCAAAGGACTCGCGGGGCTCGCCAAGCAGCGCAAGGTCGAGGTGCTCCAGGGCGTCGCCACGTTCGTGTCACCGCATATGCTCGAAGTGAATGGTGCCGATAGCGTGGTTCGCGTGGCCTTCGAGCAAGCCATCATTGCCGCCGGCTCCCAGGCGACGCAAATTCCGTCGTTCCCCAACGACGACCCGCGACTCATGGATTCCACCAGCGCGCTGGTTCTCGAAGAAGTGCCGAAGCGCTTGCTGGTCATCGGCGGCGGCATCATCGGTCTCGAAATGGCGACGGTGTATCAGGCCCTGGGGTCGCGGGTGACCGTGGTGGAACTGCTCGACCACCTGATGCCCGGTTGCGACAGGGATCTGGTGGGGCCGCTGGCAAAACGCATCGGCAAGCTCTACCAGGCTATTTATCTGGGCACCCGGGTAACCGCTATCGATGTCCAGAAGAAGGGACTCAAGGTGCACTTCGAAGGCGCCGAGGCGCCGGCCTCCGAGGTCTTCGAACGCGTCCTGGTCGCCGTCGGACGGCGCCCCAACGGCCACCGGTTGGGCGCCGACGCCGCAGGCGTGGCCGTGGACGAGGCAGGCTTCATCCATGTGGATTCCCAGCAGCGCACCAACGTGGCGCACATATTCGCCATCGGCGACATCACGGGTCAGCCGATGCTCGCCCACAAAGCCACCCATGAGGGCAAGGTGGCGGCGGAAGTGGCAAGCGGCAAGAAATCACACTTCGACGCTCTCGCAATCCCCAGCGTCGCCTACACGGATCCGGAAGTTGCCTGGACCGGTGTCACGGAAAGCGAGGCGAAAGAACAGGGGCTCGATTTCGACAAGGCGACTTTTCCCTGGGCGGCGAGCGGGCGATCCTTAGGCATGGGCCGCAACGAGGGGCTCACCAAGCTGCTCTTCGACAAGGCCAGCGGCCGCCTCATCGGCGCCGGCATCGTCGGCCCCCACGCCGGCGAACTCATCTCCGAGGCCACCCTGGCCCTGGAGATGGGCGCCGACGCCGCCGACATCGCACTCACCATTCACCCCCACCCGACTCTGTCCGAGACCCTGAACTTCGCCGCCGAGATGGTGGCAGGCACGATCACCGATCTCTACGTGCCGCGGCGCAAATAACCCGCCGCCTGTCCATGAGCGTCGCCTTGAGCTACAAGTCCCATGGCGAGGCGGCCGGCACGCCCGTGGTGATTCTCCACGGCCTGCTGGGTTCCAGCGGCAACTGGCGCAGCATCGCGCGCCGCCTCGCCGAGCAGCACCGGGTGTTCGCCCTGGACTTGCGCAACCACGGCGAATCCCCCCACGTGGACACCATGAGCTATCCAGCCATGGCCAACGACGTGCGCGCATTTCTGGACAGCCATGATATCGATGCCGCCACCATCATCGGCCACAGCATGGGCGGCAAAATTGCCATGCGCCTGGCATTGGATGCGCCCCAACGGGTGGAGCGCCTGGTGGTGGTGGACATCGCGCCTACCGTGTCCCACCACGATCACCTGCCCTGGCTGCGCGCCATGGCCTCCCTGGATCTGGGCCGCGTCAAGCGGCGTGCGGATGCCGATGCCATGCTCGAAGCAGCCATTCCGGACGCCGCCATGCGCCAGTTCCTGCTGCAGAATCTCGCCGCCACCCCCAGCGGCTTCGTCTGGCGCATCCATCTCGCGGCCATCGAGAACAACCTGCCGGCTTTGCTGGATTTCCCCGTGGACGCGGACCTGCAACCCTTTCGCCGCTCGGCCCTGTTCGTGCGCGGCGCGCAATCGGACTATGTGTTGCCGGAGGACGAGACAGTCATCCGGGCGCTGTTTCCCCACGCCAGATTCGTCACCATCGAGGGCGCCGGCCACTGGCTGCACGCGGAGCAACCGGCCCGCTTTCTCGCGGCGCTGGACGGACTTTGAGCGTGCGCCTGGTGGCGGCGCTGTTCGGGGCTGCGGCGGCCTGGCTGCTGGCGACCCTGGCCATGGGTTTGGTGACAATACCGGCAACGGCCGCCGGCGGAGCCATTGCCGTGTCGCAGCCCTACCGATTGTCACCCCACGTCGCCCCCGGCGAAATCACCATGGGTATCCGGCTGCTGGGCAGCGTCGAGCTCAGCAGAACATCCATCGCGGGCCTGCCCCTGGGCGGCCTCTCGAGTCTTGCCTGGGACCAGGACGAATCACGACTTTACGCCCTTTCGGATCGCGGCAGCCTGTTCCACCTGCGCCCGACATTCGACAACGGCACCCTGGTGCGCGTGGAGGCGCTGACGGCCTTTGCGCTCCGCGACCGCCGGGGCCGCGTACTCCAGGGCCGCCATGCCGATGCCGAGGGTATGGTATTGCAGCATGCTGACAACGGAAAAGCCGGCGACAGCCTGCTGGCAGTGGCCTTCGAACGCCATCCCCGCATCGTGCGCTTCAGGCCCGACGGCCGCTATGTGGATCAACTGGAACTGCCCGCCGATCTGCACGATGCCAGCCACTTCAGCGATCCCAACAAGGCCCTGGAATCTCTCACCTGGCTTCCCGGGCTGGGCTTCCTGACCGCGCCAGAGCGCCCGCTGGCGGGAGCCGGCAAGGGCACCGTCGGCCTCTTTGCCCTCGATGGCAGAAGCTGGCGCTACCCTCTGCTGGCGACACCGAACGCGTCCCTGGTGGACATGCAAGCACTGCCCGACGGCAGCCTGTTGACCCTGGAACGCGGCCATGGGCTGATGTTTCTTCCCATCGTCATTTCGCTCCGGCAGACACGGGTCACGGCCGACAACGCCGGTCAGCGCCTGCCGGTTTCGACCATAGCGATTCTGGACTCGTCACAGGGTTGGAGCGTGGACAATTTCGAAGGCCTGTCCCGCCATCGGGATCTAAAGTTCTTCATGGTAAGCGACGACAATTTTAATGCCTTGCAGAAAACGCTGCTGGTGTATTTCGAGCTGGCCGGCACGGGCGATCCGGGGTCAGAATGCAATCCGCCAGAATTTGAACTGCGTCAACAAAACCCGGGTTGACATGAACTAAACTCGTAAATTGCAGGCGTTAAAGACAAGCTGATGGGTGCGAAGGCAAGGGTAATCGAGGCAGGTCAGTTCGGCGTCGATGAAGCGCTGTTGCGTCATTTCGTGCCCATGAATGGCCTCACCGAGGCGCACATTTCCCAGCTGCTGCCCTTCGCCGGTGTCTCCGAGTTGCACCCCGGCGACAACATTCCCACCAACTTCAAGACATCCGACCAAGCCTACTACGTGGTGCAAGGCCGGCTGGACCTCTACAGCGGCTCGAACCTCACCGGAGCCGTAACAGGGGGCACCGAGCAAGCGCGTTTCCCGCTTTCCCATCTGCAAACGCGCTTCGAATCGGCTCGTGCCGGCGGCGCGGTGCGCCTGCTGCGCGTGGACCGCGCGCGGGTCAGCGCGCTGCTGATCCTCGAGGAGCCGTCGGCCGGCGCCACCACCCGCCGCCGCGCCGCCCAGAGCGCGCTGGATTCCCGTCAGATCATCACCCGGCTGCTGAAGTCCCAGATCTTCTCGCACATTCCGCCGGCCAATGTGCAGCGCCTGCTGGAACTCGCCGAGCCCGTGCAGGTGCATGCCGGCGACGTGGTCATTCGCCAGGGCGAGCAGGGAAATTACTGCTACATCTTGATGGAAGGCCGGTGCTCGCTGACGCGCCGGGCGCCCGGCGAGATCCTGCCGCGCACCCTGGGCGAGCTTGGCCCCGGCGATAGCTTCGGCGAAGAGGTGCTCGGCGACAAAGGTGTGCGCCGCAGCACCGTGGCCATGCGCACCGATGGCTGGCTGCGCCGGCTGAGCCGAGCTCAGTTTGCGCAACTGGTCGGAAAGACCAGCTTGGATCAGGTGAGCTGGCGCGAGGCCCGGGATCTCGTCGGCCGCGGGGCGAAGTGGCTGGACGTGCGCCTGGCCGACGAGCACCGCAACGACGGATTGCCCGGCAGTCTGAACATGCCGCTTGCCGAGATCGGAGGGCGTAGCCGTGAGCTCAATCGAAAGGTACCCTACATCGTGTGCTGCAACACCGGGCAACGCAGCATCGCTGCGGCAGCCCTGCTGCGAGAGCAGGGCTTTTCGGTGTGCGTATTGGAGGACGGATTGATGGGAAGAATTCCCCGCGGGGGCAATGATGGGTCCACCAACGATCTGAAGGCCCAGCTTGTACTCGCCGACGCCGAGATTCGCACCGCCATGGAGCGCAAGGCCCGGGCCGACGCGACGCGCGAGGCTGCCGCCAGGGGCGGCGGCATGAGCGACAGCCAACGGGTAAGGATGCGTGCCAAGAGCGAAGCCGAGGTGGCCCGGGCAGCCGAGGCGCTGGCGGGCGCGAAACGGCGCAAGCTCGAGCTGGAATCCATGGTGCACACCATGGAAGCCAAGACCGCGGATGAGCGCCAGCAGGCCGATTCGGTCGTCGAGCAATTGCGCCAGCAAACCGATATCCGCCTGCAGGCGGAGAAAAATCGCCTGCAGGGAGAGTACCTGCAGGCAGCCGGCGCCATGGACGATCTCAAGCGTGCCCAGAACGACGCCGAGACGCACTTCCAGAAAGAGCGCGAACGCCTGGAAGCGCAGATAACCCAGGCCCGGGCAGCCATGTCCAGTGAGGCAGGACGCATCCGCGGCGAAGTACAATCGGCCAAGCGTGCCGCCGCCGTGAAAGCCGAGAGAATTCGCCGCGAGCAGGCGCTCGCCGAGCAACAGCTACGCGCCCGCACCGAAGCGCGCCTGCTGGCCGAGCGCCGCAAGCTGGAGACGGAGTTCAACGCCAGCATGAGTTCCGTGCGCCAGGCCAGTCAGAACTTGAGCAGCGCCGAAAATGCCAAACGCGAGGCACAACGCAAGGCCGACGAGGTGGCCGCGAAGCTGCGCACCGCCGAGCAAAAGGCCCGGCGCGGAGGCGCGGCAGCGGCGGGCCGCCAGGAGGCCGGCCGCCGGTTGGAGGCCGCTCATCGGGCGCAGCAGAACAACGCAGCCACACGTGGCAAGCCTTCCAACGTGGTTCCTTTCAAGGCCCCGAGCACGGGCTCCGACACCTTCGACCCCAGCAACACGATGGTGGCCCTGCGCACCGAGCTGCACACCTTCGAGGACAAGGTGTCCGAGGCCAGCAACCAAATCGACGCCGCTTCACAGGCACGCGCCCAAGCGCAACGCGCGCAATTGCTGGTGGAGGAACGCCTGGCGCGACAACGGGCATTGGAAGAAGAGACGCGGCTGACTTTGTATGAGGAGGCGGAGAGCTGGCTGGCCGAAGAGCGCGCCCACGATGGTTCGGCGGCGTCGAAAGAGAAGGAGCGTGTGCGCGCCAAGACCAAGGCCGAGGAGGCTAAGCGCCAAGTGAAGGCTTCCCAGGATCTGATGTCGGATGTGAAATCCCAGCTTTCCGGCGATTACGACGACGAGGCAAGCTCCATCGAGCACAGCCTGCGCATGCGCGAGATGGAACAGGAGGCGTTGGCTAAAGAAACAACCGAGTCTGTTCAGCCAAAGGGTGGTGACGAACGCAGGAAAGCCAAAGAAGCCCTGGAGCGCGCGCGCGAGCACGTGCAACGCCTGAAAAATCGCTACGACAAGGACTGAATCCCCCCCGCCCAGGCGTTCAGCGACGCAACGATGGTGGCGCGCGTGTCCCCGACATCCTCATTGATGATCCCGTGGCGCTGGGAATCGATCATCTTCCAGTCCACGGGCACACCATCCAGATACTCCAGAATGGTGTCGATACTGTCGGGCACCACTACCGGGTCATCGCTGCCCTGCACCAGCGTCACCGGGCACGCCACCTGCGGCAGACTCGCCTTCAGCACGTCCACCAGCACGGTCAACTCGTACAGGCCACGTACCGGCATCTGGCGGTAGTTAATTCGCGGGTGCTCGGAATCGTTGGTCTGAAACGGCTTGATTCCCTCGAAGGACGACATCCATCGCACCAGACGGTTGGCGCTGTGCACCAACGGCACGTAACGCATGCCGCGATCCTGAAACTTCATGGGAACCGAGGCCGCCACCACCCCGGCCAGCCCCGGCGGTCGCTGCGATGCCAGGATCAACGACAGTGCGCCACCGGTGGAAAACCCCACCAGCGCGACCCCCGGCGCCAGCCCCGACATGATGGAAAATCCGCGGCGCACCGAATCCTGCCAGTCCTGCCAGCTGCGCTCACGCAGATCCCACGGCGACGTCCCATGGCCCTTGAGTCTCACGCCGAGCACGGGAAAGCCGAGGCGAAAAAGCTGCTCACCGAAGCTCCGCAACTCGGCGGGTGAAGCCAGGAAGCCGTGCACCAGGACCACACCCAGGGGGCGCGGTGTTTCCGGCATCAACAGATAAGGCTCGCCACTCTCGGTGGCGGTCTCGGTATCGTTGATCTCGCGGTGTCGTGGCTTCGAGAATTGCTGGCGATCCCACTCATAGCCGATCAGCTCATCATCGAAGCGCAACCTCGCCAGCGCATCCTCGGGCGTCGCCCCGGCTTCGTCGAGGGCCTCCTTGACCGAGGACGCAACGCCACCAAGCGGTGCCGCCTCGTTGGCATAGACTTCGATGAGATTCTCCAACCGCACCTCGTCGAACGTGTGCTCGGCCCGCAGCTTCGGCAGAAACCAGTACTCATCATCCACGTGATAAATGAGATCCGTCTTCGAAGCGGTTCTCAGAAACTGCTCAAAGCCGGCGCATTTGCCTTCCAGCAAACCGCCGTAGGCCTGCGGATTGCGCAAGCTGCGATGCAAATGGATTTCGGCCTCGGACTGCAGATGTTTCACGGCCACATAGAGCATCCGGTGAAAACGCACATCCTCGATGGCGTCCTGGTTGCGATCGACGAGACCGAGCACCAGGCTGGACGCCAGATGGCTCAAGTTGACGGTAACCCCCATGTACATCCTGTGCATGTAGTCGTCGCGCAGACGCATGGCATTGCGCCGCAGACGCCGGGCCAGCAGGCGCCGATCCCAGCGACCGGAATCGGGCCTCAGCGCAAAGGCATCGTCAAGAGACTCCAATCGTGCGGCTACACGCTCCAGCAGTTTCCGGTCCCACCATCGCCAGCAATCCGTTACCCGCACAGGCTTGCACAGCCGGATGTCCATGTCGGTATCGCGAAGCAGGATGTTGCCCTCGATGAGCAACTCCTCCGAGAGGCGCCGGCTCAATCCTCTGTTGAGGAGTTCCGCCCCCTGGCGCAACAGGTTGTCGCCTACCCGGATGGGATAAAAGGTGATGTTCGCCGGCACGATGTGCGTGGGCCTTCGGGCAGCGTTCAGGAGTTCCTCGCCACTGGCGAGTTGCAGGGATTCCGCCCAGGCGTCGATGCGGCGCGAGTGACCTGCCTCGTGGGCTTTCACTACCGCCCGCTTGAACGCCTCCAACGCCAATCCCAGCACAGCCGCGCCGGTGTGCTGCTTGCGGCGCGCCTCGGCGCTTCGCGAATAAACGCTGTATGAACCCCGCGAATCCAGCACGCGCCTGTCCTTCACCATACCGCCTTCGGGAAACACCACGATCTTGCGTCCCCTTAAGATCTCTTTGGCAAGAAAAGGCAAGAGACCGGGAAGATCCTCCGGCACTGCGCCAACGCGAATCAGGTAGTTGGAAAAGGCATCGCCTTCGACGAAAAACTCCCCGGCGGCGATAGACCGGCAGTAGGCACCACTTTCCATGTGGATGAGGTATTGGGGAATGAAGGTTTCGAAGCGGGCGAAATGATTGAACAGGAAGATGTCACCGTCGGCAATCTGGGTGCCCCGGTGGTGCAGTTTGAGATTTACCGACAGAACTTTTCTCAATAAGGTAAAGAGCCGCGAAGTCCACTCGTAGGTCGCGGAATTGATTTCATACTCGACCTTTTCGTTCATGGCCGCGATTCAGGGAGCGGACATCCGTCGCCCATAGCGAACATAGTAGGCAATGGCGAGGGAACTGAACCAGAAACCCGCGAGAAGCCCGATGACTCCGTCATAACTGCCGATAATGAATGACCACGAGGCTTCCACGTTCGGGTAAGTGGTTTGGCGCAGCATTTTCACCACCATGACCCAGCCCGCATGGATTCCGATGCACTCGGCAATGCGCCCCGTGCGATAGCGAATCAACCCCAGGAGAAGGCCACCCGCGACCAATGCGAATAGCGAATCGAAAAAATCGGGATCGTGAAAACCGTGCAGACTCGTGAACAGCACGGCAGTCCCGCTCAGCCAACGCACCTCGTCCGCCGGAATGCTGATGTCGGCGCTGACGAAGTGCATAGCGCCATAGACCACCGAAATGAAGACGATGGCGAATGCGCTGTTGCTTACCCGCGCGATACTGGTTTGCAGAGCCCCACGAAACCACGTCTCCTCGATGAATCCCACCATCAAGCCGGCAAACGCACTCTGCAACAGAACAACCGTCAGGACCAGCGGACTCAACACTACGCCCGGCCTGAGGACGCGAATCTCGAATACCAGAAGAATCGACACGACGAACGCCATGCTCGCGATACCGATCGTGGCACCCAGCACTAAACCCTTGAAAAACCCCCGCTGGCTGCGACTCGGACCATAGCCCCAACCGGCCCGTGTGTTGAGAGCGAAGCTCGAGAGCAACGGCCATAGTCCCAGCAGGCCGTAGAGCTTCAGCAGCCGCAGCACCATCTCGTCGAAGGGCATGTCACGCAGCCCGAGACCCTCAAGGCCCAGGAACACCGGATAGGATGTCACGGCCGTCAGCACGAATATGGCGAGGACGTAGATCAGAAACGGGGCGAGACGCATGGCTTCAGTCTAGACGACGGTCTCCCGGGCGCCGCCCACCACCGCCCCGGCGTAAGGCGCGATTACCGAACCGCGACTTGATCGAATCTACCACCGTATCGATACGCCGTTGCTGCTCGCGATCCTCAGTCTCGAACAATTGGCCCTGCGCATGGGCGCCGGCGGTCAAAGCGCTCACGCCCATTCCCAGCAAGCGCACCGGCCGTGGGCTGCGTGCGAGCTGGGCTCGCAGCAGGCCCGCGGCTGTCACGGTCAGCTCTCTGGTCACGTTGCTGGGAGCATCGAGGCTTTCGGAGCGCGTGACGGTGTGAAAGTCCGCGTAACGCACTTTGATGTACACCGTCTTACCGCGCAAGCCCTGACGGCGCAGGCGCGTGGCGACCTGCTCGGTCAGCTCCAGTAACCACGATCTCAGAATCTCGGGGTCGTCGATATCGGTGGCGAAGGTGGTTTCATGGCTGATGGACTTGGCGTCGCGATCCGGTACCACCCGGCGATCGTCGATGCCCCGGGCCAGCCGCGCCCAATGCACCGCCGTGTTGGCGAACCGGCTGACCAGAAGCGCCTCGGGCAAGCGGCGCAGATCACCGATAGTGTGCACCCCCATCTGGGCGAGATCACGGTTTGACACCTTGCCCACCCCCCACAAACGCGATACCGGCAGGGGTTCGAGGAACGCTTCGATGGCGTCCGTCGGCACCACCACCAGACCATCGGGCTTGTCCAGATCGCTGGCCAGCTTGGCCAGGAACTTGTTCGGCGCGACCCCCACCGAGGCGACCAGACCGAGCTCTTCGCGAATTTCCTCCTTGATACGCCGGGCGATGGCCAGGCCATCGCCGAACAAGCGCAGGCTCGATGTCACATCGAGAAAAGCCTCGTCCAGGGACAGCGGTTCCAGCAGTGGCGTGTAGCGGGCGAAGATGCCGCGCAATGCGCAAGATACCTCCCCGTAGCGGTCCATGCGCGAGCGGATGAATACGGCGTGGGGACACAGTCGCCGGGCCCGGGCCGCCGGCATGGCGCTGTGAATGCCGTAGCGCCGTGCCGCGTAATTGGCGGCGGCCACCACGCCGCGCCCGTCCGGCGTACCACCGACGACCACCGGCTGGCCAACGAGCCCGGGATCGTCCAGCTCTTCCACCGACGCGTAGAAGGCGTCCATATCCACGTGCAAGATCATGGCGTCACTGTACCAGAGGGGATCCGCTGGCGATTGAAAGAGCGTGGCTATAATAGCCGTTGGTGTCGTCGGCGAAGCAACGATCCATGGACAGCGCAGCCACACAACGGTTTATCGATCAGCTCTGGAATGAGTCCATCGTCCCAGAGCTGGTGGAATACATAAAGATCCCGAACAAATCGCCGGCATTCGACCCCGACTGGCAGAGCCACGGTCATATGGAGGACGCCGTCTCGCTCATCGAACGCTGGTGCCGCGGCCACGCGCTGCCGAACATGCAGGTGGAGGTGGTACGCCTGGCCGGCCGCACACCGCTCATACTCATGGAAATTCCGGGCCGAGGAGACGACCAGGGAAGCGGCCAACAGGACGAACCCGGGAGCAGCGGGGCAGGCACGGTGCTGCTCTACGGACACCTGGACAAGCAACCGGAGATGCACGGCTGGCGCGAAGGCTTCGGCCCCTGGACCCCCGTCATCGAGGGCGAGCGGCTCTACGGTCGCGGCGGCGCCGATGACGGATACGCGGCGTTCGCGAGCCTGGCGGCCATCCACGCGCTGGAGGAACAAGGGATCCCCCACGCCCGCTGCGTGATCCTCATCGAGGCCTGCGAAGAGAGCGGCAGCTATGATCTGCCCTACTACATCGACGCCCTCGCCGCGCGCATCGGCGAGCCGGATCTGGTCATATGCCTGGATTCCGGTTGCGGCAATTACGATCAATTGTGGTGCACGACTTCACTGAGAGGGATGGCGGCGGGCGATCTGAGCGTGGAGGTCTTGAGCGAGGGCGTGCATTCCGGTGACGCCGGCGGCATCGTGCCGTCCTCGTTCCGGCTGCTGCGGCAACTCCTCAGTCGTCTAGAGGACCAGACCAGCGGCCGCATTCTTCAACCGGGCTTTCACGTCGACATCCCGGGCGAGCGCCGGGCCCAGGCCGAGCATGCGGCGCAAGTGCTCGGTGACACCCTCTACACCCGCTTCCCGTTCCTGGACGGCGTCGCCCCGGTGTACGCCAGGGGCGCCGAGATGGTGCTCGACCGCACCTGGCGCCCGGCGCTGGAGATTACCGGCGCGGCCGGGATCCCCGCCCTGGAAGCCGCCGGCAACGTGGCCCGCCCGATGACCGCTGTGCGCATTTCCCTCAGACTGCCTCCGACCTGCGACGCCGAACACGCCTCCCGGGAGCTGAAAAAGCTCCTGGAAGCCGACCCGCCCCAGGGCGCCCATGTCCGCTTCCGCCCGGAGATGGCCGCTGACGGCTGGAACGCTCCGCCGGTCAGCGACTGGCTGCGGGCCTCGGTGGCTGCGGCCTCGAAGGACACCTTCGGCCGTGACGCAGTGTACATGGGCGAAGGCGGCACCATCCCCTTCATGGCCATGCTGGGGGAAAAATTCCCCGAGTCCGAATTTCTGATCACCGGGGTGCTGGGCCCCGGATCCAACGCCCACGGCCCCAACGAGTTTCTCGATATCCCCACCGGTAAAAAAGTGACCTGCTGCGTCGCGAGGGTGCTGCAGGATCACTATCTGCACACCTGCCGCTACTAGCCGCGGCGCGTATGCCACGGCCCCTTGACGGCGAAGGTCAGCCCGGGTTTCTGCAGATTTACGAACAAGGTGCTCGCGTCCGCTGAGAATGTCACGCCGGCGAACTCGGAATCGCGCTGTGGGTTGGCAGCGACTCGGTACATGCCACCGGTAGCGGTAATGCCGACGATGTGCTGGGCGACCGCGTTGTCCTCGCAAACCAATAGATCACCGAACGGCGCCAGGGTGAGATTGTCGCCGTTTCGCAGCAGATCGACGTTGCGCGGCTCGACGCCCAGCTCGATGGTGCCCGGCTGGCGCCGCTCGGCGTCACCGCCTTCGCCGGCCGCCGGCCGGTAACACCAGAGTTGACCGAGGCCGTGGGGGCCGCCGGTGGTGCACACGAACCAGATGCAGGTCCCGCCGCCGGCCGCATCCGTCTCGACGGTCATGCCTTCGCCGCGCACGAAAATCGCGGCGCCCCTGGATTGACCCTGGTGGCGTAAATCGTCGTTCGGCGATGTGACATCGTCCAGATCCACCCAATCCACGGCGAAGCGCCGGCCCAGGGCAAAGGCGACAGCGCCATCCCCGCGATTGCCCGTGTGCACCGCCGGCAGACCGCGGATGACCAGCGCCTGCAGCCGCCCGCCGGCGGCCAGGCGTTCGCGCTGGTCGGGCAGAAACCGGTACAGCAAGCCATCGGGGCGATCTTCGGTCTGATAAATCGCTCCCGTGCGCCCAGCGACGGCCACCGCTTCGTGATTGAAGCGGCCCATGGCTTTCAATGGCAACGGCTCTACCAGGCTCGTTGCGGCCGCCGGCACCTCGAAGTTGTAGCCGTGCTCGCGCCGGGCACCGTACTGGCCGGTGCCGATGACGATCTCCTCGCAGGATATCCAGCTTCCCCAGGGGGTTGCACCGCCGGAGCAGTTGCGCAGGGTTCCTGCCAGGGTCAGAAACTGCTTCTCGACCCTGCCGCTGGTGGGATCGACCACCAGCGTCGTGACCCCGCCGCGCCCGGCGCCGGGGTCGTAGATGCGCGCACCCTGGGCATCACTCAATTCCCCCCGCATGTCACGGAAGGCCGTCTCGGTGGATCCGGGGTTGAGCTCGTGATTGCGCAGCAAAATCGTGTGTCCCCGGGCCGCCGGGAAAGCGTGCATGCCGTCCGGGCGCCCCGGAACGACGAAGCCGTCGTCCATGTCCTGGCCGACCCGGGAGATCACGTGGTAGTGAAATCCCGCCGGTAGATCCAGGATACCTTGGGGGTCCGGCTGCAATGGACCGTAGCCGGGCACGGCGGTGGCGGCCGCCCTGGCATCGGCCGCGGCCAGGCGTGAAGCCAACGGCGACAGAGCCGCCGCCGATGCGGCGCCCAGCCCGGCGAGAAAACGTCTGCGCGAATGGTCCGTCACCGTGGAATCATAGTTGCTCAGACAACAATCATTGGGGACCAATAATTGGGGACAGATCTATTTTTGCCTGTATGTAGGCGCATCAGGTTAGGAGCGTGAAAAAAATAGATCTGTCCCCAATTATTGCCGGTATCATTGCGTGTTTTCCGGTGGGCGCCCGGCCGCCGCGATTGCAAGCGAGAAGGGAATAGTGAAAATCCGCAAAGTCGTTCTGGCCTACTCCGGTGGCCTGGATACATCCATCATTCTAAAGTGGCTGCAGGACCAGTACGGCTGCCAGGTCGTCACATTCACCGCCGACATCGGTCAGGGTGAGGAGCTCGAGCCTGCCCGGCGCAAAGCCGAGACCATGGGCGCCGCCGAAATCTACATCGAGGATCTCAAGGAGGAGTTCGCGCGGGATTTCGTGTTTCCCATGTTTCGCGCCAATACCATCTACGAAGGCGAATACCTGCTCGGCACCGCTATTGCCCGGCCGCTGATTGCCAAGCGTCTGGTAGAGATCGCGGCGGAGACCGGCGCCGACGCCATCGCCCACGGCGCCACCGGCAAGGGTAACGATCAAGTGCGCTTCGAGCTGGGCGCCTATGCGCTGGCGCCGGATATCACCATCATCGCCCCGTGGCGGGAATGGGACCTGAACTCCAGGGAACGGCTGCTCACCTACGCGGCGGATCACGGGATACCCATCGAGCGCAAGAGCAGCAACGAAGCGCCCTACTCCACGGATGCCAACTTGATGCACATTTCCTTCGAGGGCAACGAGCTGGAGGATCCCTGGACCGAGCCCGCCGATAACATGTGGCGCTGGACACGCTCGCCCGAAGACGCTCCGGACAAGCCACACAGCCTGACCCTCGCCTTCGAGGGCGGCAACATCGTCGCCATCGATGATGAGGCCATGACACCCGGGCAGGTGATCGCCGAGCTTAATCGCCTCGGTGGTGAGCACGGTGTCGGCCGACTGGATATCGTCGAGAATCGCTACGTGGGCATGAAGGCACGGGGTTGCTACGAAACGCCCGGCGGCACCATCATGCTCAAGGCCCACCGGGCCATGGAATCCATCACCCTCGACCGTGAATCGGCACACTTGAAAGATGAGCTCATGCCCCGTTACGCGAAGCTCATCTACCAGGGCTATTGGTGGAGCCCTGAACGCCGGATGTTGCAGACCCTCATCGATGGGTCACAGGAACCGGTCAACGGCGAGGTGCGCGTCAAGCTCTTCAAGGGGAATGTCATTGTCACGGGCCGGCGATCCACGAGCGACAGTCTCTACGACCCGGCCACCGTGACATTCGAAGACGACCACGGCGCCTACGATCAAAGAGACGCCACCGGCTTCATTCGCCTCAATGCTCTTCGACTGCGTATCGCCGCCCGTAAAGGCAGGTAGGACGTGCCGTCCGGCTCGACCAGGGTCATTGTCGTTGCCCTCCTGGGCAACAGCCTCATCGCCGTCACCAAGTTCGCCGCTGCCGCCTACACCGGCAGCTCCGCCATGCTCTCCGAAGGGGTGCACTCGCTGGTCGACACGGGCAACCAGGTGCTGCTGTTATTCGGCCTCAAACAATCGCGCAAGCCGCCGGACGACGATTTTCCCTTCGGCCATGGCAAGGAGGTTTACTTCTGGAGTTTCGTGGTCGCCATATTGATATTCGCCGTGGGCGCCGGCGTGTCGCTCTACGAGGGTGTGGTGCGGGTGATGTCACCGCATCCGGTCGAAAACGTCATCGTCAACTACTTCGTCCTCGGCTTTGCCATGGTCTTCGAGGGCGGCGCGTGGTTTTTCGCACTCAAGGAATTCGACCGCGTCAAAGGCAGTCGCGGCTACATCGATGCCGTGCAGGAAGGCAAGGATCCGACGTTTTTCGTCGTACTGTTCGAAGACTCTGCGGCAATGCTGGGACTGACGGTCGCCTTTATCGGCGTGTGGCTGGGGGACGTTACCGGAATTGCAATCTTCGACGGCGTCGCCTCAATCATCATCGGCTTGATACTCGGCGGTACGGCCGCGTGGCTTGCCTACGAGACCAAGGGGCTTCTCATCGGTGAGAGGGCCAACCGCGAAGTCGTGGATGGCATCCGGCGCATCGTCAGAGCCCAACGCGCGGTGCGCCATGTCAACGAGGTGCTCACCATGCACATGGGTCCGGAGTTCATTCTCGTCAATATCAGCGTCGACTTCGCAGACAGCCTGCGCGTCGGCGAGATAGAGGAGACCGCGGCGCACATGGACCATCAGATCAAAACGCACTTCCCCAACGTAAAACGTGTCTTCATCGAGGCCGAAGCGCGCCGCGGCTGGAAGCCCGACTAGCTATCCCTTCGAGCGCGGCGCACTGCGCACCCCATCGGCGAGCTTCTCGCCTTACCCGTCAGTGCTGTAGGTCTGGGGCCCGCCCGGCTCGGGCAAGACCACCCTCGCCGCCAGTTATCTCGACAACCGCGACCTGGATTCGCGCTGGTACCAGCTCGACGCGGCTGATTCCGACGTGATTCTATGGGCTGCCAAGGTGCCTGCGCGGCTCCCCTGGGTAGCCGGCCTGATAGGGCTATCCAGCTACGAATGCGGCATGGACCAGCCCATCTATTCGCCCGTGCAACAAATCGTCGAACGCTCGAGAACCTTGTTTTTTTCTTTTCAGGAGCTCGATTCTACCAAACCGGCCGACTCGGTGAAAATCCGCGTCGAAACAATCAGCTATTACCTGGGAAAATATTCCGCTGACATCATCGCGAAGAAAAAGGCTGCAAGTCCGCCCGGCTGTCCGTTGGGTATCGCCGCGCCTACTTCTATGATTGCTCCGGTGTCCCCAGGGTAGCACCCGTGTCGGGGCGCATCAGCGGAAACAGCAGCACATCTCTGA